>Ga0302202_10000557_pt1 | contig 49325 bp, 46 predicted proteins | sample II_Bog_N3_3_FD_194579 | JGI IMG/M metagenome (GOLD analysis project Ga0302202, IMG submission 194579) | Peat permafrost microbial communities from Stordalen Mire near Abisko, Sweden - II_Bog_N3_3 | ecosystem: Environmental > Terrestrial > Soil > Wetlands > Peat | place: Sweden: Abisko...
GCTCGTCTGGGAGCGGGCCGACACCGTGGTGTGGTTCGACCTGCCCTACGCGCAGGTGATGGCCCGCACCATCCGGCGCACGGTGCGGCGGGCCGTGACCCGCCAGGAGCTCTGGAACGGGAACAAGGAGCCATGGTCCAACCTGTACTCGTGGAACCCGGAGAACTCCATCATCGCCTGGGCAGCCACCCGGCATGGCGTCTACCGTCAGCGCTACGGGGAAGCCGAGCACGACCCGCGCTGGGCCCGTCTGCGCTTCGTGCGCCTGCGCTCGCAGCGGGAGGCCGATGCCTTGCTCACCGAGGTAGCCATCACCGCGGACAAGGAGTGACGCATGGATCTGGAATTGGCGGGCAAGACCGTCCTGGTGACCGGGGGCACCGACGGCTTGGGGCTGGCCCTGGCCGCGCAGCTGGCGAGTGAGGGTGCCGCAGTCGCCGTCTGCGGCCGCGACGAGCAACGGCTGCACGCCGCCGAGGGAGTGCTCCAGGCGCTGGGTGGTGACGTGTTGGTGCAGCGCGCCGATGTCTCGCACGCGGCGGATCTCGAGGCCTTCGTGGCGGCGGCGGTGGCGCGTTGGGGTCGCATCGACGGGATCGTGCACAACGCCGGCCGTGCCTCGGGCGGCGCCATCGAGACAATTGACGACAGCACCTGGGAGTCCGACTTCCAGCTCAAGGTGATGGCCGCCGTGCGCCTCACCCGGCTGGCCCTTCCCCAGTTACGGGCCAGTCAGGGCGCCGTCCTGTTCACCTTGGCCGTTTCCGCCAAGGCGCCCGGCGGGTCGAGCGAGCCGAGCTCGGTCACGCGCGCCGCCGGCATGGCGCTCATGAAGGCGCTCTCCAAGGAACTGGCCCCCGACGGCATCCGCGTCAACGCCATCCTGATCGGTCTCATTGAGAGTGGCCAGTGGGTGCGCATGGCCGAGGGCTCCGGGAGAGGGCTGCGGGAGTTCTACGACCGTTTCGCCGCCGACGCCGGCATTCCCCTCGGTCGCTTCGGCCGAGCTGCCGAGTTCGCCGACCTGGGCTGCTTCTTGTTGTCGTCGCGGGCCTCCTACCTCACGGGCACGGCCATCAACCTCGACGGCGGGCTGTCACCCTCGGTCTGAGCCGGCCCCAGTCAGTTGTATCCCTCGGTCTCGGTGGTGTCGCCCGCCCCGGCCGGTTCCAGACCCACGGCGAAGCCGTCGATCATGTCCAGGCGGGTGAGGGCGTCCACGTGCGATCGGCCGTCGCCACCCCACTTGGCCTTGGCGGCACGGCGGGCCGACTCCATGTCCTCGGCCACCACGAAGACCACTTCGTGGTCCTCGCCCATGCGGCCCGGCGCGAGTTCACCACCCAGGAAGGCTGCGAAGAGGTGCACGCGGGCAGCGTAGCGAGTACGAAGGGGCCTATGAGTCCAGAAAAATTGCAGGGGAGCACCATTGTCGTCACCGGGGTCACAGGGCAGGTGGCGCGGCCGCTGGCGACAGCCCTGGCCCGTGACAACCGGGTCATCGGGGCCGCCCGCTTCTCCGACGGGGCCGCCCGCGCCGAGCTCGAGGCCGCCGGCGTCGAGTGCATCCCCGTCGACTTGGAAAAGGGCGACATGGGCCGGCTGCCCGAAGACGCCGAGTACATCCTCAACTTCGCGGTCGCCAAGACCAACGACTGGGAGCGGGACCTGGCGGCCAACAGTGGTGGGTTGGCGTACCTGATGGAGCACCACCGGTCCGCCCGGGCTTTCCTGCACTGCTCGTCGACGGCGGTGTACAAGCCCGAAGGGCATCGGGTCTTCGATGAGGACGGGCCCCTCGGTGACAACCATGGCGTGTGGCCGTTCCTGCGCACGTACAGCATCTGCAAAATCGCGGCGGAGGGCATGGCCCGCTGGGCGGCCGAGCGCTTCGAGCTCCCGACCACCATTGCCCGGCTGTCCGTGCCCTACAGCGACAGTGGGGGCTGGCCCGCCATCCATCTGCACATGATGCTGAACGGCTCGGCCATCCCGGTCCATGTGGACGCGCCGAGCGTCTACCACCCGATCCATGCCGACGACATCCTGGCCATGGTCCCGCGCCTGCTCGCCGCGGCGTCGGTGCCGGCGGTGACGGTCAACTGGGGCGGCAGCGAGGCGGTCAGCATTGAGGAGTGGTGCACCTACCTGGCGGGCCTGGCGAGCACCGAAGCCCGGTTCGAGCCGACGGCCCAGACCATCGACAGCGTCCAGATCGATACCACCCGCATGCACGAGCTGGCGGGGGAGACCACCGTCCCGTGGCGTGAGGGCATGGCGCGGATGGCCAGGGCGCTGCATCCCGACCTGGTGCAGTGAGCACGGTGGGGGCGGCGGGCCGGGGTGCGACCCGCTTCGTGCTGTGCGACCCCGAAGACCCTCCGGCCTCGGAGTTGTTGGCGGCCATGCGCGCTGAGCTGATCGGCGCCTACGACGACGCCAACCGTCTCGACAATCCCCCCCTCCTTCCGGCCGAGCTCCGTGCGCCCGGCGGTGCGTACTACGTCGGCTACGAGGGCTCCGAGGCCGTGGCCGGGGGTGGCCTGCGCCGGCTCGGCGACGGCACGGCGGAAATCAAGCGTATGTACGTTCGACCCGAGTTCCGCTCACGCGGGCTGGCGGCCCAATTGCTTCGCAGGTTGGAGGCCGCCGCCACTGCGTTGGGCTACGCGTCCGTCCGGCTCGACACCGGGCCGAAGCAGGTCACCGCGCAGCGCCTCTACCGCTCTGCCGGGTACAGCGACATTGCTCCCTACAACGACAACCCGTTCGCCTGCTTCTGGGGGGAGAAGCTGCTGACCTGAGTTGCGCCGCCGCGGTGGAGCGTGGCGGAGTTTGCGATCCGGTAGCCGAACGAGGAGCCTGACGTCATGACGGGACCGGCAGCCGTGGGCGACGACGCCCGGCCTCCCGAAGAGGCCCGCCTCCCGTTCCGACAACGGTGGGCCTGGACGCTCCAGATGAACGGGACCATGGCGTCGCCTTTCATCGGATTGGTCTGTGCGGTCTCCATCGGAGGGCCACTCGCCGTGGGCATCGCCACGGGCTACCCCCGGGCCGGCGGCTGGGCGGCCGTCGGGGCCTTCTTCACGGACATGGCGGTGTTCCAACCCGGCCACAGGTTCCGGGCCAGGATCGTGGCCGGTACTGGCGTTCTGGTGGCAATCGGGGCCTTCCTGGGCGCGTTGTGCGGCATCCGCGGCATCGCCATCTACCCGGTTGTCGCCTTGTGCACCTTCGGGGCGGGACTGCTCGTGGAGTTGGGCCCACAGGCCGCGTTGATCGGCGTCTCGTCGGTGACCTCGCTCGTGTTCTCCGCCTCGTTCGACGTGTCCGCGACCGAGGCGCTCGTCGTCGGCGGCGTGACGCTGCTCGGCGGACTCTTCACCGCCGCCCTGGCCGTGGTGGCCAGGCGTGGCCTCGCCCGTTACGCCGACCCGACACGGCCTTCGGGCACAACCGGATGGGCGTGGGCATGCAAGGTGGCGGCGACAATGCGGCGGGCCACCCACGTCCGGTCGGCCCCGTTCTGGCACGCCGTCCGCCTGACGGCAGCGGCACTCGCCGGCACGGTGTTGTTCCGGGTCACCAACCCGGGCGACGGGTTCTGGATTCCCGAGGCGGCGCTCTTCATCATGCGACCGGACAGCCAGCTCACAAGACGGCGGGCCGTGCTGCGGGTCATCGGGAGCGTCGCCGGGGCTGCTCTGACCACCTTGGTCCTGGTTGCGCTGCGGCCCGACCCGACGCTTCTGGCGGTGCTCGCCGTCGTCGCCAGCGCCATCGCCTTCTCGGTGCAGCGGGTGAATTTCGGCCTCTACATCACGTTCGTCACATGCATCTTCGTGCTGCTCACCGCCTTCGGCGGGCTGCCGGCGCGCACGGCCATCTCGAACCGCGTGGTCGACAACCTCATCGGCTCGACGCTCGCTGTCGTTGCCCTCAGGCTCTGGCCCACCCGCCCGCGCCAATCTGCGCCGTCGGGGCCCTGACTGCGAGCGACGCGGTACAAAGCGAGCCGGTACGGACCTCCACGACCTGCCGGTTCTCGGGCACCCCGAGGTCCGTGGTCAGTCCCGTTCGGCGCGCGCCTGGAGTGCGGCCCAGGCCATGACGAGCTGCAGGGGCAGCCGTCCCCAGGCGACGGCGCGGCTGTCGGAAGGGCCGGGGTTGCGCCCGGTTCCGGCATCGAGCGCCATCTGGAGGTTGGCCGGGAACACCGCGGCCAGGGTGGCCAGGCTGGCCGCGGTGGCCCAGCGCGTGCGACGGACCAGGCCGGCAGCACAGACGAGCTCGACCACCCCGCTCGCGTAAATGAGGTTGGTGTGGTGTTCCTCGGGAATGGCGCGCGGCATGATGGGCGCGAAGACCTGTGGTCGGACCAGGTGCACGACCCCGCTGGCGGCGAAGCCCGCGGCGAGGACCAGGGGGGCGCGACGCCGAAGGCGAACCATGGGCGGGACTGTACTGTGGCGGCGTGCCAACCCAAGTGACGATCGTCGGCGGCGGGAGCTATCAGTGGGGTCCGGAGCTGATGGCCGACCTCTTCGGGACGCCGGCGCTCGCCGGTATGCACCTCGTGCTCGAGGACATCGACCCCACGCCGCTGCCCAAAATGGAGGCGCTGGCCCACAAGCTGAACGAGGCGATGGGCGCCAAGGCCACCATCGCCGCCACGACCGACCTGGCGACGTCCCTCGACGGGGCCGACTTCGTGATTGTGTGCATTTCGACCGGCGGCTTCCGCTCCATGGCCGTCGACCTCGACGTGCCGGCCCTCCACGGCATCACCCAGACGGTGGGGGACAGCGTGGGGCCGGGTGGCATCAACCGCGCCCTGCGCAACGTCCCTGTCCTCGTGGGCATCGGCAAGGCCATGGAGGAGCACTGCCCCGACGCCTGGCTCTTCAACATCACCAACCCGATGACGGCGTTGACCCGCGCCGTGTGCCGCGAGACGAGCATCAAGACGGTCGGCCTCTGCCACGAGGTGGGCAACTTCTGCATGGACCTGGCCATCGCTCTGGGCCGGCCCCTGGAGTCGGTCACGGCCTCGGTCACCGGTGTGAACCATTTCCCGGTGCTGACCTCGCTCGAGGTGGACGGCGCGGACGGCTTCGACGTGTTGCGCGGCCTGGTCGACGAGGTGGGCGGCCTGGCGTCCCTCGCCCCGTACCCCGGCCGTCCCGAGGCCGACACGTTCTCCAAGCTCGATTTTGCCGAGCGGCATCTCTTCAAACTGACGCTGCTCGACCGCTGGGGTACCTTCCCGGCCGCCGGCGACCGGCACATTGCCGAGTTCGTCTCGTTCGCGCTCACACCCGAGTCCGAGTGGGGTGCGGCCTACAACATTGAGCTGAGCCCGATTTCGCGGCGGGAGCAGCATCAGGCGGAGTACATCGCCGACGTCGATGCCTGGCTGGCCGGCACCAAGGACCTGCAGACCTGGCAGTCCGGCGAGCTGCCCTCGCCCATGATTCAGGCCATGCTCACCGGCGAGCCCTTCGAGGCCCCCGTCAACATCCCGAACACCGGTCAGGCCGTGGGGCTGCCGGCCGAGGCCGTGATCGAGTCGATCTGCGTCATTGACGACAAGGGCATCCGCGGCCGTGACCGCACCGCGCTGCCGACCCCCTACGACGAAATCGTCCGCCGCCACGTGGCCACCCAGGAGCTCACCGTGGAGGCAGCGCTGCGCGGCGACCGCACGCTGGCGGGGGAGGCCTTCGCCCTCGACCCCTTGGCCGGCCGCGGCGACCTGCGCGCCACCGACGCCATGGTCGACGAGCTCCTCTCCGGCACGGCGGAGTGGCTGCCCCAGTTCGCCTCACGCTGAACGGCACCTCGGGAGGAACGCGCATGCGCATCGGATTCATCGGGCTCGGGGCCATGGGCCTGCCCATGGCGGGCCACCTGGTGGCCGCCGGCCACGACGTCACCGTCGCCTCGCGCGGCCGAGGACCGATTGCTGCGGCGGTGGCGCTGGGCGCGGCCGACGGCGGCTCGCCGCTCGGGTGGCCGAGGCTTCCGACGTGATCATCCTCTGCGTGCCCAACTCGCCCGAGGTGATCGACGTGATCGACGCCATGCTGCCCGCGCTCGGCCCGGGCAAGACGGTCATCGACACCTCCACCATCGATCCCGAGGTGGAGCGGGCTCAGCACGCCCGGGTCGGGGACGCCGGGGCGCGCTACCTGGACGCGCCGCTCTCGGGCGGCACGGCCGGCGCGCAGAAGGGCACGCTCACCCTGATGGTCGGCGGCGACGCCGGGACCCTGGCCGATATGGGGCCCGCGCTCGACCCCTTCGCCGGGCTCGTGGTGCACGTGGGTGGTCCCGGCATGGGCCAGGTCGTGAAGCTGTGCAACCAGGTGATCTACGCGGCGCAGATGACGGCCACGGCTGAGGCGACCGCCATGGCGGTGCAGTCGGGGGTCGACATGGAGAAACTCCTGCTGGTCCTGACCCACGCCACCGGCGACTGCGTGGCGGTGCGGACCCGGCTGCCCGTGCCCGGCGTGATCCCCGAGAGCCCCGCCTCGAATGGGTGGCAGCCCGGCTTCATGACCGATCTCATGGCCAAGGACCTCGACCTCGCCATGGCCTATGCGGTGCGCTGTGGCGTGCCCGTGCCGACGACGGCGACGGCACGCCAGCTGCTCACGGCCGCCAGCAGCGCCGGCTACGGGCGGGAGGACTTCTCGGCCGTAGCCAAGGTCGTGCTGTCGTTGTCCGGCGCCCAGTGACGGCGCCGCTGCCCACGCCGGCCCTCATCCTGGCGGCCGACCACCGGGCCCGAGCCGTGCTGACGACCGAGAACTGGTCCGAATTCTTCGCGGCGCTGGCCCAGGCGCTGCCCTCGTGCGACGGGATTCTGGCCACCGCCCAGCCGCTGTCCGGTCTGGCCGCGGCGGGCCACCTCACCGCGCTGCACCGCACCTACCTGTCCATCAACCGCACGGGGCTGGCCGGCTCCGTCTTCGAGCTGGACGACCGCCCGGTGGCCAGCGTGCCGCGCGCGGCGGCCGACGGCTGGTCGGGCGTGAAGCACATGACCCGCATCGACATGGAGGACCCGATCACCGCATCCGCCCTGGAGCTACTGGGCCAGGTGCTCGAGCAGGCCGGTGCGGCCGGGCTCGAGGCGCTGATTGAGCCGTTGGTCTGGGAGCAGGGCCGGATCCGCCGCGACACCGATGCCATCGTGATGGCGTCGGTCATCGCCCACGACATGGGCGCCCCGGTCATCAAGGTCCCGGTGCCGGCGGTGCCGGCGGGCGCGGAGCGCCAGCGGGCCGTGGCCCGGGTGGTGGCCAGCGTCAGCGTGCCCGTCCTCTTCCTGGGTGGCCCCCGCACCGCGGCCGGGCGGACGCATGTGCTCGACGAGGTGCGCGACGTGATGGAGGGCGGGGGAGCCGGCATGGCCATGGGACGCACCATCTATCAGGACCCCGACCCGGCCGAAGTGGCCGGCCTGGTCCACGCGCTGGTGCACGGCCGGTGATCCTCACCATCGATTTCGGCACGTCCGTGACCAAGGTCGGGCTGTGGGGCGACGACGGGCTGGTGGCGCTGGCCCGGGCCGACCTGACGACCACCTATCCCCAGGTCGGCTGGACCGAGCAGGACCCGCTGCGCTGGTGGACATCGCTCGTCATCGCCTGCGCCGAGGCGCGGGCCCAGGCGCCGCGGGATTTCGCCCAGGTCGACGTGGTGTCCTGCTCGGGCGCACGCCAGACCTTCGTCCCTGTGACCGCGCAGGGCGACCCGATCGGCAAGGGCATCCTGTGGTCGGACCACCGCGCTGCCGCCGAGGCGCGCCTGCTGGCCGAGCGCATGGGGGGCGACGACATCAACCGGGCCCGCACCGGCATCCCGCTCGACGCCGGTGCGGTGGCGGCGAAGCTGGCCTGGTTGGGCGAGCACCAGCCCGAGCGCATTGCGGCCGCCCACGTGATCCTGTCGCCGCGCGACTTCATGGTGTACCGCATGACCGACCAGCTGGTGACCGATGCCACCTTCGCCTCGCGCAGCGGGCTCTACGACTTCGACGGCAACGCCGTGCGCGAGTTGGCCGGGCCCGCTCTGGGCAAGCTTCCCAGCGTGGTGCCCTCCGACACCGTCGTGGGCCAGCTCAAGCCGGTGCCGGCGGCCGAGCTCGGGCTGCGACCCGGGGTCCCCATCGTCATCGGCGCCGGCGACCGGCAGTGCGAAGTGCTGGGCTCCGGCGCGTCGGAACACCACCCCATGGTCAGCTGGGGCACCACGGCCAACGTGTCGGTGCCGGTGCAGGAACGCCCGGTCCCGGCGCCGGTCGGCGCGGTGGTGACCCGGGCCGCAGACGGGGGCTGGCTGCTCGAAGGCGGGCTGTCGGCCGCCGGCTCGTTCCTGGCCTGGCTGGCGCGCCTCCTCGACCGCAGCACCGAGGAGCTGGGACGCCTGGCGGCGGAGAGCGGCCCTGGCGCGCGCGGCGTGGTGGCCGTGCCCTGGCTCGACGGTGCCCGCGCCCCGTGGTGGCGTGACGATGCCCGGGCCGGCTTCATGGGGTTGGGTGCGGCGCACGGTGCCGCCGACATGGCCCGCGCCGTGGTGGAGTCGGTGGCCTGGGACGTCGTGCGGGTGATGGAGGTGGTCACCGTGGGGCGCCTCGGCGGCTCGACCGCCGAAGGGGTGACGCTCGGTGGAGCCGGGTCCGGTCTGCCGGTGTGGGTTGAGGTCCTCACGTCGGTGCTCGGCCTGCCGGCGCTGCGCCACCGCTCGGGTGAGGCGGCGTCGGCCGGTGCGGCCCTCCTGGCCGGCAAGGCGCTGGGCATGGGTCTCACGCTCGACAAACTCGATCCCGTGGCGGCGGTCATTGAGCCGACGCCGTCCGCCGTGGAGTTCTACCGCTCGCTGCGGCCGCGGGTCGACCACGTGGCCGAGGCCGTGCTGGCCGCCACCGAGTCGCTCCCGGGATCCGGTCCGCTGGCACCCTGACCGTGCGGGTCCAGCTGGCCTACGGCCGCCACGGGACGTCGGTCGAGGTCCCCGGCGGGGCCCAGGTCATTGAGCCGCTCGACGAGCCTGGCCTCGAAGACGAGGCGGCGTCCATCACGGCGGCGCTCCGACGACCCCTGGCCGGGCCGGCGCTGCAGGAGCTGATGGCGGGCGCGGCGCGCGTCGCCGTCGTCTTCCCCGACCTGACGCGCCCCATGCCCAACCGCACGGTGCTGCCGCCGCTGCTGGCCGAGCTGGCCCGCGGCGGGGTCCCCGACGACCGCATCACGCTCCTGTGCGCCACCGGGACGCACCGGCAGGCCACTGCCGCAGAAATGGAGGAGCTGGTCGGCCCCGACATCGTGGCGCGCTACGCCATCGTCGACCACGACAGCGCCGGCGGGGAGCACGTCACGGTGGGCGCGGTCGACGGCGCGCCCGTTCTGTTGCAGCGCGAGTACGTCGAGGCCGACCTGCGCATCATCACCGGCTTCGTCGAACCGCACTTCTTCGCCGGCTTCAGCGGCGGCCCGAAGGCCGTCTGCCCGGGGCTGGCGGCCAACAGCACCATTCTGGAGGCCCACCATCCGCGCCGCATCGCCGACGCCCGCGCCACCTTCGTGACGCGGGTGGGCAATCCCGTGCACGACTTCGTGCGGGCGGCCGTGGCGCTGGCGCCGCCGCACCTGTCGGTCGACGTGGCCATCAACCGAGCCCGTCAGGTGACGTCCGTCTTCGCCGGGCCGTTGCCGGCGGCGCACGATGCCGCCTGCGTGCATGTGCAGTCCGCCGCCGTGCGCGTCGTCGACGCGCCCTTCGACCTCGTCATCTCGACCAACGGCGGGTACCCCCTGGACCGCAACCTGTACCAAGCCGTCAAGGGCATGGCGGCGGCTGAGCGCATTGTGCGCCCGGGCGGCAGCATCGTCATGGCGGCGGCCTGCGAAGACGGCGTGCCCCTCGGCAGCGCCTTTGCCCGCCTGCTGGCGGACGCCCGCACCCCGGCCGACCTGATCGGCGCGTCCGGGCTGCCCGAGCTGGACCGCTGGCAGGCCCAGGTACTCGGGCGCGTGCTGGCCCGGGCCGAGGTCCACCTCTTTGCCGACGGTCTGGCCCAGGACGCCTTGCCGACCGCCCTTCTCACAGTGGTGCCCGACCTCGACGACGCGGTGGCGTCAGCATGCGGGCGGCTCGGCCCCGGGGCCCGAGTGGCCGTCATGCCCGAGGGCCCGCTCACGGTGGCGACCGTGCGGTCGCACAACTGAGGCCGGCTGCCGTCCACCTTCCCTGACGTCGGTGTCAGAGATAGAGTCCCCGACCGGTGACCGACGATCCGCTGTTCGACTTCGCCGTCCCGGAGGATCTCCTGCGTGAGGCCGTCTCCCAGCTCAAGGACTCCGAGGTCGTCGCCGACCTGGAGGTCATGCCCGGCACGGGGGAGGGCAAGCCGCCTCCGCTGACCGGCATCCTCAAGAGCTCGGGCTACGCCCCCCTGGTCCTGCTGACCGCGGCGGCGCTGGTGCCGGGCACCTTCGGCAACGGGATCGCCCTGATCGGCAAGAACCTCGAGACCTCGTTCCACATGTCCAACGCGTCATTGGGCGCCGTCGCCTTCATCGCCCAGGTGTCCCAGCTCCTCTGGGCCGTTCCCTTGGCGGTGTGGGCCGACCGCGGCAGCCGCAAGAAGGTGGCGGCCATCGCCCTGCTGGTCTTCGCCGTGTTCGGCAGTCTGATGGCGATCTCGCCCAACGTGTGGTGGTTCGCCTTCTTGTATCTCGCCGCCTCGGTGGGTACCGGGGTCAACAACACCGTGCACAACTCCTACCTGTCCGACGCCTACCCCACCGAGTCGCGGGGCCGGATCTTCAGTTGGCACAACCTGTCCGACCCGCTGTCGCAGACGATCGGGATCCTGATCTTCGGCTACGTGGTCACCGTCTCGCACAACTGGCGCTACGGCCTGCTGGTGGCGCTGTTCGGCATTCCGCTCGGCTTCGCCCTCTTCACGCTGCGCGAGCCCGAGAAGGGGGCCAACGAGAGCAGCCACATCCTCAAGGCCTCGGGCATGGACCTGCACAGCCAGCAGGAGAAGGCACCGCGCGTCCTCCTCGGCTCGGCGGTGACCCGGCTGCTCCGGGTGCGCTCGCTCTACTTCGAGCTCGTGGCCGTGGCCATCCTGGGCTTCGCCGGGACCGGTGCGCCGCTGTTCGGCAACCTGTTCTTCATCGACAAATTCCACCTCGACACGGCCTCACGCAGCGAGGTGTACGCCATCATCGGCCTCGCCGCCTTCCTCGGGCTCCCGCTGGCCTACGTCTTCGGCGACCGCTATTTCCGCCGCGCCCCCCAGCGACCGCTCGTCATCGCCGGCATCTGTATCACGGCCTACGGAGGGCTTTTCGTCCTGTCGCTCTACGTGCCCCAGCTCTGGCTGTGCGTGACCCTGCAGTTCCTGGCCAGTGCCGCGGTGTCGCCGTTGGCCATCTGTATCTTCCTGACGCTGGCCGCCACGGCCCCACCAGAAATGCGGACCATCTGCTTCGCCATGTTCGGGGTGTACTCGCTCGTCTTCGGCGGCTTCACGGGCTCGGTGCTGCTCGGGGCGGTGTCCGACGCCGTCGGTGGCCTGCACGGCATTGTCGTGGCTCTCACCATCATCTTCCCGGTCTGCGCCGTGGGCGGGCTCCTGCTCGTCATCGGGTCCCGCAGCGTGCGACGTGACATCACCCTTGTCATCGAAGACGTGATCGAGCGGTACACCGAGGGCAAGCGCCGCGAGGCCGGCGGCGAGATCCCGGCGCTGCAGGTCCACAACCTCGACTTCTACTACGGCACCAACCAGGTGCTCTTCGACGTCAACCTCGAAATCGAGCAGGGCGAGATGGTGGCGCTGCTCGGCACCAACGGGGCGGGCAAGTCCACCTTGTTGCGCGCCGTGTCGGGGCTGTCCCATCCGCACCGCGGCGTGGTCCGGCTGTTCGGCATGAACTCGACCTACCTCGAACCGGAGCAGATCATCGATGAGGGCGTGGCCCTCCTGGTGGGCGGCAAAATGACGTTCTCCGGGCTCAGCGTGCGGGACAACCTCCGCATCGGCAGCCATACGTTGCGCAAGGACCGGACCAAGACGAAGAAGGCGCACGACGAGGCACTCGAAGCGTTCCCCGAGCTGGCGGCGCGGCTGGACCAGCCGGCCGGCACGCTCTCGGGCGGGGAACAGCAGATGCTCGCCCTGTCGCGGGTGATGATGACGGCCCCACGCCTCTTGATGATCGACGAGCTGGCCCTCGGTCTCGCCCCCATGACGGTGGAACGGCTGATGGCGATGGTGCGGCGCATCAACGAGTCCGGCACGACCGTGATCCTGGTGGAGCAGAGCCTGAATCGCGCCCTCAGCCTGGCCCAGCGCTGCTTCTTCATGGAGCGGGGCGAAATCCGCTTCGACGGGCCCACCGCCGACCTCATGGCCCGCGACGACCTGCTGCGCCCCGTCTTCCTCGGGACCGCCGCCGCCGGCCTCTCCTAGCGCCCGTGCTCGCGTTCTCGGCTCCCAACTTCGTCCTCGTCCAGGGGGTCTTCTACGGACTGGGGTACGGGCTGCTGGCGTTGGGGTTGGTGCTCGTCTACCGGACCAACCGGGTCCTGAACTTCGCTCAGGGGCAGATCGGTGTCATTGCCGCCGTGTTCCTGGTCAAGCTGACGGCGGACTTCCACTTCAACTACTGGTTCTCGCTGTTGCTCTCCATCGGACTGGCCGCCTTCGTGGGCGCCCTCTCCGAACTCCTGCTGCGCCGGCTGTTCGCCCGCCCCCGCGTCCTCGTCATGGTGGCCACCATCGGGTTGAGCTACGTGCTGCTGGCACTGACGGCGTTGCCCTTCATACGGCCTTCCAACCTCTACAAGCCGGTGCCGGTGCCCTTCGACCTGTCGTTCTCCCTCGGCCCCTTCATCATCACGCCCACCGAGGTGCTCACCCTCATAGTCGCCCCCATCGTGACCGCGGTCCTGGTGCTCGCCGTCCGCTTCACGTCGTGGGGCCTGGCCATGCGCGCCATGTCGGAGAACGCGGATTCCGCCCGCCTGTCGGGCGTGTGGATCCGCCGCACGTCCACCCTGACGTGGACGGTGGCCGGTGCGCTGTCGGCCTTCACCGCCATCCTCAACGCGCCGAATCAGACCAGCGCGCTGACCCAGGCGCTCTCGCCCGACCTCTTGCTGTACGCGCTGACGGCGGCGCTCATCGGCGCCATGGTCAACCTGACGGTGGCGTTCATCGCCGGCATCGGCATGGGTGTGTTCCTCGAGCTCTTGGAGTGGAACATCCCGTCGCCGGCCAAACAGCAGCTCATCATCTTCGTCGTCGTCATGGTCGTCCTGTTGGTGCGCGTCGGGGCCCTGCGCAAGGGCGCCCGCACGGGAGAGCGCAGTACTTGGCAGCACGGTGCCGCCACCACCATGCGGGCGGGGGTGGACCAGCTCCGGCGACGGGTCTCGGCCACCGGCATCTGGCTGACCATCGGCCTCGCCGTCCTGTTGCCCTTCGTCCTCTCGGTCGGCAACAACCTCTTGTTCAGCCAGATCTGCATCTTCTCGGTCATCGCCCTGAGCCTGACCATGCTGACGGGGTGGGCGGGCCAGGTCTCGCTCGGGCAATTCGGCCTCGTGGCCGTCGGCGCGCTGGTGGCCGTGCACCTCGGCACGTCGCTGCCGTTGCCCATCGTCATGCTCTACGGCGGCGCGGTGACCGCGCTCGTCGCCATCCTCGTCGGCCTGCCCGCGCTGCGCATGCCCGGCCTCTTCCTGGCCGTCACCACGCTGGCCTTCGCCATCTTCATGCAGAGCGCGGTGCTGGCTACGCCCTGCTTCACGGTGCCCGGCATCAACAAGACCCTGTGCACGGGCCTGCCCGACCCCGGCTACACCTTCCTCGGGCGGCCCTCGCTGTTCGGTCTCAGCCTGGAGTCGCAGAAGTCCTTCGCACTCTTCTCGCTGGGCGTGCTGCTGCTGTCCGTGTTCATGGTGCGCGTCTGGCGCGACAAGGGCGTGGCGCGCCGCCTGGTCGCCGTGCGGGACAACGAGCTGACGGCGGCGGCCATGGGGATCCCGATCCTGCGCACCAAGCTGCTCGCCTTCGGCCTCTCGGGCTTCATGGCGGGCTATGCGGGCGTGTGCTTCGCCTTCGCGACCCAGCAGCTCAACAACACCGACATCACCTTCGACCCCACCACCTCGTTCGTGATCATCTCCATGGTCGTCATCGGTGGGCTGGGCTCCATTCCCGGCGCCATCCTCGGCGCCATCTACCTCGAGGGCCTCCCGGCGCTCTTCGGCGCCAACCAGACCATCCAGTTCATCACCAGCGGCCTGGGACTGATCCTGTTCATCCTCTATCTGCCCGGCGGCCTGGCCGAGGTCCTGCACCGCACGGGCGACGCGGTCACCCTGGGCATCCGGAGCGCCCAGGAGCGGTTGGGCTCGCGGCACACCGGACCGCCCGCCACCCCTGCGCTGGTGGCGGAAGGGGTCGAGTCGTGACCGTCGTCGCCGAGGTCGCGGTGTCGACCAGACACCCCGCCCGTCTCGAGGTGGACGGCTTGCAGGTGCAGTTCGGCGGTGTGCACGCCCTCAATGGCGTGACCTTCGATGCGGAGCCGGGCTCCATAGTGGGGTTGATCGGGGCCAACGGGTCGGGCAAGACGACCACGCTCGACGTGATCTCCGGGCTGGTGGCGCCACAAGCAGGCAGCGTGCGCCTGGACGACATCGACCTCGGCGAGTACCTGCCCGAGGAGCGCCTGGCCGTGGGCATGGTGCGCTCGTTCCAGGACTGCCGACTGTTCCCTGAGTTGACCGTGCTCGACGTCCTGCTCCTGAGCGAGGACGCCCGCCAGGAGGTGGCCGTGCTCTCCACCACCCTGCGCCTGCCCTGGGCGCGGCGGACCGAGCGCCGCAAGCTCGAAGCAGTGAACCGGGTGATTGCCGCCTTCGGGCTGGAGCGGTTCCGCCACCACCGCACCGCCGAGCTGTCCACCGGGACGCGCCGTGTCGTCGACCTCGCTTCCGTGGTGCTGGCCAACCCACGACTGCTGCTCCTGGACGAGCCCACCGCCGGCATCGCCCAGCGCGAGGCCGAGGCCTTCATCCCACTGCTGCAGCGGATCCACGAAGTGGCGGACACGACCATCGTCCTGGTGGAGCACGACGTGCCGCTGGTCTTCGAGCTGTGCTCGAAGGTCGTCGTCATGGAACTGGGCCGGGTGGTGGCCGCCGGGCCACCCGAGGTGATCCGCGCTGACTCGAAGGCCCTGGCCGCCTACCTTGGTGCGAGCGACGAGGCCCTGATGGCATCAGGGCCCATAGGGGAAGGCGGCGGTGCAGACCGTCGTCAAGGAGGGTGAGCATGGAAGCGAGCATGGAGGTTCCGGCGCAGCGGGGGACGTCGTTCCATCCCCTGGCGCCGTTGGGCCGGTCCTGGCGGCGCCTCCGCCGCCGCCCCCGCGCTACGCAGATCCGGACGGCCCTCATCGCCATCGCCATTGTGGTCGGGCTCGTCGCCTGGCTCGTGCTGGCCCCGACGGGCACCCCGGGCGGATCGAGTGACGCCGGCGCGGCCGAGGTGGCGTCGAACACCAGCGCCACCGCGCCGAGCCAGGCCAGCACCAGCACCCGCGGGGTCACGGCCACGAGCATCAACGTGGTCTTCCCGGTCGTCGCCATCAACAGCCTGGCCGGCAAGGAGGGCTTCGCCGAGGACAAGGAGTACAACGAGCAGATCCCGGCCATCCACCTGTACGTGAACCAGATCAACAAGTCGGGCGGCATCAACGGCCGCAAGATCAACCCGATCATTGTGCAGTTCGACCCGACCAACGACGCCAACATGCAGTCGCTGTGCAAGCAGTGGACCCAGGGCAACCCGGCCGCCTTCGCCGTGGTCGACGGCGTCGGCACCTGGGAGGGCGACAACCAGCTCTGCGTGGCCCAGCAGGGCCAGACCCCGCTGCTGAGTGCCTGGTCCACCACCACCAACTGGACCAACCTGGCCTCGCCCTACCTGTGGTGGACCGGGGCCGACATGACCCCGGTGCTCTCGGCCGTCGTGCAGTGGGGGGTCAGTTCCGGCCGCCTCGGCCACGGCAAGAAGGTCGGCGTGGTCGTGTCCGACCAGGCGGCGGACCAGGACGCGCTGAACGACGCCCTGCTGCCCGATCTGAAGAAAGCAGGGATCACCCCGGTGGTCGAGACGGTGGCCGCCAGCCCGGACCAGACGGCCACCACGGGTTCCGACGCGCAGCTGGCCGTCGAGAAGTTCAAGGCCGCCGGTGTGCAGTCGGTCATCCCGATGCTCCCGGAGAACGCGCTCTTCCCCTACATCGGGGCCGAGAACTCGCAGGAGTACTTCCCGCAGCTGTTGCTGAGCGACTACGCGTCGTCCGTCGAGGTGGCGCTTGGGCTCATTCCCGTCCCGTACGAGCAGGCGCTCAACGGGCAGGAGGGCGTGACGACGGAGACGCTGGGCGGCATCGACGACAACCGGCCCCAGAGCCAGGGCGGCTACGACCCGGGCGTACGGGCCTGCTACAACACCTGGCACGCCTACCACCCGAAGCCGATTCCGGGCACGCTGTACCACTACATCGAAGAGCAGGGCCCCATTCAGGCCTGGTGCGGCGCCATCGGGTTGTTCGCCACCGCGGCCAAGGACGCCGGCAAGAACCTGAACCGGCGCACCTTCGTCGAAGCCATGTCGAAGATCACGAACTACCCGGGCACGCTCTCGCCGGTCTGGAGCTTCGGTCCGGACAAGTTCTACGGCCCGACCCAGTATCAGGTGGTCAAGGTGCACAACAACGTGCCCAAGTCGGCGCTGTGCAAAATGCCCAAGAGCGGCAAGGCCCAGGGCACCTGTTGGGTGACGGTGCAGCCCTTCAAGCCGCTGCCGGGGACCTCGACGGCTGCGGCCGGCTGACGGCGCCGCTCAGGCGATCATCGTCGGGCTGGGCGCCCGTCCCTGCACAATGTCCTCGAAGCGCGTCGTGATGGCGCCGTCGAGCTCGGGGTGCGTCAGGATGTAGAAGGTGTTGGTGCGGACGGCGTCGATGACGCGGTCGGCCACGGTGGTGGGAGCAATGCCGCCGTCGACCATGTCCTGCACGACGCCCCGCAGCTCCTCCGCTCCCTCGACGTCGCGGTCGGGCGCCCACTCCGGTCGGTTCCGCTCGGATTCGGCGATGCGCGTCTGCACGAACCCGGGGCACAGGACCGACACGCCGACCGGTGCGGCCACGGTCTGCAGGTCCTTGAACAGCGTCTCGGAAATGGCCACCACGGCCTGCTTGGTGGCGTTGTAGGGGCCGAGGAACGGGGCGACGATGAGGCCGGCGATAGAGGCCGTGTTGACGATGTGCCCTTCGCCCTGTTCGAGCAGGAGCGGCGTGAAGGTGGCGACGCCGTGAATGACGCCCCACAGGTTGACGCCGAGAATCCAGCGCCAGTCCTCCTCGGTGATCTCCCAGATGGGCCCACCCAGCCCGATGCCCGCGTTGTTGTGCACGAGGTGCACCGCGCCGAAGCGCTCGAGGGCGGCATCGCGCAGCGCCTCCACCGAGGCGCGGTCGGAGACGTCGGTGACCACGCCGAGGACCTCGGCCCCCGTGCTGGTCATGTCGTCGACCGCCAGCTTGAGCGGCCCTGCCTCAATGTCACCGAGGACGATCCGCATGCCCTCGGCGGCGGCTTTGTCGGCCACCGCCCGGCCGATGCCGCTGGCGCCGCCGGTGATCACCGCCACCTTGCCCTGCAGGTCTTCCATTGGGTGCCTCCCGTGCTCGGCCCGGCTCCCGCCGTGCCGACGCAGTCAACCACGGCCTTCGCGGCCGAGGCCAGTGGCGGAGGGGGGATTCAGACGACCGCGCCGGCGCGGTGCCGGCGCAGATGGTCGGCCCCGGCGGGCGAGACGGCGATCAGCCGGTCCGACCCGGGCCCGTGTGTCCGAACGAGGAAGCCACGGTCGTTGGCGTCCTCCCAGACGGGCAGGCGGGGACACGATGTCCGCCACACCTCCATGACCTCGTCGTAGGGCCGCGGCATGGGGCCGATCCATTCGAGCAGGTCCAGGATGAGGGCGTCCACCGCGTCGGGCACGGGTGCCATTGTCGCGCCGGGTCAGCGCAACGAGAAGGTCCCGGCCTGGACCAGGACCAGGATGCCGACGCAGCACAGCAGGATCGGCACCGCCACGTGTCCCAGGCGCTCCATGGCTCCCCGGGCCCTGGGGTGGCGCCCCCCGGCCAGGACGACCCAGGTGACCAGGGCCTCACCCGCGGTGAAGACCGCCACGATGACGCCGATGTTGGTGGCCCCGCCGACGCGGAACAGCGGGATGTAGACGGCGAGGTTGTCGCCCCCCGCCGCGATGGTGACCAGCGCGGCCGCCGTGAGGCTCCGGCCGACGGCCCGTTCCTCGGGGCGCCGGCGGCGCCGTTTCTGCGCAGCCGGCTGCGCCGCTTGCGCTCCTGGAACGGCGTCCGCCTCGGCTTCACCGCCGGGGTGCCGTCGGGCCAACCCCACCAGGCCGCGGACGCCGATGGCCAGCGGGACGAGCCCGAGCAGCCCGACGACGGCCGTCGAGAACTCGTAGAGGACCGCCGCCGCGGCGGCGGCCACCACCACGAGGACCACGAAGCCGATGACCTGGCCGACCGCAATGCGGCGAGCCCGCTCCAGCGGCGCGCCGGCCACCATGGCCATGGCCACCACCGTGTTGTCGACGTTGGTCCCCACGAAGGCCGCCGCGGCGACGCCGAGGTCGGCCCCCAGTCCCGCCGCCAACGCGCCGTCAGCTCGCGGGCAACGGCATGGCCGGGCCGAAAGGCTTGTCGCCCCGCAGGGTGACCCTGTGCGCGTAACGCGCCGCCTTCCCGTAGTCGTCCAGCGCGTAGTGCAGCGTGGCCCGGTTGTCCCAGAAGGCGACCGAACCGGCGCGCCAGCGGAAGCGGCATGTGTACTCCGGCCTGACGCAGTGGTGGTAGAGCATCTCGAGAATGGCGGCGCTCTCGTTGTCCGACAGCCCCAAAATGGTGCGGGTGAACTGCCGGTTGACGAAGAGCCCGTTGCGTCCCGTCTCGGGGTGGGTGCGCACAACGGGATGCAGGGCGGGCAACAGCTTGTCCCGCCACGCGCCGTCCCACTCGTAGCCGCCGCGCTCGGCGACGTCGGCGGCGAACCACGGGTCGTGGTGGATGGCGATCAACTGGTCGCACATGGCGCGTACGGGCGGCGCGAGCCCGTCGTAGGCGTCCTGCAGGCTGGCCCACATGGTGTCGCCGCCGACCTCGGGCGCCTCGAGCATGTAGAGGATGGAGCCCATGGCCGGCGTCCCCAAGAAGGTGACATCGGTGTGCCACCAGCTGGCCCGGTCCACCTTGCCGTCGATGGCCAGCACCTCGGGGCTCTCGTCGATGGAGGGCAGGACGGGATGCGCTTCGGTCACGATCCCGAACTGGCGGGCGAAGGCGGCTTGCTGCTCGGCGCCCAGGGACTGGTCGCGGAAGAAGATGACGTGATGCGTGTTGAGGGCGTGGCGGATGGCGGCCACCACCTCGGTGGCCAGCGGCTGCGCAATGTCCACGCCCGAAATTTCTGCCCCGATGGTGGGGGAGAGCGGATGGACGGTGACGGAGGTGGCGAGGGTCACCGCCCGATTCTGCCCGAACCGGGTCGGGGGCGTCGACGCAGTGCCCCGCCTACATTGGCCCCGCCGCGCCACACGAACGCCAGAAAGGGCCGACCATGAGCGAAGACACCGGGGGTCTCGTCCTGACCCCGCCGGCCCGCAACTACTCCTCCTGGTACCAGTGGATGACCCGCCTGGCGGCCACGACCCACGAGGACCCGCTGCCCGAGTCGGACCTCGATGCCATTCCGGACTGGCTGGAGCGGCGGCGGGCCCGCCTGGCCGAGCTGCTCGGTCCCGAGCCGGCGCCCGTCGCGCTCGACGTCGAGACCCTCGAATCGGAGGCCTGCGACGGCTACCGCCGGGACAAGATCGTCTTCGACACCGAGGACACCATGTCGGTCCCCGCCTACCTGCTGGTTCCCGACAGTCGCCGGGACCAGCCGCCGGGACCAGCCGTCGTGGCCTGTCACGGGCACGGGCCCGGCAAGTCCCAGGTCGTGGGGCTGGCGCACACCGACATGCCCAACGCTGACTACGGGCTGCAACTGGTCCGGCGCGGCTACGTCGTCCTGGCCCCCGACCTGCGCTGCTTCGGCGAGCGGTTGGACTGGAACCCCGAGGATCACTACGCCTGCGACACGAACCTCGTCCATGCCGCCATGGCCGGCTGGAACCCGTTGACGCAGAACGTGTGGGATCTGCGGCGCTCGCTCGACGTGTTGGAGCAGCACCCTCTGGTCGACCCGGCCCGTCTGGGCATGGTCGGTATCTCCTACGGCGGCACGGTCACGCTCTTCACCGCGGCAGTCGACGCCCGGGTGGCCGCCTGTGTGGTGAGCGGCTACTTCTCCTCGTGGGCCGAGAGCCACAAAATGCCCTGGAACATGTGCGGCTCGCAGATCCTCTACGGCATGTTGGGGAGCCTGGAGCACGAGGACCTCGGTGCGCTGGTGGCGCCCCGGCCCATGCTGGTGGAGTCGGGCACCGAGGACGACCTGTTCCCGTTCGCCACGGCCGCGGAGTCGGTGCGCCGCACGCGCCTGGTCTACGAGCACTTCGGTGCGGGCGACGGCCTGGTGCACGACATCTTCGAGGGTGGGCATCAGTGGCATGGCACCGAGGCCCTGCCTTTCCTCGACCGCTGGCTCGGACGGCCGTCGGCCTGAGGCGAGGCCCGGCGCGTCAGTCCGGCCGGCCTCCTTCGGCCTTGCGGGCCTCGTCGGCGTGGCGCAGCACCTGATCGAGCGAGGCCGGGGGGTCCGGTGCGCTGGGCCGGCCACCATCGGCTCCTTCCGGGTCGTCCGCGCTGTGCTCGTGGTCGGGGGCGCCTCCCGTTTCGACGGGCGGCGCAGAGGAGGCGTGGTGCCGGCGGTGGAGCCAGCCCTGCCGACGGGTCCCGGGCTGCTCGCGCCCGGCGGTCATCCCATGCTCATCGCTACAGGAAGGCGCGCAGGACGTTGGCGAAGGCGGCAGTCAGCACGACGATGCCGTGCACGTCCCTTTCCGTCGGGACCGGGACGGGGTGGGCCGTGGGCACGTTCATGAGCGACAGGACGGCGGACACCGGTGTGCCCGGTCCGAGGTAGATGTGGGAGGCGACCTGTTCGAGAAGGGAGCTGGTGCCGGTCGGGTCCGACATCATGGACGTCATCGACAGCTGCCCGGTGGCCAGCTCGCCCAGGTTCGAGTGCGGGTCCACCATGTGCAGGTCGACGCCGACGTAATGGGTCACGGGGATGCCCAGACGAGCGAGCCCGGCAATGATGGCGGATGGTGCGTGCAGGCTGAGCGCAGCCAGCGGGACGGTGCTGCCGTTGCGGAGCGGGAGGCCGAGTGCCTTGGGGATCTGCAGGACGTTGGTGTGCCCGCCGGCATTGTGGAACACGAAGATCTGCTCGGTGTGGTCGGGGCCCTTGACGATGGCCAGGAGGTCGTTCTTGCCCTTGGCGAGCAGCGAGGCCGGCACTCCGACGTGGTGCACGGCGTGGTCGATGCGATAGAGGCTCAGGCCGATCCACGAGCCGGCGACGAGGATCAATGCCACCAGCGTGGCTCCCGATGCGATGAGGATGCGCTTGAGTCGGGCGCGGCGGCTCCGGCGTGGCTTGGGTGCCCGGGGGACCAGTCCCACGGCACCGGTCGGAACAGCAATCGTCACGCGCCCCTCCTCCGGTGCCCCTGGCCCCCGCCCGGCACCCCAGATCTCCGGGTCGAGAACCTACGCAGCGGCCATTGCACGGCCGTTGCCCCACGGGTTCGATGCGGTTGCCGTGCGCTCACCGACGCGCCGTCCTCCATGCTTGTGCCATGGAGGAGAACGGTGGCCCCATGGTGCCCGACGACCCAATCGTGCCCGACGACAAGGACTGGACCTGGGTGCTGGACCGCCCCTGCCCCGAATGCGGCTTCGATGCCGCGACCGTGCCCCCCGAGTCGGTGGGGTCGTTGCTCCGGGCCAACGCGGCGGCCTGGCAGGTGGTGCTGGGGCAACCCGACGACGTGGTGCGACGACGCCCGGCCGACGACCGCTGGTCGCCGCTGGAGTACGCCTGCCACGTGCGCGACGTCTGCACGCTCTACGAGCAGCGGCTGCTTCTCATGCTGCACCGGGACGACCCGCTCTACCCGAACTGGGATCAGGACGTGACGGCGGTCGAGGCCCACTACGGCGAGCAGGACCCGGCGGTCGTCGCGGTCGAGCTGGACCAGGCCGCCGCCGCGCTGGCCGACGCCTTCGACGGGGTGCACGGTGACCAGTGGCGCCGGCCGGGGCGGCGCAGCGATGGTGCTCGCTTCAGCATCGCGAGCTTCAGCCGCTATCTGCTGCACGACCCGGTCCACCATCTCTACGACGTCACGGGGCGTCGGGCCTGAGCCTGGACAGCCTCGACGACGGAGCTTCAGTCGGGGAGCAGTCGGGCGGACGCCGGCTCGAGATACACGGTGGCGTGGGAGATGGTGCGCAGGGCCGAGGCCGGGCAGGCCGTGGTGATCGGCCCCGTGAGCGCGGCCGTCACCGGTTGCGCCTTGCGCCCCTCCGGGACGATGGCGAGCACCCGGCCGGCTCGCAGGAGGGCCGGGATCGTCACGGTGATGGCGTGGGTGGGAACGTCGTCGAGGCCGGGGAAATGACCCTCGTTGACCTGTTGTTGGCGGCAGGCCGCCTCGAGCTCGACCACTTTGACGTCGCGCCGGTCGGCGAAGTCGGCCACGGGCGGGTCGTTGAAGGCCAGGTGCCCGTTCTCGCCGATCCCGAGACAGCACAGGTCGAGTGGGTACTGCTGCAGGAGGTCGGTGTAGCGGCGGCATTCGGCCTCGGCGTCGCCCAGCCCCTCGACGTAGTAGGCGGCCTTGGGGCGGGCCGGCTCGACGATGCGCTCACGGATCCAGCGTTGGAAGCCTGCGGGGTGGTCCGGACCCACCCCGACGTACTCGTCCATGTGGAAGACCACGGTGTCGGCCCAGGGCACGCCCTCGGTCTCGTGCACCAGTGCCTGCGTGAAGGCCAGCTGGGAGTTGCCGGTGGCGAACATCACGTGCGCTGCCCCCCGGGCGGCCACCGCCGCCTGCATCACGGCGAGTGCCTCGTCGGCCGCAGCCCGGGCCATGGCAGGCACGTCGGCGTCGACGCGCACCGTGGCGCCGTCAATGACCCGAGTCCCCGTCTGCACGGCGTTCAGCATGCCAGGCTCCGCCTCGGCCAGACTGGACCCGTGCGCGACGTCGAGCTTCCCGGTCCGGCCCACCTGGAGGCGGCCTGGTTGGTGGCGCGCCGCTTTCTGGCGGTGACCCCGGTGGTGGGTGCACCCCAGCTGGGATCCTCCGTCTCGGTCAAGGTCGAGACGGTCCAACCCACCGGCTCGTTCAAGGTGCGCGGCGGGCTGGCCGCCGTGTCCGCCACGTTGCAGCAGGACCCCGGCCGGGCGGTGGTGGCCTCGTCCGCCGGCAACCACGGCCTGGGCCTGGCCTACGCCGCCTCCCAGCTCGGCGCCACCGTCACCGTCGTGGTGCCCACCGGCGCCTCGGCGGCCAAGGTCTCGGCCCTGCAACAATTCGACGTCCGCCTGGTGCTGCACGGCGAGGGGTACCGCCAGGCCGAGACGCACGCGCTGGAGTTGGCCGCCACCGAGGGGAGCCGCTACGTCTCGCCCTACAACGACCCCGATGTCATCGCCGGCCAGGCCACCGTGGCCCGGGAGCTGATCGAGCAGGTGCCCACCTTGGGAACCGTGGTCGTGCCCTGCGGCGGCGGCGGCCTGCTGGCGGGCGTCGCCCTCGGCCTCGAAGGCACGGGAGTGCGCGTGATCGGGATCGAGTCCGAGGCGTCACCGTCCATGAGCACGGCGTTGGCGGCGGGGGCCATCGTCCCCATCGAGGTGGAGCCGACCGTGGCCGACGGGCTGGCGGGCAACCTCGAACCGGGTGCGGTGACCGTCGGCGTGGCGTTGTCCCACGGTGTCGAGGTCCTCACCGTCAGTGAGGCCGACATCCGCTCCGCCATGGCCTTCTCGGCCTCCAAAATGGGTCTCGTGCTCGAAGGCGCCGGTGCCGTGGGGGTGGCTGCGCTGCGGGCCGGGGTGGTGACGCCCGATCCGGACGGGAGGCAGACCGTCGTGCTGTTGACCGGGCGTAACGTGGCGCCCAAGTTGCTGTCGGAGGTGCTCCATTCCTGAGGTCAGCGCCAACGGCGCCACGCTCAACTATGAGGTCGTCGGTGACGGCGAGCCGCTGCTCCTGATCGCCGGGTGCGGCCAGCCGGCCGTGGCCTGGCGCCTCTCCCTGGTCCCGGCCCTCGTGGCCGCGGGGTACCAGGTGGCCACCTTCGACAACCGGGGCGTGGAGCCATCGTCCTCACCGCCGGCCCCGTACAGCGTGGAGGGCATGGCCGCCGACACCATCGCGCTGCTGGACCACCTCGGCTGGACCGAACCGGTGCGTCTGGCCGGCCACTCCATGGGCGGGTGGATCGCCGAGGTGCTGGTGCTCGACCATCCCGACCGGGTGCGGGCCGCCGCCCTGATGGGCAGCGCCAACGCCCCGACAGCCTGGGAGGTGGCCATCACCACCGTCGAGCGCGACCTGGCCCGCCTCGACTACGACCTGCCCCCGCTCTTCTATGCCACCGAGACCCTGCGGTACCTGCCCATCGCCGACATTCAGGACAACCAGGTCGTCAGCATGTGGCTTTCCATGATCGCCGACATCCCGGCCTGGCCCAACCCCGGGCGCCTGGGCCAGTACGAGGCGGCCCTGGCCTGGTCGACCGACCCGGCCCGCACGACGCGCTGGCCCGAAGTGCGCGTGCCCTGTCTGGTGCTGGCCTTCGAGCACGACGTCGACTCGCCGCCGCGGTACGCCCGGTTGGCCGCCGAGGCGATCCCGGGCTGCGCCTATCACGAGGTGGCCGGCTCGGGGCACATCGGCATCCTCACCCATGCCGAACAGGTGGCCAAGGCCCTCGTCGAGTTCTTCGCCGCCACGTAGGGTTCTGGCGCACGCAACGCGACGATCGGCGGTGAGAACGTCGTCGCTCTAGACGAGCGGCGTCGACCATGTCGTGATGTGGTCACCGATCAGATCGACCGTCACCCTCTGGACGCCTGCTTCGGCCGCGAACGCAGACCAGGAATCCACGGCATCGAGAACGTCTCGAACGATGGCTGCCGCACCCGGAACCTGGAATCGATCGGCCACCTCGTCGACGTCGGCTCGGGTGATGTCGGTGGATCGTCCGTTCACACTCATGAGGTGTTGCCGAGTCCACAGGCTCCCGGGGCTGTGTGCATGGGTCACGTCATACGCGGGCGAAAGGGTCCATGCCTCTTCTTCGGGAAGCACGAAGGAGTGGTTCTTGGTGTGATCATCGCAGTTGGCTGCTGCAACATTGAAGACCATGCGCCGAAACGCCTCCGCTCGGGCGCTCGACCCCAGCCCCAATCGATGCATCATGTCGAAGAGCTGCCCGTAGTCGTGTGCGCCGATCTGTCTGAAGTCGAGGTGGCCGAGGGCGCAGAGAGTCTGACAGTGGACCTTGCCTCCCCGGAGCGGGCGATCGTAGCGGCGGGTCATGAAGTGGGCTCTCCCACCCTCTTCGAGGAGCCGGCACTCCGTCATTTCTATGCCGGCGGCCTTGGCCATCAAGTGATACGCGTATTCGATCCGCCCGTATCCACCCGACGCGCCGAGATCGAAATCATCTCCGATGCCGTCCAGTTTGACGATCCAGTGTTCGAAACCAGGGTCGGCGGGAACCTGGCCCGACCGGATCTCCCCGGTCGTGGCGTTGATTGCCACCACTGCCTTCGGACGGGCGCCTCCGGCCGATGTTCCGACTGCGATGAGTGCGCGCAGGGCCTTGGTGATCTCTCGCTCTCCCTCGAATGATCCAGCCACCGCAGAGCGAGCGGCGACGACCAGATCAGCCAGCTTGATCGCGGTGGACTTCGTCGGGCGCGGCCCTCGCGTCGGACGGAACTCGAGGGCGCCGATGCCTCGGTTGCCGAGATACGCCAGGCGGTCCAGTGGCGTGATGTCGGCCCTTCGTACACCGCGGCTCGCCATTTCTCTCTCGACCAATGCGTTCCCGAAATCGTCGGGAAGAGCGTCAGCGACCATCGCCGGAAGGCGGTGGAAGGTCTCAACGGGCAGCGACGGGAACACGTAGGGCTGCATCCGGAGCGGCATCGTCGTCGGCGCCAGTTCGACGGGGGAGTTGAGCCAATCGGGTGAGTATTCGAAGACGTAGAAGCCATTGGACGGGTCGAATGCGACCGCGCCGACTTGGCGACCCCAAGCCGAGACCTCTGTGACGTCGACGGGGACGTACGCCATCAGGAGGGGCGAGGGTGACGAACGCGCCTGTTCCGGGGGTCGTGCGCCCCTTTTGCTTTGAGCATCTGCATCGGAGAGACGACGATGTGCGGCGCCAGGGTCTCGAGCCAGTCGGTTCGGCCGAGCGCCCGCACTGCCCCAACGAGTGTCTTGAGGCTGCTTCCTTTGCCTCTCTCGAGCCTGGAGAGGGCATCGACCGAGACATTGGCGAGTTTGGCCAGGCTTGCCTGGTCCAATTGTGCTGCGACCCGCGCTGTCCTGATCTGTGCGCCGAGACGACCCTCCCACTCTTCGACTGTCAGGTAATCGCTCTGCATAAAACTGGATTCCTCATGATTAACAGCCACAGACGGATTTAAAAAGAGAATATCAGGTTTTACCCGGAGAATCTATGTCTCACCGTATAATCCATTGAAAGTCATGTGTTATATATCAAGAATGCCATTATTCATGGAAATCCATGAATAGAAAGAAGAGCCTCTCGGAGGTGGGCGGCGAGTACGTCAGTCGGTGAAGCTCAGGTACTGATGCACGGCGCCGACACAGGCCGACCCCTCGCCCACGGCGGCAGCCACCCGCTTGGTGGAGCCGGAACGGACGTCGCCGACGGCGAAGAGCCCGGGACGGCTCGTCTCGAAGGGCAACGGGAGCCGGCCCAGGGCGTCCCAGCGCTCGTCGAGGTGCTCGGGCCCGAGGGCGCGGTCCGTCAGGACGAAGCCGCGGTCGTCGAACGCGGCGCAACCCGAGATCCAGCTCGACGACGGATCGGCCCCGATGAACGAGAACAGGCCCGCGCAGGGGATCTCGGTCGTCCCGTCGGCGTCGGTGATCATGACGGCGCCCAGGTCCGGCTCACCCACGAGCCCGGTGATCGCTGCCCCCGTCCGCACGGAAATGTGCGGGTGGGCGTCAATGCGGTCGGTCAGGTAGCGGGACATGCTCTTGCCCAGGTCGTCGCCGCGGATGACGACCGTCACCGGGCCGGTGTCGGAGAGGAACATGGCCGCCTGGCCGGCCGAGTTCCCACCGCCGACCACCACGGTGGGTGACGCGGCGCACTGGCGCCGTTCCATTTCGGTGGCGGCGTAGTAGACGCCGTTGCCCTCGAACTGCTCGAGGCGCTCGACCTCGAGACGGCGGTAGCGGGCGCCACTGGCGACAATGACGGCACGGGCCGACACGTCGGTGCCGTCGGAGAGTCGGATGACCAGGTGGCCGGCCTCCTCGCGCAGGGAGGTCGCCTCGCACGGCGCGGTGAGGTGCGCGCCGAACTTCTCGGCCTGGACGATGGCGCGGCCCGCCAGGTCGCTTCCCGAAATGCCGGTCGGGAAGCCGAGGTAGTTCTCAATGCGCGAGCTCGAGCCCGCCTGCCCACCGGCCCCGAACTTTTCGACGCCGAGCGTGTTGAGCCCTTCGGAGGCGCCGTAGACGGCGGCGGCCAGGCCGGCGGGGCCGCCGCCGACCACCACGAGGTCGAAGCAGCGGCCCGGCAGGCTCTCGAGCGTCAGGCCGAGGTACTCGGCCAGGACACCGGGGGTGGGCCGGCGCAGGACGGTGCCCGAGGTGATGACGACGGGGAGCTCGCCGGGCTCAATGGCGAACGCCTCGAGCAGCGCCTGCACATCGGCGTCGCTGTCGGGGTCCAACCACTCGTACGGAATGCGGGAGCGGGCCAGGTACTCGCGCACCTGCAGGCACAGAGGGCAGAAGCGTGAGCCGATGAGACGGGTCGAGGCGGACGCGCCGCTCAGGAGGACCGACCGGCGGGCCATGAAGGCGGTCAGGATGGTGTCGCCCAGCGCGGGGCTGGTGGCGATGAGCCGGCGCAGGTTCTCCCGCGGGATCGCAATCACCTCGCCCGCCTCCGCCACGCGGGCGGAGACGAAGACGCGCATGCCCGAAAGCAGGTTGAGCTCACCCAGGAAGCGGCGGGGCCCGTGCTGCGCCACGACCGCCTGCTCTTCCTTCCCGCTGCGGGCCACCACGTCGATGGACCCGGACACCACGACCATGAAGTCATAGGTCAGGTCACCCTCGCGGTAGAGGTACTCGCCGACGGCGATCGGTCGGCGGGTCCCCAGCTCCTCCATGACCGCCATGTCGGCTTCGCTCAGGAGCGGGAATGCCTCGGCGTCATCGGCCATCGTCGGGCCTCCTCAGGTCTGCGGCCGGCGGGCCCGGTTCGCGGACGCACTGCATCGGAGCAACTCTACGGGTGCGTCAGTCGGGTTCGGGCGGGCCCGACCAGTCCGAGTGGGGGTCCGAGGCCGGGAAGGAATCTTCCTCCTGCTCGTCGATGTACTGCTCGACTTCGGGCTCGGCCCCCTCGGGCTCGGGCTCGGCCCCATCGGATTCGGTCCGGTCCGACTCGTCACGTTGTGTTGCACTCACTCCGTTGCGCCCTCTCCGTCGAACGTGCCAGCTGTCCAGTCATGGACTACACCGTGAGAATTGACTGCGCAAGGCCCCGGGCGGCTCAACGCGGGAGGGGTGGTGTCTCCCAGTCGATGGTGACCGTTGCCGCCTCGTCGGGGTGCTCTTGCAGCCAGTGCCGGGCGTACGGGCACCAGGGCACCACGGTCAGGCCGTCGGCCCGGGCGCGGGCCAGCGCGGCACGGACCAGCCGGCCTCCTATGCCGTGGCCGCTCCACTCCTCGGGCACGCCGGTGTGCACCAGCAGCAACCGGTCGTTCTGCAGGGCGTAAGAGAGCTCCGCCTCGGCCCCACCTTCTCGGAGGACGAAGCGGCTCTCGGCGCTGTCGTCGACGACCGGCGCGTCGTCAGCGGGGATCGTCATGGGCGCTGCCTCCCGGTCGGTTGCTCCTCAGCCTGTCGCCGCCACACTATGGGTGCCGGAAAACCATGGGTGCCGGAAACCTATGGGTGGAGGAAGGAGGGCCATGAGTGGACCCGTCGCCAGCGACGACGCTGCGCCGGAAGCCGGGCCGCCGGACCACGTCGTCGGTCCGGTCGTCGAAGTCTCCCCGGCCCGCCGGACCCAGGTGGGTTCGCTGCCGGTGCGCCGGGTGCTGCCCCAACGACCGCGCCGCACCGTCGGGCCCTGGTGCTTCCTCGACCACGTCGGTCCCGTCCCCGTGGAGCCGGGCCTTTCGTTCGGCATCGGTCCGCATCCCCACATGGGCCTCCAGACCGTGACCTGGCTGCTGGCGGGGGAGCTGCTGCACCTCGACAGCCTGGGCTCCGAGCAGCTCATCCGGCCCGGCCAGCTCAATCTCATGACGGCGGGCCACGGCGTGTCGCACGCCGAGGAGGACCCGGCCCGCGCCGAGGTGGTCCACGCCGTCCAGCTCTGGGTCGCCCAGCCGGCCGAGACCCGGGAAGGTCCCGCCGCCTTCGAGCATCACGCCGAGCTGCCGCGCCTCGAGCTCGACCACGCCGAGGGGACCGTCCTCGTCGGCGAGTTCGGCGGGGTGGCCTCGCCGGCCCGGCGTGACACCGCGCACATGGGGGTGGAGCTCACGCTGCGCGGCCCGGGCTCGGTGGTCCCGCTGCGACCGGACTACGAGCACGCCCTGGTGGTCCTCGACGGCAGGGTCACCGTCGACGGCGTGGCCGTCGAGCCGGGCGTCCTGGCCTACCTCGGACAGGGTCGGGACGGGTGCACGCTGGTGACGGAGGCGCCGGCGCGGGCGCTGCTGCTCGGCGGCGTGCCCTTCCCCGAGCCGATCCTCATGTGGTGGAACTTCGTCGGGCGCACGCGCCAGGAGGTCTCCGAAGCCAGGCGGCAGTGGTCCGACGACGACGGCCGCTTCGGCCGTGTCCGGTCCTCGCTGCGTCGGATCGAGGTGGGACGACCTCCTTGGGAGTGACTACCAGTCGCCCCAGCCCGGAGGGCTGACCGTCCCGGTGATGCCACGGGGGTCGACGGGCAGGCGGGTGGCGCCGGCCTCGTAGACGGCGAAGCACAGCCGCAGGACGTCGGTGGCCTCCGCGGGCGTCATGGCGGCGGCCGTCCCGTGGATCAGCGCGTCAATGAAGTGCTGGGACGAGCGGGTGAACCCGGTGCCCCAGTCGGCGTCGATGTCGTTGTATTCCGTCGTCTTGATTTCGTCCGCTGTCCCCGTGAACAGCATCACGGGTGCCAGGTCGAGCATTTCGCCGGTGGCCCGGGTCACCCACAGCTGTCCCTCGTCGCCGGTGATCTCGAAGAACTCGTCGGCCCCGTAGTACTTGGAGCGCATGTAGAAGTTGGGGGCGTACTGCACCTCCATGGTGCCCAGCACGCCCGGGTCCTCGTACTCGAAGATGACGGCGCAGGGCTCGAAGAAGAGGTCGCGCCGCCGCACCACGGCCTGCACCGAGGTGATGTCCATGTCCAGCAGCCACAGCGCCATGGCGTACTTGTGCACCATGTCGTCGAAGAGGTGACCGCCGGCGCTGCGCTTGTCGAGACGCCAGCCGTAGCCTTCCGGGCGCAACGACGACTGGAAGTCCGAGGTGGTCTGACCGACCAGCGTCCGGATGCGCAGCGACGTCGGCTTGCCGATGGCCCCTTCGGCCACCAGGCGCTTGGCCAGCTCGAGCGGGGGGTAGTGCACGAAGCACTCGCTGATGCGCAGTGTGCGCCCCACCCGTTGGGCCACCGCTTCCATTTCCAGCGCGTCCTCGACCGAGTTGGCCACCGGCTTCTGGACCGACACGTGCTTGCCGGCCTCGAGCGCGGCAATGACGTGGTCGTGGTGCATGTGCGTCGGCGTCAGCACCTCGACGGCATCGATGGAGTCGTCCGCCAGCATGGATTCCAGGTCGCCGTAGTACGACTCGGCGCCCCACTCCTTGGCCGCCTGGCGCCCGACCTCTTCGTCGGTGTCGCACACGGCGACGATGTCGCAGCGCGGGTCTTCGACGTACCCCCGCACGTTCATGACCGCGATGTTGCCGGCGCCCAGTACGCCCAGCCGGACCTTGTCCATCAGACCCTCCCTTGGCCGACGACGCCGCCCTACGTATCGGTTCCGAATGCGCCCCCGTCTCGGGCGTTGGAGATCTGATTGTCGTCATAACCGAGCACGGAGCGCAAAACCGACTCGGTGTGCTGGCCCACGGTGGGGGCCTTGGCCGGGTGCGGCAGTTCCTCGCCGACGAAGTGCAGCGGAGTGAAGAGCTGATCGGCCCCCATTTCCGACGCTGGCAGCAGAGGGAAGCGGTCGGCGAACTGGGGGTCGTCGAGCAACGTCTTGGGCGTGTTGACCGGCGCGATCGGCGTGTTGACCCGCCCGCCGAACTCCAGCCACTCCGCCGCCGTCTTGGTGCCGAAAATGTCGCGCAGCTCGCGCTGGAGTTCCCGGTTGCCGCGGGCGTGGTCGGCGTACTTGGAGCCGGGCCAGCGCTCGAAGAGGTCCATGCGGTCGACGCCCTCGCAGAAGTTCTTCCAGAACGCCTGCTCGGAGGCCATGAAGAGGACATGACTCTGGTCCGACGTCTCGTAGACCTGGTAGCGCACGCCCTCCACCATGCCGGCGGTGCCCGGGGCGCGGCGCTCGAAGTCGTCCGCCTTGTTCCCGGTCACCTCGGACTGCGGGCGCTCGTAGGCCCGCCACGTCTCGGAGCGGTACCAGTCCATGCCGGCGGCGGCGTCGGACTGGGCCAGGTCGATGTAGGCGCTCTCACCCGTTTCGCGGGCCCGGATGACTGCGGCGAGAATCCCGAGCCCTCCGAACAGCGGCGCCGCGTTGATGCCGATGGAGACGTGCTCGGGAATGTACGTGAAGCCCTCTTCGTCGGTGGCCACGTTCACGATGCCGGCCCAGGTGTCGTAGGCCACGCCGTGGCTCGGGTAGTCGCGGTAAGGGCCGGTCATGCCGTAACCCGAAATGGTGCAGAACACGATGTTGGGGTTGAGGACGCGGAGGTCCTCGTAGCCCACGCCGCGCCGGGCCAGCGCGCCCGGGCGCATGGCCTCGATCACCACGTCGGCGCCGGTGGCCAGCTCCTTCAGAATGGCGACACCGGCTTCGGTGCGCAGGTCGAGGACCAGCGAGCGCTTGCCCCGGTTGAGATGGAGGTGCATGAGCGAGGTGCCCTCCACAATGGGCCACGTCATTTCGCGGATGTAGTCGCCGGCCGGCGGCTCGACCTTGATCACGTCCGCACCCAGGTCCACCAGCGCCGTCGTGATGGCGGCGGGGCCCAGGGCCGAACACTCAATGATGCGCAATCCGTGCAGTGGCGGCGTCGTCGCCATCGGACCTCCTGTCGTCAGTGCCGGATCGTAGTGGCCGCCGACGTGGGCACCCCGAGCCGGGTCTCGCCATACTGGGACCATGGAGACGGACACCCTGAATGACGCCCTGACCGTCTTTGCCGGCACTGCGCCCACCTACGGGGCCGTCGGACTGTCGAATCATGGCCCCATGGCCGCCGAGGCATTGGCGCACCTGGGTCGGCACGACGCCATTCCCGGCTGGGTGGCCCGCTACCGGACCCGGCTCGACGAGGCGCCGCCACCGGCCCGGCCCCTTTCGGAGGAGGACTGGCCGGCCGCGCTCGGGCAGCCCGACCGCTTTCCCGAGTGGCTCGCCCTCTTCGAGAGGGAGATCGCCGACCGGCCCGTCGCGGCCGTGGTGGGGGAGTGGGTGCCGCGGTTGCTCCCCGGCTCCGTCGGTGCCGCCACGCACGGGCTCATCCGTACGGGCCACGCGCTGCGCGGGTTCGGTGACGCCGACACGCCGCCGCGTCGCGTGGAGGTGGCCAACGGACTGGCCTTCTGGGCCTCGAGCTACGTGGAGCTTCCCGGCCCACCGCTGCTGATCGGGCACGAAGGCGTGGCCCAGGCGCTGGCCGACCTGCCCTATCTCCCCGAAGACGCGCCGCGCCCCAAGCTGATCAGTGACCGCGTGGCGGCGGTGGCCGACATCGCAGACGAGTTCGAGCAGGCGGTGGCGTCGCTGGGCTGGACGGGAGGCGCGGTGGACCTGCTCGACCAGTTGGCCACGGGTGGGTCGATGGCCTATCTGCGCAACGCCGACGCGGGTGGGGCGATCGGCCTTTTGCACGCGGTGACGTCGCCCTTGGCCTGCGAGCTGGTGCTGCCCTGGCTGGCCGAAGAGGATCGGGACGCCGCCCTGGGCTACGTCTGGCAGGCCGCGGCGGCCTTGCACGTCGCCTACGACGTCGACCGGACCGCTCCGCCCCCGACGGACGCGCCGCCGGCGCGGGAGGACCTGGTGGACCGGGCGGTGGCCTCCGGTGACGAACATGCCATAAAGCTGACCGAGGCGGCGCTGCGCACGTTCGGTCGCAGCGGTACCGGGGTGGTCCTGCTGGCCGCCGCCGACGCCTGCGCACGCCTCTGAGGCAGCCGGCCCGCGGCGCGCGGCGTCAGGTCCGTTGGTAGCTTCGCCGGATGGAATACCGCACACTCGGAAGAACCGGTCTCAAAGTCAGCCCACTCTGCCTGGGGGCGATGATGTTCGGGGCTTTCGGCAACACCGATCACGACGACTCCATCCGCATCATCCACGCCGCGCTCGATGCGGGCATCAACTTCGTGGACACCGCCGACGTCTACTCGTTCGGTGAGTCGGAGGAGATCGTCGGCAAGGCCCTGGCCCAGACCAAGCGACACAAGGTGGTGCTGGCCACGAAGGTGCACGGGCAAATGGGACAGGATCCCAACGCGCAGGGGAACTCGCGCCGTTGGATCATGGCCGCCTGCGACAACAGCCTGCGCCGGCTGGGCGTCGACTACATCGACATCTACCAGATCCACCGTCCATCTCCCGAGACCGACGTCGACGAGACGCTGGGCGCGCTGACCGACCTGGTGCGGGCCGGCAAGATCCGCTATTTCGGCAGCTCGACCTTCCCGGCCCACGAGATCGTCGAGGCCCAGTGGGTGGCCGAGCGCCGGGCCCGCGAGCGTTTCGTCACCGAGCAGCCGCCGTATTCCATTCTGGTCCGCAGTATTGAGAAGGACGTGCTGCCGACATGCCAGAAGTACGGCATGGGTGTGCTGTCGTGGAGCCCGCTGGCGGGGGGCTTCCTCTCGGGCGCCTTCGGGCCGGGCAAGGAGAACACCAGCCGGCGCGCCACCTTCCTGCCGCACCACTACGACATGGAGGTACCGGGGAACCGGGCCAAGCTCGAGGCGGTCACCCAACTGATCGACCTGGCCGACAGCGCCGGCCTGTCGCTCATTGAGCTCGCCCTCGGCTTCGTGCTCGAGCATCCGGGCGTGACGTCGCCCATCATCGGTCCCCGCACCATGGAGCACCTGCAATCACAGCTGCCGGCCCTCGAACTGCGTCTGAGCCCGCAGGTGCTCGACCGCATTGACGAAATCGTGGCGCCCGGAACCGACCTCAACGACACCGATGTCGGGTGGGTCCCCGCCGCCATCGCCGATCCGTCGCTGCGCCGCCGCCCCCGCTAGGAGGGTTCCAACAGCAAGCAGGCAGCCGAGGATCAGCCCTGGTGCGAGTTGAGTGCACGCGCCAGCTGCAGCGCTTCGGATCGGTTGAGGTTGCCGCTGAGTTCGCCGCGGCCGTCGAACGACGAGAAGGACGACTGCGTGGGTTGCATCAGCGGCGTCGCTTCCACCACTCCGTTCACTTCAATGCCGAGCATCTGGTGGAAGTTCTCGCTCGCCACCTTGTCCCACACGGCGGCGCCGGCGTCGGTCGTGGTGTAGTCCACGACCCATTGACCGGTTCGGCTTCGGGTCGCCGTGGCCTTGGCGATGGCGCGCCCGGACATTTCGGCCGGACCGAGCACGCAGCGCCCGTTCGGGATCCCATCGCATGCGCCACGGGCTCCGGGGAGGAGGACGGTCCGGGAGGCGTACCCAGGGCTGTGCACACTGGTCGAGGGATATGACCCGTACTGAGGATCGGCCGGCACGTTCCCACTGGAATACCCCTGGGCACCACCTTTCGGCATCACGTCCAGGTTGGATGCCGTGAGTTGCGAGCCGGCCGCACAGGCTGGGATGGGCTCGGTGCTGGTCGGCACCACCTCGCTCGGGCCACCCGCCGGCGCTGCGTACGGTGCGGCCAAGCAGAGGACGGGGCGGAAATACACCACGGCGCCGGCGGCGGCGGCGACGGGTTTCGAGTCCGCGCCCGTCTTCCCCCCGGCCGACGGCCCGCGCACGAGCAGCACGGCCGACAGGATCAGTGCGGCCAGGACGAGGGCGGCAATGACGGCACGCCCACCCCGGCGCCGATAGCGCGCCCGTTGGTGCTGGCGGGCTTCGGGGATCAGGACCTCCACCGACGGCGGCGACTCGATCGTCTCAGTCTTCATGGTGCTACTATGTATAGCATCATGTTGCGTGTCAAGGTCGACCGCTCCGAAGCGCTCACCCTCCACGACCAGGTGGCGGCCGAGCTCCGGCGCGCCATCGCAGCCGGTGAGGCCGCGCCGGGCGAACGTCTGCCGCCGGCGAAGGACCTGGCTGCCGTGCTCGGCGTCAATGCCAACACCGTGTTGCGGGCGCTCCGGCTCCTGCGCGACGAGGGCTTGCTCGAATTCAGGCGCGGCCGTGGGGTGACGGTGGCCGGAAGCCCCGAACGCGGTGCCGTGATCGAACGGACGAAGCAGCTCCTCGAGTTCGCCCGCTTCAACGGGTACAGGAAAGAGGACCTGATGGAGATGTTGGGCGAACTGCCGTAGCTCTCGCGCCGGCGGGCGGCCCGGTCGATCCGAACCGACACGGGACGATCGGGGTCATAGTTGTCCGTGCGGAACCTGCGCCTGGTGGTGGTGATGGTGGCGGTCGCCGCGGGCATCGCCGGCTGCGCCTCGCCGTCGGCCCACCAGACCGCTTCGCCAACGACGCCGATACAGCACGTGCCTCGGACCACCTCGCAACCACCGAGCACGGCCGGTTCGGGTGTGGCTCGTCCCGGCTGTGCGCAGGGTGCCGTCACCGTCACGGCCGCACCGGGTGGTCAAGCGACACCGATCTGCGTGACGGTCGGCGCACGCATTGTGCTGCGCGGTGGCAGTGCCGCCTCCGGCGGCACGTGGCCGGGGCCGGCGCACATCTCGAACCGCAGCGTCGTCACCCTCGTGTCGAGTCATTCGGCAGGGGCCAGCTACACGGGAGCGCTCAGGGCCGTCGCCGCGGGCACCGCGTCCGTCACCGTGCCCTTCGTGGCGGGCGCGGATGCCTGCAATCCCACGCCGTGCACGCCCGTACCCGGGGCGCCGTTGCGCTTCGTCGTGACCGTCGTGCGCTGAAGATCTGTGCGCCGAAGATCTGCAGGTTCGCCGACGGCTGCCTTGACTACGGTGTCGCCCACGAGGGGCTCGAGACGGGGGACGTGATCTGGTGCCGACGCGACGCGAGTTGCTCAAGGGTGGTGGTGGAGCGGTCCTGGCCGGCCTGGCGGGGTCCTCCGCCGGCGTCGACGTGCTGGGGTCGGGCACTCCCGCTGGTGCGTCAGAGTCACGGTTGGCTGCGTTGGAGCAGGCCCCCTCCTCGGTGCCCGGATTCCGGCCCGGCGGGCCGGGTCCTCTCTACTGGAGCACCTACGACTACGAGAACGTCTTGAACACCATCATCCCCGAGGCCGTGTGGAAGACCAACATCGACTGGGTGGCGGAGACCTTCCGTGACTACGGCTACACCATGGTCTGCACCGACGGGTGGATCGACAACACCCAGAAGGTCACGAAGCACGGCTACATCGTCAGCCAGGCCGACGACTGGGAGCACAGTTGGGCCTGGTGGGCCAAGTACCTGCAGTCCAAGGGAATGCAGCTCGGCGTCTACTACAACCCACTGTGGGTCACGAAGTCGGCTGTCACCGACCCGTCCGTCACCGTTGCCGGGCGCCCTGACGTCAAGGTGGCCGACATCGTCAACCCGAACGACTACTTCGATGGCGGTGGGCAGCTGCAGTGGGTGGACACCACCCGCGACGGTGCCGAGGAGTACGTCAAGGGCTACGTGTCGTACTTCCGCGAGCTGGGTGCGGTCTTCCTCCGCATCGACTTCCTCGCCTACTACGAGACCGGATTCGACCAGAACGACGGCACGGTGGGCGTCAACCACGGCCGCGACGGCTACGTGCGGGCGCTCCAGTGGATGCGCGAGGCCGCGGGGGACATGCAGCTCAGCCTCGTCCTGCCCAACCTGTTCGACCACGGGTCCGCCGAACGCCAGTACGGCGACCTCATCCGCATCGACAACGATGCCGGCTTCGGCACGTGGTTCACCTTCAGCGGCGGCCGCGAGACCTGGCAGCCCGAGTGGTCCCAGTGGAACAACCCGTTCATGGGCTTCACCGGGTTCGCCGATATTTCCGGGCGCGGTCAGGTCATTCTCGATGGCGACCCGCTGATCATGCGGACGTTCAGCCGCGACGAAGAGCGCCAGAGCGCCATCAACCTCTTCACCATGGCCGGCGCCGCCATCGCCATCACGGATCATGTGGACACCATCGCCGACAATGCCCACGTCTTCCAGAACCGCGAGGTGCTGGCTCTGCGGAAGCAGGGACTGGTGGGCAAGCCTGTCTTCAACAACAGCCATGCGCTCGACTACGACCCCACCAGCCGCGACCCGGAGCGCTGGATCGGCCAGCTGCCCGACGGATCCTGGGCGGTCGCCCTGTTCAACCGCTCGGATGCCGCCGCGTCCAGGTCGATCACCTTCGCAGACCTTCTCGGTTTCAGCGGTACGGCGGCGGTGCGCGACCTCTGGGCCCATCAGGATCTGGGGTCCATGACCGGCTACCAGGTCGACCTGGGGCCGCACGCGTCGGTGCTCCTGTCGGTCGTGCCGCAGGGCAGCGTGCACTACCAAGCCGAGGTGGGCGCCTGGGCGGGTTCGGCCCGCTTCGAGAACACCTTCGGTGGCCACGAGGGGATGGGCTACGTCACCGACCTCGAGAACGTGGGGAGCAGCGTGGCCCTCGGCATCGCCGTCCCGAAGGCCGGGAGCCGGCGCCTCAGCTGCCGCGTGGCCAACTCCACCGGGAGCCCGTCCGCCCTCACCGTGCGCGCGCTCCATCCCGAGACCGGCCAGGTGCACGGCTCCACCGTCCTCCATGTGCCGAGCACGCCGGCGTGGAGCTCTTGGCAGACCGTGCCGGTCACGCTCACCATGGCGGCGGGCACCAACCTTGTCGTCCTCAGCGTGGAGGCGCCCGACCAGGGCGGCGTCAACCTCGACTACGTCGCCCTGGCCTGAACCGCTCCCGTCGGACGCAGCTCGAGGGCGGCGCGGCGACCGGCCCGGTTCAGCCCGCAGTGAGCCTTGCTAAGTTCTCCGCCGGAGGGGTCGGAAGCTCAGGGCCGGGGGATTGGCGATGAGGCAGTTGGGTTGGGGCGTACGGCCGCGGATCGGCCGGCTGGTCATGGCCGCCATGGCGATGACGGCAGTGACGGTGGGGATCGGAGCGGTGCAGGCGTCACCCGACGCCGCCGCGGCCAACCCGCCGACGGCCATCACGGGCTCGTTTGCCGCCACCGGCTTCTTCCACGTGGCCCAGGCCTCGGACGGGCGGTGGTGGTTCGTCGACCCGTCGGGGAAGCCCTTCTATTCGACCGGCATCGACCACGTGTCGATCAGCCCTGATGTCGACGTGACCACGGGGAAGTGCCCGTATTGCCAGGCCATCGCCGGCGTCTATCCGAGCACGGCCGCCTGGGCCACAGCCACCGTCGCCCAGCTACGCTCCTGGGGCTTCAACACCATGGGCGACTACTCGGACACGTCGACCTTCGCGCCGTTGATGCCCTATACGGTCCAGCTCTCCATGGCCAGTGGCAACGACTGGTTCGCGCCGTCGTTCGTCACCCACGCCGATGCGGTGGCGGCTTCGCAGGTGGCGCCGCTCGCCGACGACCCCAATCTCATCGGCTACTACACCGACAGCGAATTGCCGTGGGGCCCCAACGAGGACAACAGCCAGTCGCTGCTGAACCAGTACCTCGCGCTGCCGGCCGGGTCCCCGGGGTACCTGGAGGCCCAGCAGTACATCGGCAATCCGAGCGGCTTCACCACCGCCCTGGCCACGCGCTACTTCTCGGTGACCTCCACCGCGCTGCACGCCTACGATCCGAACCACCTGAACCTGGGCGTCAAAGTGGAGTCGAACGACGTTCCACCCGAACTGCTCGAAGTGGCCAGCCAGTACGTCGACGTCTTCAGCATCGACGATTACGCGCTCCAGCCCGGTTATGCCGCCATTCCTGTCAGGACCTGGAACTACCTGCCCGTCGAGGCGAACTTCGCCAACTTCGAGGCGCTGGTGCACAAGCCGCTGCTCATCGCCGAGTACTCGTTCCGGGCCACCACCCCCACGACGCCCAATACGGTGCCGTCCATTCTGGCCACCTACCCCGATCAGGCGACCCGGGCCGCGGCGTACACCAACTACATCGGCACCATGGTCCAGACGGCGCCGTGGTTGGTCGGGGACCACTGGTTCGAGTACGTGGACGAGCCCCAAGGTGGTCGCTTCGACGGGGAGAACAACGACTTCGGGATCGTGTCGACCGCCAATGTCCCCTACGCGGACATGGTGCAGGCCATGTCGCTGATGCATGCCGCCACGCCCGACAAGGCCGTCAATGCGGGTGCCGAATGCGACTCGTGGTCAGCCACCGCCAACGGCACCACCTGCACGGCCGACATGCCGGCCCTGGCCGAGCCGCTCACCGTCACGACGACCTCACTGCCGACGGCAGATTTCCAGTTGCCGTACTCGCAGGCGGTCGTCGTCGGGGGGGGCACGCCCGGCTACACCTTCAGCACGCAGGGCCAGTTCCCACCGGGCCTCAGTCTCGACCCGCACACGGGCCTGCTCTCGGGGACGCCGACCTCACTCGGTCTGTTCAATTTCAGCGTGCAGGTTACGGACTCCTCCAGTCCGACGGGCACCACGTCGGTGCCGCTCAGTCTCGACGTGGTGCAGACCCCGCTGTCCGATCCGGTGCCGACCCTGACCTCCATCACCCCGGCGCTGGGCGGCGGCTCGGGCGGTGGGACGATCACCATTGACGGGACCGGATTCACCCAGGGACTGGCCGGGCCGACGACGGTGGCCTTCGGCTCGGTGCCGGCGACCAACGTGGTGGTCAACGCGGCCGGCACCCAGCTGACCGCCACCGTCCCCCCGGCCACCGCCAACGGGACGGTCGCCGTTGCCGTGACGACGCCCGGGGGCAGTACGGCCCTGAGCGCGGCCGACCTCTACACCTACTTCTTCGCCCAGCCTTCGGTCAGCGCCGTCTCGCCGCCGAGCGGCCCGGTCGGCGGGGGCACCGCGGTCGCCCTCACCGGGAATGCGTTCCTCGGCGCCACCGCGGTGAAGTTCGGTGGGAACCCGGCCAATTTCGTCGTGAACTCGAATACCTCCATCACGGCCACCGCACCGGCGGGCACCGGCGGCACCCGGGTCGACATCACGGTCAGCGGGCCGGGGGGGACGAGCAGCCTGAGCACAGCCGATCAGTTCACCTACGGACCGATCGTCAGTGGTGTCAGCCCCAACACCGGCCCGCAACAGGGCGGGACGACTGTGGCAATCAGAGGCGCCGGCTTCAGCGGCGCCACCGTGGTGGACTTCGGATCGATTCCGGCCACCAGGTTCACCGTGAACTCGGCCACCCTCATTACCGCCACCAGCCCGGCCGGCACCCCGGCCACGGTGGCCGTGACGGTGACGGCCCCGGGCGGCACCTCACCGTCGACGACGGCCGATCTGTTCACCTACATCGCCCCGGCCCCGACGGTCAGCGCACTCTCCCCGTCGAGCGGGCCGGCCGCCGGCGGCACCGTGGTGACGATTTCCGGGTCATCGTTCGCAGGCGCCACGACCGTCAGCTTCGGGGGGATTCCCGCCACTGCCTTCACGGTGAACTCGACCACGTCCATCAGCGCCACGGCACCGCCCGGCACACCGACGTCCGTCGTCGGTGTCACGGTCACCGGTCCCGGCGGGACCAGCACGGTCACCGCGAGCGACAGCTACACCTACGGGCCGCTCGTCACCGCGGTGTCGCCGAACTCGGGGAGCCACCTGGGCCGGACCACCGTCACCATCAAGGGGGTGGGGTTGACCGGCGCCACCGCGGTCAACTTCGGGACGACCGCGGTGACGTCGGGGTTCACGGTGAACAACACGGGGACGCAGATCACGCTGGCCGCTCCGGCGGGCGTGGCCGGGACGGTGAACATCACGGTGACGGTCGGTGGCACCACGACCACCGTCGGACCGTTGGATCAGTACACCTACTTCTGAGCTGACGCATCGCGCGTCAGGAGGGACCGAGCAAGGGTTGCAACGACGCGCCGGCCAATCGTCCGGCCTCCTCCGGATTCAGGGCAGAAAGGACGTCGGAGAACACCTCGACCCCGACCGGTGCCGTAGTGCCGGTGGCCCCGAGATCGGCCAGCAAGGTGGGGAGGGGGAGCTCGCCGTCGCCCGGTAGCAGCCGTTCGTGCAGCGTGGCGTGGAGCGGATCAGCCTCGGGTGTCGCCGGCGCGTCGCACAGCTGGATCCCGAGGATGGACGAGCCCGGGATGGAGCGCAGGAGCGCGCCGTCGGGATCGCTGCGAAAGTAGTGCCAGGCATCGAGCATGAGGCCACCGTTGGGCCGGTCGGCTGCACTGACCACCTGCCAGGCCGTCGCCAGGTCGGGGATGCGCGACCACGGCAGGAACTCCAGGTGGACGAGGAGGCCGTGGTCGGCGGCCCGGTCGCACAGCCCGGCGAAGGCCAGCGCCGCCTCGTCGAGGGACCACGGGCCTCCGAAGACGTCGACGGCGTTGAGCGAGCGCGCCCCGACCGCGTCGGCGACGGCGAACAACTCGGGCTCGGCGTAGCCGAAGATCTGCTCGGGGTCGTGGGCGGGCGGAATGTGGATGTCGGAGGCGCCCGGAAGCCACCACCAAGCGGGGTCGAGCTCGCCCACCGACAAGCCGTGATCCTGGAGCAGCAGGCGGATGTCCTGGTCGTCGAGACCTTCATCGCGGGCCACCCGGTAGTCCCGGCCCCAGAGCGAAAGGCCCGAGAAGCCGCCGGCCCCGGCTGCCGCCACCCGCTCCCGGAAGGAGATGCCGGGCCGGAGCGTGCCCGAGCAGAGCACGGTGTCGCCCGCGCCGAGCGTCATCGGCCGGTCCAGGGGGTGTCGTGTGGGACGGGCCACGGCGGACGTCGGCGACTGGTCACTACTGTTCCCTTCGTGTCCGAGAACGGTACCGGAGCCGAGTCCGGAGCCCACGAGAGGGCGGGCCGGCGTGCCTAGGCTCGTGCTGCTCGACGCCACCGTCCTGGACGCCGACGGCGCCCGCCCCGGTACCGCCGTGGTGATCGAGGATCGCCGCATCACCACCGTCCGCCCCGGCGGCTCCGTGCAGACCGGGCCCGAGGACCGCGTGGTGGATGTCGGTGGTCGCACCGTCATGCCGGGCATGGTGAGCAGCCATTTCCACGCCACCTACAACGAGCTCGGTTCCAAGACCGCCCCGTTCGGGCTCGAGGAGCCACCGGCCCTGCAAGCCGTGCGGGCGGCCCACCACCTGGAGCTGCTGCTGCGCAGCGGCTTCACAGGAGCCGTGAGTGCGGGCGCCCCCTTTGCCATCGACGCCTCCATGAAGGCGGCCATCGCGGAGGGTCTCTTCCCCGGCCCCCGGCTCATGGCGGGCAGTCGGGACGTCAGCACGACGGGGCACGCCGGCGACAAGAGCTTCCCGTGGTACTGGGACGTCGGCGCCCGCGGAGCCATCCATCGCGCCGACGGCCCTGACGGCTTCCGGCTCGCCGTGCGCGAGGAGATCAAGCAGGGCGCCGAAATCATCAAAATGTTCGTGACGGGCGGGCACGGCACGGTGGCGCCCAGCGAGCAGACGGAAATGACGCCGGGCGAAATCACGGCGGGGATCGAAGCGGCGCACCAGCGCGGGGTGCTCGTCCGCGGCCACATCGCCAACCGTGACGCCATCCACATGGCACTCGACGCCGGCATTGACGTCATCGACCATGGCGACGGGCTCGACGCCATGGCCATTGAGCGCATGGTCGAGCTGGGCACGTTCCTCGTTCCGAGCCAGCTCTTCCCGGTCCGCTTCGCCCAACTGATGGGCGGAGGTGGCCTGGGCTTCACCGCTGCCATGTCCGAGGACATCGCACGCTCGCTCGCCATACTGCCCAAGGTGAACGAGGCCGGGGTGAAGCTGCTCTGCGGCGACGATTACGGCGCCATCAGCCTGCCCCACGGGCGCTACGCCGACGAGCTCGAGTTCTACGTGAAGGAGGCGGGGATTCCGCCCCTCGACGTGATCCGTTGGGCCACCCGCAACGGGGCCGAGCTCATGGGCCGGGCCCACGAGCTCGGGTCGGTGCGCGAGGGCTACCTGGCCGACCTGCTCGTGGTCGATGGCGACCCCCTGGCCGACATCGCCGTCCTGCAGGATCAGGCCAAGCTGCTGGCCATCATGAAGGGCGGCACGCTGGTGCGGGACGACCTCGGAGCGCTCGCCGTCGCCGAGAACCACTAGCCGCGACGCAGGGAGCCGCAGCATGCCGGACCTCCGGCGATGCGGGTTATCGGGCGAGTGTCGCGTGGCGCAGGTGCAACGACCGGCAGGCGTCGCGCACGCCGGGACTGACATCCCGGGACGACACGAGCACCCTGGCGTCGAGGTACTCGGCTGCGGCGACGGGTTCCGGACCCAGAGTTGACAAGCCACGATGTTCTGCGACGAGTTGACCCATCCTCCAGACCAGCGCGCGCATCGGCACAACCTCGAACTCGTCAAGCAATGCCACTAAGGCAGCAATGAGGGCGCCGCGTTCGTCCCGGTCCCAACCGCCGAGTAAGGCTCCACCCTGCCGGCCAGCCGCGCTCTTGCACAGACGGGTGAAAAAGAGGTTCGTCGTCGCCAAGCTGTCGTGCCGGATGGCTTGTCTGAGCGCTGCATCGGGACCAGCGATCCAGTCACGAAGAAGGTGGTCGTCGAGTAGGACCATCAGCTGCGCAGATCGGGATCATCCTCAACGGCGACGGCCCGGTAGTGCGCCTCGGCGGGAAGAAGCTCGTCGACCAGACGGCCGCGGTATCCGGCAGGAAGGGTGAGAGGACTCCAAAACCCAGGTCGAGAACGTCCACCCTGCCACCCTTCTCAAGGTGCCATCGCCGCCGAACGGCAGCAGGGAGGCTCATTTGGCCAGATGTGGAGACCTTGAACTTCTCTGCGGGAGCCACTGTGCGACCTCCTACTTGGTAAACCCACTCCTTGACCAAGTGCAGACCCGTCTCTGCCCCATGAGGCCGGCCATTCTGGTGTCGGCCCGGCAAGCGCAGGCGTCAGGTCGAGATGGTCACGCTGTCGATGTTCAGGCCGCCGACGTCGCCTGCGCCGAAGCTCGTGGTGATGAAGTTCGTGCCTTCGGCGAGCGTGAGGGCAACCCGAACGTCGTGCCAGTGTGACCAGTCCCGGGAGGCCGCCACTTCCAAGCGGCCGACGCTGTGCGTCTTCCCGGATTCGGGATCGTGCGCGCTCACGGTCAGGCTGGCGGGCTTTCCCGTTCCGTTGGCCACCCTGAAGATGCAGTCGTGACTGCCCGCGTGCGGGATCGCGATGGCCAAGGTGAGGCTGCTGCCCAGCGTGTCGAGGCCGGTCACGTAGCCCATCCCGGAGTGTCCGTTGAAGGTGTTCTCGAAATGAGCGCCGCCCGACCAACCGCCGACATCTGCCTGGTGACGGATGGCCTCCAACGGTGTCACCTTGACGAGTGACGAACCGTGCGGGCCGAGGGAGGTTGTCCAGCTGGTCAAGGTTCCGACATCCTCATGCGCCCAGAGGTCGCGCACCCGAGCCGGACGGGTCAGCCCCAGTACGTCTGCGAAGTCGACGGTCCGGCTCACCTCGGTGGCGGCGTCGGCGCGATTGAAAAGGGCGACGACCCAGTCCCCGTTGGGCAGTTGGGCGACCCAGCGCTCCGAATCCCGGCTCGCCTGGTCCCAGTCGTAGGAATGACTGTTCAGATACACCGGCTTGCCGACCAGACCGGCTTGACGGAGGTCGAGGATTTCCTCATTTTTGTAGAAGGAGGCATGGGAACCGATGGTGTCGTACTGGTCCGCAATGGCGATGGCGGCGCCTGCCATCACGAACAGGTTGATGGCGGACTGGCGATCGATGTCGTGCTGATAGGAGCTGATGGTGAGAGGGTCTCCGTCGAGAATGACCTGACCCGGACCGGACACGTCCGAGAATCCCGTGAAGCCTTGAAACGGGTTCTGCCATTGCGACCAGATCGGTTGCCACGTTTCCCGCAGCCCGCTCAGGAGTAACCACGTTCCGAAGCTGGCGTCATTGTCGATCCGGATCAGGTCACCGTATTGGCGCTCCGCCTCGGCGTGCTGCAAGAGGTTGGGCATGACCAAGCTCACCTGGAGCTTGTCGGTGGCCGCTTCGGCGATCCACCGGAGCGCATTGATGTAACTGTCGCGGCCGTGCGCGACTCCGATGGTGCCCTCGCTCTGGTCAAATCCAGTCTCGTAGTAGCTCAGAAAATCGATGCGAAGGTAGACCGCGCCGAGGTTGGCGAAATACTCGACGTAGCCCTTGACGTACTCTTCGGCGCCGTCCTTCGTGGCGTCCACCCACTGCAGCTGGCCTCCCGGGTCGAACCAGTCACCAGGGTTGACGATGTCAGCCACGGCGATGTCCGGGCGACCGGCGACGCGGATGGAGCGGTCCGATACGGCCGACTTCGTCACCCAGAGCGGGTTGTAATAGACGCCGAGGTGCATGCCACGCGCTTCGAGGTAGTCGGCCCACCAACCCCAGTCGTGCTCCCAGCCGTTGAGGCTCTTGATGTAGCCGTGTGAGGTCACGGCCTGGTCGGCGTCGATCCAGCCGTCGGTGCAGGCCATGCGGTAGCCGTACGGGGCAAGCTCCTCCGCGATCCAGTCGACGTTGGCCTTCCAGACCGATTCAGGGATCTGGACACCCATTGCGTTGTTATAGCCGTACGTGCTCCAGTAGAGGGGGCCCGGTCCGCCCTTGTGGAAAGGCTTCATGATGGTGTCGGGAACTTCGATGGCCGTGAGCGCGGTATCGGCTGTCACCCCGCGCTGCTCCGCCGTGGACGCGGCACTCACTGAAGGCGACATGAGCGATGCGCCGGTAAGCCCGCCGGCGGCCATGGCCCCGCCCGCCTTCAATACCTCTCTCCTGCTGGGCATGCGCCGCAGTGTAGAGCGGACGCTTCGGAGCAGACAGTCCGTCGAGCCGTCGCGTCGAGCTGCCGCGTCGGAGCAACCGCCTACTGCGGAGCGAAGTACCGGGGGAGCGAGCCCCTCGGAATGCTCGCACCGTTGGTGCGTGCCTCTTGCAGGTGGCCGAGGTCCACCCAGTAGGGCAGGATCGCCGGCGCCAGGAAGTCGCCCCCGGCTCCGGGTTCCATGGCGAAGTGGCTGCCGTCGCTCTGGCGCACCGGGACGCCGTCGAGGTCCTCGGTGTAGTTGCCTCCGGGGCAGACGTAGGAATTCAGGTCCTGCACGTAGACCTGGCCGGGGTGTTGCGCCGCCACCTTGCGGAGGAGTCCGTTGTAGGCCTCCTGCCGCGCCGTGCTGTCCTGTGGCCAGGGCTCACCGTTCGGCTGCTCGCCCGTGCTCTGGCAGGGCTTGGTCTCGAAGACCATGAGTGCGCCGCGGGCGGTGGCGATCCGTACGGCCTTCTGCAGCTGACCCTCGACGTAGTCGGCGAACGTCGGGTTCAAAATGTTGGTCATGTGCCCGCGGTAGAGGCGGTCGAGGATCTCGCTGCCGCCGGCCAGGAGAACCACCACGTTCGGCTGCAGCTGCGTGACCCAATCGGCCCAGGCCGTCGTCCAGGCCTGGCAGGGCACGTTCTGTTTCGGCCCGAAGATCCCACCCGGGGGGCACTTCGCACGCTGCGGATCAGGCGTGCACGGCGCGCCGACGATGAACGTGCCGCCGGACTGCTCGCCCGTTGTCCCGTCGGCCACCCCGCAGCCGAGGATCCCCTCGTTGAGGAGATGCAGGCCGTCGTACTTCTGCCGGTGGGCCGTCAGCGCGGCCTCCAGGCCGATGCCGAGCGTGAGCGCCTGGGAGTCGCCGACCAGGAGCACCCGGGTCGGCGCCGCGCTGTCTGCCGCGGGAATGAGACCCGTGACGGCGGTGGCGGGGACCGTCCCGACGGCGGCGGCCCCGACGGCAACGGTGTCGGCCGCCGGCATGGTGGCGAGGACGATGGCCAGGACGACGACTCCGACAGCCGGCAGCGTGAAGATCTGGGCCCGGAAGCGGGTGAGGAACGTGCCCTGGCGGATCGGTCGTTCGACGAGGAAGAAGGACAGGATGGCCACCCCGATGGTCGGGATCACCCGGACCACGAAGAGGGGCCATGGGCTGAGCCCCGTCCGCTGCTCATTGATGAAGATGAAGAGCGGGAAGTGCCAGAGGTACATGCCGTAGGAGATGCGGCCGATGAAGGTGAAGGGGCCGAAGGAGAGCAGCTTGGCCAGGGGGGAGTACTGGGCGCACGACACGCTGAGCAGGACGGCACAGGCGGCCACCGCCGCGATGAAAAACCCCCCGCGGTAGGCGAAGGCGTCGTCGGAGTGCACCTTGATGTACAGCACGATGCTGACGGCGAGGCCGATGACGCCGATGCCGGTCAACAGCCAGCGACCCCGGGCGGTGCGGGCCTGCCAGTCGAGTTCGTCGCCTTTTCGGTTGCGCTCGGCCCACAGCCGCAACCCCACCGCCAGCGTGGCCCCGATCAGGACGGACTGCGCATGAGTGTCGGTACCGAAGTAGAGGCGGTTGCTGTCGGTGGCGTTGAAGAGCAGTGCCATCTCGAGGGCGGAAGCCAGGGCGCCGACGATGGCGACGACGAGGAGGACCCGCAAGGACCGCCAGATCTTCATGACGGCGAGGAAGACCAGCGGCCAGACAAGGTAGAACTGCTCCTCGACCGCCAGGGACCAGGTGTGGATCAGCGGCGAGGTGAGCCCGGTCATGTGGAAGTAGTCCGAACCGGACACAATGAAGTGCCAGTTGGCCACGTAGAAGAGGGCGGACAGGGCATCACCGCGCAGCGTCGGATACGTCCCGGCCGGGACGAAGATCCCGTAGAGGATCGACAGCCCGATCAGCATGACCAGCAGAGCCGGCAGCAATCGCCGGGCGCGCCGGGCCCAGAACGCCGCCAGCTTGATGGTGCCGCGCTTGCGCCACTCCACAATCAGGAGCGAGGTGATGAGGAAGCCGGACAGTGCGAAGAAGCTGTCGAGGAGGAAGAAGCCACCCGACGTCAGGTAGACCCCCGCATGGACGCCCAGGATGCCGAGCATGGCCACGCCACGGATGCCGTCGAGCGCCGGCAGATAGGCCAGCGTGGCTCCCTTGCGGGGGGCGTCGGGAGAGACGCGGGCAGCCACCCGAGGAGCGTACCGTCGGCCTGGTGGCGGGGGACCGCAGCCCCTGGCGGGCGGAGCGAGGCCCCCCACGTGGCGGGCATCGCTAGAGTGACCGGCGCGCCGGGCCAAGGGGGCGGGTCGCAAGGGGGCTTTCCATGTCGTTGATCAGGTCATGTCGGTGAGCAGGCCATGTCGTTGAGCAGCCGGCGCGACTCGTTCGTGCCCAGGGTGGGGACCACACTGGCTGCACTCGGGGCGTTGGTCGTCGTCTTCCCGCTGGCCCTGAGCACCCAGGGGGCCGGTGCTGCCACGGCGACCTCGCCCGAAGTGAGCTTCCAGACGGCGGCCACCCTCACCGGCCCTGTCACGGTGGGACATGTCGTGGAACCGCTCACGGCCCACTCACCGGACCTGGCCGCCAACGGCTACGAGGAGCAGGAGTACTTCGCGTCAGGCACTGCAAT
>Ga0302202_10000561_pt1 | contig 49025 bp, 48 predicted proteins | sample II_Bog_N3_3_FD_194579 | JGI IMG/M metagenome (GOLD analysis project Ga0302202, IMG submission 194579) | Peat permafrost microbial communities from Stordalen Mire near Abisko, Sweden - II_Bog_N3_3 | ecosystem: Environmental > Terrestrial > Soil > Wetlands > Peat | place: Sweden: Abisko...
GGCACGGAAGACCTCAATTGGCAAATTGATTTGGCGTTCCGAAAGTGCTGAATCACTTCATCAGAAATTCGCACCGAATTTCCATCGATCTCAATCTGCTCCCAAGTGCTCGGACGGTGATACAAGATCTGAAGAATTCCCTTAACGTGGTAGATCCGCGCCAGTTCAAGCAAAGTTCCCCATTTCACCAAATCCCGATTGTCTCCGTACCATTTATCTTGCACTAGAACTCCTCTCTGTCGATCAGATCCTTCCCTCAGGGGCTAAAGCCCACGATCGCTTTTCTGCGTTGGCGGCACGGCTAAAGCCGTGCCCTTTCAAAACAACTGCAAAGACAACCGCAGATCCTTCGACTCACCACCCCCAGGCTGAAATGCGCCTGGGGCCCCGTTCGCTCAGGATGACAGTCATTGAGCGGAAGGAAACAGAGACTTAGGTGCTTTGAAAGCTTGCTGTGTTGGCGAGGCCGCCGAGTAACAAGAGCAGCAATGCTTTCTGCGCGTGCATGCGGTTTTCGGCTTGGTCGAAGACGATGGACTGAGGGCCGTCGAGGACCGCGTCAGTGACTTCGGCGTTGCGGCGCGCGGGCAGGCAGTGCATGAAGACTGCGCTAGGCGAGGCTTTGGCCATCAGCGCTTCATTCACTTGGAAGGGGCGGAAGATGGGGGCGCGTTTGCTGGATTCATGCTCCATGCCCATGCTGACGCAGACATCGGTGTAGATGGCGTCGGCGCCTTCGGCGGCGAGTTGCGGGTCCTGTGTGAGACGCACTTCGCAGCCGTTGGTTTCGGCGATTTCGCGGGCCTTGGTGACGATTTCAATGTCAGGCGAGTAGCCGCGCGGGGTGGCGACGGTGACGTTGACGCCGAGTTGCGCGCCGGTGAGCATGAGCGAGTGGCAGACGTTGTTGCCATCGCCGACGTAGGTGAAGTTGAGGCCTGCGACATTGCCGAAGTGCTCTTCGAGGGTCATGAAATCGGCGAGTGCCTGGCAGGGATGCTCGAAATCGGAGAGCGCATTGATGACGGGGACGCGCGAGTTGGCGGCCATCTCGGTGATGGTGTCGTGCGCGTAGGTGCGCAGCACGATGACGTCAACCCAGCGCTCGACATTGCGCGCGACGTCGGCGATGGACTCCCGCTCGCCGAGGGGCGAGCTGGTCTGGTCGACGAAGATGGCGTTGCCGCCCATGGTGTTGATGCCGGTCTCGAAGGCGAGACGGGTGCGCAGCGAGGCCTTCTCAAACATGAGGACCATTTGTTTCGCGTCAAGCGCGTGGCGATATTCGCGCGGATTGCGCTTGACATCGTGGCCGAGCTTGAGGATGGCGCGGACTTCGCCGCTGGTGAGATCGGCGATGGAGCACATGTCTTCTCCGGCGAGACGCGCGGCGGCGGCGAGAATGTCGGGATCTTTATTCACGGGTACGGCAGTCTCCGGAGGTGCTGTTTCCAGCCGTTCGAGGGTTGCTTTACTAGCCATTGGATTTACCTCCCGCGGTTTGCGTCGCGGAATGTGTTGTATGCGCGGCGACCGCATGTTCAGTGAAGATTTCGTCGAGCGCGGCGATTGCGGTGTCGACATGTGCGCGCTCCAGAATGTACGGCGGCAGGAAACGCAACACCGTATCGCTGGTGCAGTTGATGAGGATGTGGCGCTTGAGCATTTCAGCGACGGTGAGCTTGGCGAGGTCGGCCGAATCGAGCTCGGCGGCGACCATCAGACCCTTGCCGCGCACATCGATGATGGCCTCGTGGCGTGCGGCGAGACCGCGGAGCTGATCCTGGAAATAGTCGCCTACTTCAGTGGCGTGGGCGAGCAGATTCTCGCGCTCGATGTAGTCAATGACGGCGATGGCGACGGCGCAGGCAAGCGGGCCTCCGCCGAATGTGGTGCCGTGCATGCCGGCATGAATGGCGCGCGATGCTTCTTCCGTGCAGAGAACCGCGCCCAGCGGAATGCCGCCGGCGAGAGGCTTGGCGAGCGTTGTCACATCCGGCTGAATGCCATAGTGCTGATAGGCGCACCACTTGCCGGTGCGGCCCATGCCGGATTGAATCTCATCGACGATGAGCAGGGCACCGGTGGAACTGGCGAGCGCGCGGGCTTCGGCGAAGAATTCCAGAGAGAGCGGACGAATGCCGCCTTCGCCTTGAATGGCTTCGACGAGAATGGCGCAGACTTGGTTGGAAAACTTCGCGCGCAGGTCGGCGACATCGTTGAAGCGCACGAATTCAACGCCGGGAACGACGGGACCGAAGGGCTCGCGGTACTTGGCCTTGTAGGTGGTGGAGACGGAGCCGAACGTGCGTCCGTGGAAGCTCTGCTCCAGCGCCAGGAACTTCGTTCCGATGTTTGCGCCTTCGCTGCGGCGCAGGCCGGCATAGGCGCGGGCGAGTTTCATTGCGCCTTCCCAGGCTTCGGTGCCGGTGTTCGCAAAGAAGACGCGGTCGAGGCCGGTGGCCGCAGTGAGGCGCAGCGCGAGTTGCGCCTGGCCCTCGTGATAGTAAAGGTTCGAGGTATGAATGAGCGCGCGGCTCTGGCGGGCGATGGCTTCCTCGATGACCGGATGGCCATAGCCAAGGGCGTTGACGCCGATGCCGCTGAGCAGGTCGAGGTACTTCGTACCGTTCTCGTCGATAATATGAACGCCTTCACCACCAACGAAAAGGATGGGGTTGCGGTCATAGGTGGAAAGCAGAAGCCGGCTTTCAGCGGCGCGAATTTGATCGAGTTTGGTCAATTTCATTTCTCCAAAATCCACAAGTGCTAGGCGACCATGACTTCGGTGCCGTGGGCTACGCGGGAACTGCACAGGTCGGGAAGGGAACCGGCAGCTTCGGCGGGCAGAATTCGTACGCGCTTTACGCCGTTCAAGAGTGCTTCACGGCAGGCGCTGAGCTTGGGCAACATGCCGCCGGAGATGACGGCGCTTTTGGCCATCTCCGCAATTTGATCGATCGACAGCCATCGGAGTACTTCGCCGTTTGCGCCTTTGACACCGGGCACGTCGGTGAGGAAGACGAGCGCGTCGGCGTGGCAGGCTACGGCGCAGGCGGCAGCCATCTCGTCGGCGTTGATGTTGTAGTATTCGCCGTCGAATCCGAGAGCCATGGAGGAGATTACGGGAACACCGTTGAGATTCCAGATGGCTTCAATCCAGCGCGGATCGCTGGCTGCGATTTCGCCCACGTATCCGAGATCGGGAGCGGTACGTTTTTTGCGGGCGCGGAAAAGCAGGCCGTCTCCACCGCTAAGGCCGACCGCCGGCTGGCCAAGCGAGCCCAGAGCGGCGACCAGGCTCTTGTTCACCTTGCCGGCAAGGACCATCAGCGCAACGTCGCGGGTCTCCGCGTCGGTGACGCGCAGCCCGGCGATGAATTCACTCTGCTTGCCGAGGGCCGTGAGCATGCGGGTCAACTGCACGCCGCCGCCGTGGACCACGGCGACCTGATTGCCGTCGCGCACAAGGTCGGCAATGGCGCGCGTGCAGCCAGCGAGGAGCGAGGGATTCTCAAGGCCTGCGCCACCGAGTTTGACGACGTACTTCATTCCAGGCCCTCCGCTTCGCCGTAGCCCTGCATGATGTTCAGATTCTGCACGGCCTGCGAGGACGCGCCCTTCAAGAGGTTATCAAGACAACTGACGATGACGGCGCGATGGCCGTCGGGTGCGATCTGGAAACCGATGTCGGCGTAGTTGGTGCGGACCGAATATTGAATCTGCGGCAGCGTCTTGTCATAGATGCGGACGAGGGGGCTTTGGTCAAAGAAACCGTGGTAGATTCTTGCAATCGCGGCGTGCGTCTGCGGTTCACGGAAGTGAACGTAGATGGTGGAAAGAATTCCGCGCGGAATGGGCAGCAGATGCGGCGTGAAGACGATCTGGTTTTGATCGATGCCGATTTGCTCGAGCATTTCTCCGGTGTGGCGATGAGCGAAGACGCTGTAGGCGGAGAGATTGTCGGCAGCATACATGAAATGCGTTGTTGGCGTGGGAAATTTGCCTGCGCCGCTGACGCCGCTTTTGGAGTCGGCGACGATGCCGTGGTCAAGATCGAGCAGGCCTGCGGCTACAAGCGGCTTGAGAGCAAGAATGACGGACGTCGCGTAGCAGCCGGGGTTGGCGACGAGACGCGCGGATGCGATTTCGTCGCGATGCAACTCGGGCAGGCCGTAGACCGCATGGGCTTGCGTCGCCACGGCCTGGGCCCTGGCTTCTTCACGCGAGCGGGGGCCCTCATCCGAGAAAGCATACACGGCGCGATTTTCCGCATCGTTCAACCGCCATGCTCCGCTTAGATCGATGACGCGCAGGCCGCGACTGAGTGCTTCGGGGACCCACATGCGGGATTGTTCGTGGGGCGTAGCGAGAAAGAGGATATCGACGGCGCGCTCTGCGAACAGTTCCCAGGTAAAGGGAACTTGTTTGAGATCGCCGCTGCCTTGGCTGTCGACCAACTGGGGATGGATTTCGCCGAGGGGAATGCCGCCAGTGGCCTGGATGGCCGCGACCACATCGCTCTCGGGAAGGTAACGGCCGGCGAAGACCGGGGGCTTGGCCTTGAGGCGAGGATGATGCAGCAGCAGCCGGGCCAATTCCGCGCCGGCGTACCCTGTGACTCCCACAACTGCGGTTTGAACGGTGTTGGTCATGACTCGAGAATCTTCCTCAGCCGCGCTTCGACTTCAGTTGCACGGCGCGGATCGGCGCAGATGACCAGCACAGTGTCGTCGCCGGCGACGGTGCCGACGACTTCAGGCCATCCTTCATGGTCGAGGGCGGCGGCGAAGGGCTGGGCTCCTCCCATGACCGTGCCGACGACGACCTGGTTCATAGCCTGTTGTACACGCAGGCCAAAGCTCTCGATCATTTCGGCGACGGTGGGCGGCCCATCGTCGACCACGGGCGCATTGGGACCATGGCCGTTCCCATTCGGCAAAGAGTAGCCGCCCGGGCCCTTGGAGAGGCGCATTTCGTGAATATCGCGCGAGAGGGTGGCCTGGGTGACCTCAAAGCCGCGGCGGCGCAGCTTGCGGCGCAACTCGTCCTGATTGGAGACCAGGGAGTGGGCGACGAGGTCGCGGATCGCATTGTGTCTTTGAAACTTCATTGGTCTTATCGATCGATTGTCTTGTTTCAGACAAATCGAAAGCGCGGCTCGCAGTGCAGGCGGCCGCGCTTGTATAAATATACAACGACACTGCATAAGTATGCAAAGTAAGGATTGTGGACGAAAAAAAGTTGCTCTTAAACCCGGTGAATCAGATCAGGGATGGGGGATAGAAGAAGTCGCAGGGATCATTCGCGTTCCAGCTTCTTACGGCGTTTTTCCTCGTACATGGCCCGGTCGGCCGCGGTGAGCAGTTCCTTGAGGGACTGGCGCGCATGCTCATCGGCGGTGACGAAACCGAGACTGAGACTCAAAGGGTAGCGGCGGCCGGCCTCGGAGTCCTGGGTTTTGGAGGCCAGGTGCAGGCGCTGAGCGGCGATGGACATGGCGACGTGGCTGCCTTGGCAGATGACTGCGAATTCATCCCCGCCGATGCGCCCAATCACGTCGGTTTCACGGAATGTTTCGTTGAGCAGGTTTGCCGTTTCGACCAGAAACGCGGAGCCGGTGTCGTGGCCGAGGGTGTCATTGATTTGCTTGAGGTTGTCCAGATCGACAAACAGGACGGAGACGGGAAGTTGCGAGCGCTGCGCGATGCGCAGGGCCTGTTCCGCGAGCAAGGTGAATCCCTGGAGGTTGTAGAGTCCGGTTAATCCGTCGCGAAGGGAAAGGATGCGGATCTCCATTTCCATGCTGTTGATGCGCCAGACGAGCAGCAACAGGAGGACCATCGACAGCGTGGTTGCGATGGAGACGAGAATGGCAGTGGCAGAGTGTTCCGGAATGAGGCCGGTCTTGATCATGCGCGCCCTGGAGATCTCGCGCAGGATGGGCAGGACAAGGAGAAAGGGGCCGAGAATGCGGGCGGTTGTAGCGCCGATCCCACGCCCGAGGAAGATGGAGAGGACGCCTCGTTCGGCCCGGCGCAGCAGGGCGACCACGGTCAGCAGGACGAGGCAGGCCAGGGTCTGTTGGGAAGTGTGGGGTCTGGTGGAAAAGCTGAAGAGACGGAGCGCGCTGAAGATCTCTCCCGAAACAAGAACCAGCACCAGCAGAGACAGGGCAATAGCGACCAGATCGGCTGTCCAGACGGCGATGCGGTTCTTTGCCCGGATGAGGCCGATCGATATCCCAAGCAGGAAAAGACCGCCGGCGGTCTGAGCCGCGGGTCTTCCAGGGAACTGATCCCCTGTGCCCTGGTCGCAGGGAAGGAGCGTGTCGATCCCGAGGGAGATGTGAAGTGCGAATTCGAGGAGGATGGCGGCGGCAAACAGGGCGACAAGGACAGCGACCAACTGGCCGACCTTGTTGTCGCGGCTGGAGTGGCGCAGTTCACTGAGTTCAAGGCTGATGGCGGTGAGGATGAGGGCGAGGGCGGTTTCAGCCCGCATGACATCCCAGCCTGCGGGGAGCAGGCTGCCCAGCGCGGGAATGAACCATGCGGCCAGGATGAGGGTTGCGAGTGCAACTGCAGCCGCCAGACAGATGCGCTTTACCGGGGCCAGCTTATCCAGCAGCGCCTGGTCGGGTTCGGAGTTGGATAAGGCAGCATTTAAGTAAGGCATGGTCCTATGCAAAAATCCGAAATCTGCAAATGGTCCGGCAAACCTGTTGTCCAGATTGAAGTGTAAACCGTCGAACGGCTATGCCGAAATCGGGTCATACACGGGGTCAACCGACGGGGGATGGCGCGAGAGAGGGAATTCCCCTTGGGAGAAGAAATCCTGTTGCCGCTCTGCGCTGATACACTTTCGAAGGTCGCGGGTGTGCATGGTCCGCGCCTCTCTATTTTGAAACCAATGACAACCATCGTTCCGATTTCGACCATCAACGACCTTTTCTTCCGTGTTGCCGCGGCCGGCAATCCGCGCGCCGTTTTGTGGCAGGATGAGTTTGCGCACTGGCAGCCCATTTCGTCTGACCAGATGTACCAGCGGGTGCGCGCGCTGGCCGCCGCTTTTCTTGAGTGGGGAGTGAAGAAGGGCGACCGCATCGGGCTGATCGGCGAGAACCGCTGGGAATGGGCGGTGACCGACTTTGCCGTTCTGGCCATCGGGGCCATCGATGTGCCCATTTATCCCACGCTGACCGGCGAGCAGGTAGCGGTGCTGATCAAGGACGCGGGCTGCAAGGTGGCCGTGGTCTCGACGCGGCAGCAGTACGACAAGCTCAATGCGGTGCGCGGGCAGACGGACCTGGAACGGATCGCGATCATGGATTCGGCCGCGGCGCCGGAGGGGGCGATTGCGTTCAGCACACTGATGGCCGGAGCCGATGCGCGGGGCAAGGAACACGACCCGGTCTTCGATGCGCTGGTGCGTTCAGTGGAGCCGAAGGACGTGGCTACCCTGATTTACACCTCGGGGACCACCGGGGAGCCGAAGGGCGTGGCCCTGACCCACGGCAACATTGCGTCGAATCAGACCTTTGCGGCGGCGGACTTCGATTTCAATCCGACCGATGCCTGTATCTCATTCTTGCCGCTCTCGCATATTACGGCGCGCGCTCTGGATTACGTGATGTATTTCTACGGGGCGGAGGTGGCGTATTGCTCGAAGTTCGACAACCTGCCGCTGGCGATGCGCGAGGTCAGGCCGACGGTGATCGTGGGCGTGCCGCGTGTATACGAGAAGATTCGCCAGGCGGTGGAGCAGAAGTCCGGCGGCTCTCCAGTGAAAAAGCGGATTCTGCGCTGGGCTGTGGGGCTGGGCGCGAGACATCGGGACACGGTTTATGACGGCAGGCAGCCCAAGTCGCTGGGCTGGAAGCTGGCCAGCAAACTTGTTTACTCGAAAGTTCGCGAGGCGTTTGGCGGACGAGTGCGGATCTTTGTTTCAGGCGGCGCGCCCCTGGGCATCGACACGGCCCAGTGGTTCGCGTCGGTGGGGATCGCTCTCTGGGAGGGCTACGGGCTGACGGAGACTTCGCCGGTGATCGCGTTGAACACGCCGAAGCATCACCGCATGGGCTCGGCGGGAATGCCGCTGCCCAACGTGGAATTGAAGCTGGCCGAAGATGGGGAACTGCTTGTAAAGGGGCCGTCCATCTTTGCGGGTTACTGGCAGAAGCCGGCGGCCAATGCGGAGTGTTTCGACGAACAGGGATGGTTCAAGACCGGCGACATTGCGCATCTGGATGCGGATGGATTTCTGTTCATCACCGACCGGAAAAAGGAGCTGCTGAAGACCTCGGGCGGTAAGCTGGTGGCGCCGCAGCCGATTGAGAACAAGCTCAAGAACTCTGTGCTGGTGGCGCAGGCTGCGCTGGTGGGCGACAAGCACAAGTTCGTCTCCGCGCTGATCTCGCCTAATTTCCCCGCGCTGGAAGATTGGGCAAAGCATCACGGAATTGAAGCGAAGTCGCGCGCGGAACTGGTGGTGGACAGTCGCGTGATTGCGCTCTATGGAGAGATTGTGCGCGAGGCGAATGGTGGCCTGGCGAACTTTGAGACGCTGAAGCGGTTCAAAGTCGTGGCCGAGGAGTGGACCCAGGAGTCGGGCGAGCTGACGCCCTCCATGAAGCTGAAGCGTCGTGCGATTACCGCTCGTTACGCGGAGGTGATCGCCGACCTTTACGCGGACGAAGCAACCTCGCGAGGCGAATCGGGTACGTAATGCCGCGGCCAAGCTCCTTGCCGACAAGGGCGCGCTTGGTCCACATGAGATGAAGGCCTCTGAAGAACGGTGCACCCCATGCGCCGACGGCCAGCAGACTGCCGAAGAGGATGACGGCGTCAATGCTCTCGCGCCCCGCGCTTGACCAATAGGCGCCGGGCTCCAGGTTGAGCCAGAGGGCGAATTCATCCAGCGTAAGAGCCGCGCCGACGCCGTAGCTGACCGACATCAGGCGGCTGAAGAAGATGGAGAGCTCGGTGTGCCGTTGTCCCAGGTCGAGCAGCCAGCCATAACCCACCAGCAGAAGAATCAGGATTCCCCATACGAGGTGATGAATGTGGTGGCCGTGCACCATCACCCAGCCGAAGGGGCCCTTGTTGCTGACGATGGAGCCAACCAGAACGCGCACCCCGACAAATGTGAGAAGAAACGAGACCGAGGCAATGAACATGCGGCGGCGGGGCCGGTCGGGGATGGTGGTGCGGATGATGAAGCCCAGCCGGGTGAGCTGAAGCAGGACGAGAAGAACGATAATGACCAGGCTGGCAAACGCCAGCAGCAGCAACGCTCCGGTTCCGGGCATGTCTTATTGAAACACTTCGGAGTGGAGTTCCCAAGAAGGAAATCCAGGGCAGGTTGATCATCGAGGTGCGTGCGCTTGGTCACGAATTTGCTTTACAGCGAAGGGGTACACTGGATAAGGCGTCGAGTCCGGCGAAATTGCCGTGCCGCGGCGTACACGGCAGGTTTCAAAAAATTCAGGGAGTTGCTCCCAGCCCGGCCTGCGCCGAGAACATCTGCGCGGCCCGGCGAAACAGATGAGGAGATTGTGCAATGCGAGTTGCTTTGTTGACCGGCGGCGGCGATTGCCCCGGATTGAATGCGGTGATCTACGCGGCTGTGAAAAAGGGCATCAACCACTATGGCGATGAGTTCATCGGCTTTCTGAACGGCTGGCGCGGCGTGCTGGACAACAACTTCATCCCGCTGACCTTGGAAAACACCGATGGAATCCAGTTGAAAGGCGGCACGATTCTTCACTCGTCGCGCACCAACGTGAAGAAGATCCCGGGGGGCATTGAGAAGGTGCAGGAAGTGCTGAAGATCAACAAGATCGACGCGCTGATCGCACTGGGCGGCGACGACACGCAGTCAGTGACGCTCTACCTGAGCGAGCACGGCGTTCCCAGCGTGGGCGTGCCCAAGACCATCGACAACGACATCAACGGAACCGACCAGACCTTTGGCTATGACACGGCGGTAATGATTGCCACCGAGGCCATCGATCGCATCCACACCACGGCCGACTCGCACAACCGCGTGGTGGTGGTGGAAGTGATGGGCCGCGATGCCGGCTGGATCGCCTATGCGTCGGGCGTGGCCGGCGGGGCACACGTGATCCTGGTTCCCGAGAAGGAAATCGACATCGACCACGTCTGTGCGCTGCTGAAGTACAACTACGACCACGGCAAGCACTACGGCGTGGTGGTGGTGGCCGAGGGCTGCCATCTGCCGGAGGTTGGGCAGGTGATGGGTTCGGCGCAGGTGGACTCGTTTGGCCACGCGCGGCTTTCGGGCATTGGCGAGGCGCTGGCGGAGCTGATCGAGAAGAAGACCGGCTTCGAAACCCGCTCGGTCAACCTGGGCCACACCCAGCGCGGCGGCGTTCCCACCGCCTATGACCGCGTGCTGGGGCAGCGGTATGGCCTGCACGCCATCGACATGGTGCACCAGCAGAAGTGGGGCCGCATCGCCGTGCTGCAAGGCACCGACATCACCGATATCACCATCAAGGAGGCGATCGCCACCAACCGCAAGTTGGATGACCGTTTCTTTGGCGTGATTGCGGATTTGGAAGCGAAGGTGTAGATTCAATCGGATTCACAGGTAAGCGAAAGCCATTCTCGATGCGAGGGTGGCTTTTTGCTTTGCACTTCAAATAGAGTTGGGCTGTGCTTTATCGCCCCTACGCGCCGAAGGACTTTGCCGAGCTTTATGCGGTGGAAGAGGTGTGTTTTCAGCCGCCGTTTCGATTTGCGCGCGGGTATATGCGGCAGCTTGTGAACGATCGCAACGCAGCCACCTGGATTGCGGAAGAAGAGGGGCGGATGGCGGGGTTCGCGATTGTGCAGTGGGGCCGGGAAACGGACGAGTTCATTGCCTACCTGATGACGATTGAGGTGATTCCGGAGGCGCGCGGGCGCAGTGTGGGCGCTGAGTTGCTGCTGCGGAGCGAAGAGTCGGCGCGTGCGGCCGGGGCTGCGCGGATCTGGCTGCATGTGGACGAGGAGAACCCGAGCGCGATTCGGATGTATCACGGGCATGGGTACGCCTTGGTGGAAAGACACGAGAATTATTACCCACGTGGACGCGCGGCGCTGGTGTACCTAAAGCTGCTGCCAGATTAGCCGACAACATGGTTATTGATCCGGCCCTTAAAGACTGGGATGGCTTCCCACCCATTTCGCAATAAAGCCCGCGAAATGGAGGGGGCACGGTGCTTCTATTGGAGGGCCGGAGCAATAAGGGGCAGAATGCGTTGCCGCGGCGAGCGCGCCATGCAGGGACGCGCGTAAAATGAAGACAGATCCCATGTCCATCAGCAATCCGAACGTTCCCAAGTCCCTTCAGGCCTTGCGTGACTACAACTCGCAGATGTTTTTGCACGATGTTTTAGCAGGGCTTACGGTGGGCCTGGTGGCCCTGCCGCTGGCCATGGCCTTTGGCATCGCATCCGGCGTGACACCGCAAGCTGGTCTTTATACAGCGGTTGTGGCGGGGTTCCTGATCTCCGCGCTGGGCGGCTCGCGCACGCAGATCGGCGGGCCCACCGGGGCGTTCGTGGTGATTGTGGCGGGCATTGTGGCCCGCTTCGGCATGAGCGGGCTGGCCATGGTGACGCTGATGGCCGGGCTGGTGCTGTTGGGGATGGGTCTGACCGGGCTGGGCGCGGCGGTACGCTTCATTCCCCGAATGGTGGTGATCGGGTTTACCAACGGCATTGCCATCCTGATCGCCTCGACCCAGATCAAGGACTTTTTCGGATTGCGCACGGGTGCGGTGCCGAGCGAGTTTCTGCCCCGGATGAAGCTGCTGGTGGAACACTCAGCGAACCTGAATCCAGCGGCGCTGGGGCTGGGGCTGGGTACGCTGGCGATTCTGCTGATTCTGCCCAGGATCACCAGGCGGGTTCCGGCGTCGATTGTGGCGCTGTTGGTGTGCACCGGGGTGAGCGTGGTGTTTCGCCTGCCGGTGGAGACGATCGGCAGCAAGTTTGGCGGGATTCCGGGCGGCTTTCCGCCATTCGCGATTCCGGATTTTCACTCCGAACACATTTTGCCGCTGATTCCTTCGGCGTTTACGGTGGCGCTGCTGGCGGCGCTTGAGAGCATGTTGTCTGCGGTGGTGGCGGATGGGATGACGGGCGACCGGCACAACTCCAATGTGGAACTGGTGGCGCAGGGAATTGCGAACATTGTTTCGCCTTTGTTCGGCGGCATCCCGGCGACCGGGGCGATTGCGCGCACGGCGACCAATATACGGGCCGGGGCGCGTTCGCCGATCGCGGGGATTGTGGCCTCGGCGACCCTGCTGGCGATCCTGCTGGTGGCTGCCCCGCTTGCGAGCTACATTCCACTCACCACGCTGGCGGCGGTTCTGTTCGTGGTGGCCTACAACATGGGCGAGTGGAACGAGATCGGCGGCATTCTGCAGATGGATTTTGCGGCGATCTCCGTCTGGCTGGTCACGTTTGGGCTCACGGTGTTTGCCGATCTGACGGTTGCGGTGGGCGTGGGCATGTCGCTGGCGGCGCTGGTTTACATCTATCGCGTGGCGGACACGACGACGGTTTCGCCGGTGACCGACGAGTACATTCGCGACGGGCTGCCGCATGTGCTTCAGGGGCGCATTGTGCCGCCGTACGTGTCTTTGCTGCGGATTCACGGGCCGTTCCTGTTCGGCACGACGGAGAAACTGATCGAGGCGACGGTGAACATTGAGGCGTTTGAGCCGGTGGTGATTCTGCGGCTGCGGAATATGACGGCGGTCGACGCGACCGGGATTCACGCGATTGAGACCTTCGCCAAGCGCCTGCGCACAGCGGGCCGGACGCTGCTGCTATGCGGAGCGATGGAGCAGCCGTCGAAGCTGCTGCGCGGGGCGCGGTTTCTGGATACGGTGGGGCGCGAGAACATCATGCCAAATATTCAGACGGCGCTGGACAGGGCGAAAGAAGTGTATGCGGCGCGCGTGGATGCGATGGCGAACTGAAAAGCGGGTTGAGCTTCCAGAGCGGCGTCGATTTCCTTTTCGGATACGGTGGGATTGGTCATCTCTGCTTTATCTTCAAGGCAGCAGGCGCGCTTGTTTGCCTTGCTGCTTGACGAGGGTAACAGCCTTCCTGTCGAAGCTGACAAACTCCTCCGCGCCCAGCCATTCACCCTCATAAGCGATGGCCCCGTCGGCGAAGTCGCCGCCTGTGTCGAGAAAAGCCAGTCCGGCTTCAACGGCTGGCCGGTTGGTTACCACGTTCCAACTGTCAATGAGCGAACGGATGGAGTTGGCCACTTCCAGGGCGGACACGTTGTAGCCTTGGCACAAAACCCAAACGAATTCGCAGAGGACTGCCACAGGTACTGCGACGAGTTCGGCACTTTGAAGCACCTTTCCCGCTATGGGTGATTGACGAGGATCGTCATTGAGCGCGTCGCGCAGAAGCACGTTTGTGTCCGCGACGATCTTCAACGCTTACCTGCCCAGGCGTCTTCAGTAATTTTCTTGATCTGCGCGATGGTGAGCCGAGGGGCGCCCTTCCTGGCCAGGGAGCCGCTGAATTTGCCGATGGAGTGTTTCGGCGAGGCAGGGGCTACTACCAGTCGCCCGTTCGGCAGCAGGTCGACGTCTACCTTTTGCCCTGGTGCGACGTTCATGTGCCGAAGAAGCTCCTGCTTCAATGTGATCTGGCCCTTCGCGGTAACGGTTAGCGTCGGCATGAGTGGCCCCTCGATTCAATTGTAAGGCAAAAATTCCTTACCGCGCAATTGACGGCGTCGCTGAGAGTTCCGAGAGCTTGCCGCTGAGCCAGTTGCCGAGTTTTTCGATGGGCAGGCGGACACCCAGGTAAAAGCTGCCGAAGAGGGCGTAGACGGCGCTCACTTCGTCGAAGCGCATCTCGTAGATGAGCTTCTTGAAGACGATCGGGTCTTCGGCGAACAGGTCGACGCCCCACTCCCAGTCATCCATTCCAATCGACCCGGAGATGATCTGCTTGACCACATCGCCGTAGCGGCGGCCGATGAGGCCGTGCTCGTGCATCATGCGCTGGCGCTCCGGGAAGGGGACGGTGTACCAGTTCTTCTGCTCGGCGCGCAGGCGGTCCATGGGGTAGAAGCAGAGGTATTTGGCGTCAGGAATGGCGGGGAAGAGGCGACTGGACATCGCGGTAGACGCACGCTCAAGGCTGGCGTTGACCTCTGCGTTCCATTCCGGGGTGTGCGCGGCAAAGCCCTTGGCGAAGGCCGCTTCATAGGTTTTGCGGGTGGACTCATAGAGTCCGAGTTCGACGACCGAGACGTAGGAGTGGGTTGGAGCGAGGTAGCCGTACAGTTCGGTCTGGGCGAGGTCGAGTTCAACCTGGTTGAGGGCTTCAAACGAGTCGCGGAAGTGGATCAGGATCAGGTCGCCCTTGTGTCCGAGCTCGGAAAAGAGAGCGGTTTGTGCGGGGGCATCGGGGTTTTTTCTTTCCAATTTCAAGAGCGCGGAAGCGCCCTCGGCGGCGATGCGGTCGCGGTCGATCTGCGTGGTGGCGCGCCAGGCCTTCCAGTCGAAACGGAAGAACTGGTGGAGCAGTGCGGAGCCTTCAAGAGTGAGCGGAACGGGCGGGAAATCGGACAACGGAAGCACCTCGAAATCTTACGAATAGCATTTCAATCGTACCAGCCACTACAGGCGGCTCGAAACCTGGCAGGGGCTAAAGCCCGGCTTCTCTTTGGGAGCGTTTTTCGGCACGACTAAAGTCATGCCCTGCTACAAAGCTCGCTTGGATGGAATGCTTGTGACAGTTTCAGGCCTTCGCTTGGCATCAAAATTCAAATGCGATTGTCGTGGGTGCGGTAGCCTGCTTGACGCCGGGGAAGGATGGTGCTGAACGCGGAGGAGCTCTTAGCGTTCGGCGACCAGGTCGAGGAGATCGAAGAACTCCGGGAAGCTAATGGCGGCGGACTCGGAGCCCTGGATGAGGGTTTCGCCTTCGGCGCGGAGGGCGGCTACGGCAAAGGCCATGGCGATGCGGTGGTCGCTGCCGGAGTCGATGGTGGCGCCGTGGAGGGTCTGGCCGCCGGGCACATCGAGGCCGTCTTCAAACTCTTCGACTTCTGCTCCCATGGCGCGGAGGTTTTTGACCACAAGGGCGATCCGGTCGGACTCCTTGACGCGAAGTTCTTTGGCGTCGCGAATGCGGATGCCGCCGCTGGTGTAGGGCGCGATGGCGGCCAGGACCGGGAGCTCGTCGATGAGCTGAGCGGCGAGGGCGCCGGTGATGGCCGTGGATCCAAGACCCTCGGGAGGGGCCGAGACTTGCACTGTTCCAACGAGTTCGGAATTCTTCTCTTCAAGATTGAGCACGCCGATGTGCGCGCCGAGAGCGGTGAGCACGTCGAGCAGCGTGGCGCGGGTGGGATTCAAGCCCAGCGAATCGAGGAGCAGGGCGGAGCCTGGGAAGAGCGCGGCGGCGCAGAGGAAGAAGGCGGCGGAAGAGATGTCTCCGGGAACGGTTGCGTCGATGGCATGGAGGGATTGCGGGCCGGAGATGGAGACCGAGCCGAGGTTGCGGGTGAGTGTCGCTCCAAAGGCGCGAAGAGCCAGTTCGCCGTGGTCGCGGGTGCGGAGTGCCTCGCGCACGATGGTGGTTCCGGCGGTCTGGAGGCCGGCGAGCAGGACGCAGGTCTTGACCTGGGCGCTGGGGACGGGGGTGGTGTAGTCGATGGGCTGGAGCGGGCCGCCGTGAAGGTGCAGCGGGGCATGGCCTTCAGTAAGGGTGAGGCGCGCGCCCATGGACTCGAGTGGCTTGCGGATGCGCTCCATGGGCCGGCGGGAGAGCGATGCGTCGCCGATGAGTGTGAAGCTGCCCTCCTGCGGCGCGAGCAGGCCGGAGATCATGCGCATGGTCGAGCCGGAGTTGCCGCAGTCGAGCGGGCGATGGGCGGGTGTGACGCGGCCGGCGACGCCGGTGACTTCAACGGCTCCTTCGCCAACCTTGTTCACTCTGGCGCCGAGAGCTTCCATGCAGGCCAGGGTCGAGGCGCAGTCGGCTCCGGTGGAGAAGTTGGCGAAGCGGGAGGTGCCTTCGGCAAAGGCCGCGAACATGCCGTAGCGGTGGCTGATGGACTTGTCGCCAGGCAGGCGCAGGCTCCCGTAGATGTTGCGGGCGGGGCGAATGAGGCGTTCTTCGGTGACGGTGTGCAAGCTGGCTCCGAACGATGGCTGTCTGGTCCAGTTTAACGGATGGGAGAGAAGCAGGGACTAAGGGACCGAGGAACTCAGGGACTAGAGATAGAGATTGTGCTGGGTTGGTGGGATTTGGCGGCGGCGCCCATGAGGACCAAGGAGCGCTGGGCGAAGGGGGCGTAGACGAGCAGCGTGGTACAGGCAATGGCCAGGCCGTAATTGATGTGGTGCAGAAGCAGAAAGGGCGAGAGAGCCCAGATCTCGTCCATGGCGAGGAGAAAGGGCCAGATTTTAAGGAAATTGCCGCGGGCGTTGGGGGCGTGTAGCAGCGCAGCATTGAGTATGTAAGCCCGGACGGGAATGAGGATTGCGGCCGTGACGATGAGGACATTGAGCGTCAGGGCGGCTTTGGGCAGCGGTGCGAGGAGGTCTTCAATCTCGGCCAGATTGGTGAGCCCGCCCACGTAGAAGGCCACGTACATCAGCTGCAACAGAACGAAGAGGCTTTGGACGACTCGATGCGGGGCCTGGGGAAGCTCTTCCGGTGAGGCAAGGATGCGGCTGACGATTTTTGGCTCGGAATCGGGTGGAATTTCGGGCGCTTGCGCTGAAGTTAACGGCGCTTCACTGGTTGCGAGATCCGGCATTGCGCGTTCCGGTACGGGTGGGGTTTCGGCCGGGTCGAATCGCTGGACGGGAGCGATGAAGCGGTAGCCGCGGCGGGCCATGGTCTCGATGAAGCGGGGATTGCCGGCGGTGTCGCCGAGGGCCTCGCGGATGCGATTGATGGCGGAGTTGACGCCGTGCTCGGCATCGACGAAGACGCCCTCGGGCCAGAGTTCGCGGGAGATTTCTTCGCGCGTGAGCAGTTGGCCGGGGCGTTCCAGGAGCAGAGACAGGACGTGGAAGGGCTGGGCGTGCAGTTTGATGCGGACGCCCTTGCGGCGCAGTTCGCCTGTGGCCGCGTCGGCCTCAAAGACTCCGAAGCGATAGCGCCGGGCTGGCTGGGTGTCTGTCACGGGCTTCCTGCAGATCAGTGTACGCGTAAGACAGCGCAAATCCAACTTCAAATAAAATGGATAACTTTTCGTAAAGCAAAGCCGCGCAGACACTTGCACGGTGAGAATTATTTCCTGCTAAATGAGGTTCCATGCATTGCTTTTGAGGTTTGAGTTGGGGCATGGTGCAAGGCATGAAGCGACGGATGGTTTCGGAATTTCGACAAGTAGGTGGGGTTTGCGGGCTGCTGGTCCTGTTTTGCCTGGTGGGCGCCGCACGTAGTGGTGCGGAAGAGCCGTCGCCGGCGGCGGTCTCTGCATTCAATGCCTATGTGCGCGGGGTGGAGGCGCGGCTGGCGGAACAGCATCGCTCGCAGACAGGCTTCATCGCCTGTGTGGGGGAGGCGTCGGCGGGTGATGCACGGCGGTGGCACGGCGAACTGATTGTGGAGAAGCTGACGCCGCCGGATTTGAGCAGGGATGGAGCCATGCCGCACCACTGGCGCGGGACGGCGTTTGCGCCGGGGGCGACGGCTGCGGACTTTGAGCGATTGATGAAGGATTTCAATGGCTATCCAAAATTCTTCGCGCCGCAGGTGGTGCGGGCGAAGGTGCTGGCCCGGGATGGCGATCGCTTACAGGCCGTGATGCGGGTGCGGCAAAAGCATGGGCTCACGGTGGTGATGGATACCGCCTACGACATTGCGTTTGCGCGGCTCGATGCGCGGCATGGGTCGAGCATCTCGCGGAGCACGCAGATCGATGAGATTGATGGGGCGGGGACCAAGCGGGAGCGGGTGTTGAGCGGCGCGGAGGAGCACGGATTTCTGTGGCGCCTGAACACTTACTGGAGTTACGAGGAGCGGGACGGCGGGCTAACCATGCAAATTGAATCGGTGTCGCTGACACGGTCAATCCCGCGCGGGCTGGGGTGGGTTGTGGGACCGTTTGTGGAGTCTGTTCCGCGCGAGTCGCTGGAGTTCACGCTGCGGTCCGTCTGCAATGCGCTCGGGAAGTAGTTGTGTCTGGGTTCGAAAAACCATTCGGAGAAAAGGGAGCGGAACATGAATGCGAAAGTTGCGGTGAAGGATGGAGCGGAGTTTGCGACGGCGCGGCGGGTGAATGAGGCGCTGACGGCTCGCATGGAGAAGCGCGCATTGCAGTGGATGGCGGAACGCGCTCCGCGGTGGATCACTTCGGACCAACTCACAGTACTTGGTCTGGGTGCGCAGATCGGAGCGGGGCTCTGCTATGCGCTGGCGCGCTACAACCGACTGGCGCTGCTTGGAGCGATCGTGTGCATTGCGCTCAACTGGCTGGGCGACAGCATGGACGGAACTCTCGCACGGGTGCGGCGGCGGCAGCGGCCTCGGTATGGCTTCTACGTCGATCACATGGTGGACATCTTTGGATCGGTGGCGCTGATGTGCGGTCTTGGCTTTTCGGGGCTGCTGCATGGGCAGACGGCGCTTGCGATGCTGATCGCGTTTCTGCTGCTTTCAAGCGAGAGCTACCTTGCCACGTATTCGCTGGGCTGCTTTGAGCTTTCGCAGGGGATCTTCGGGCCTACGGAAATTCGCATCCTGCTGATCATCGGAACCGTGGCATTGCTGCGCAGTCCATACGCATTCCTGTTTGGCCACAGATTCCTTTTGTTCGATGTGGGAGGAACGATTGCGGCGGTGTGCATGTTGGCGATGGCGATCGTGGTGACGATGCGGCACACGGGCGAACTCTACAGGCGGGAGCCGTTGCCGTGAGTGCATTGGTTCGCTGGGGCAAATTCAACCTGGTGGGGGCCGCGGGGATGGCGGTGCAACTGGGCGCGCTGGCGCTCTTCAATCGTTGGGCGCCGGGGTATTATCTCTGTGCGTCGGCCGCGGCGATTGAGGTGACGCTGCTGCACAACTTTGTGGGTCATGTCCACTTTACGTGGCGCGACCGGAGAGAAGATGCGGCGCTTCTCAAGCAGTTGATGCGGTTTCATCTTTCGAATGGGCTGGTTTCGATGGTGGGGAATCTTGCCTTGATGCGCGTGCTGGTGCGGGAGGCGCATCTGCCTGTGCTGGCGGCGAATGGCATTGCGATTCTTTGTTGCTCGATTTTGAATTTCTGTATGGGTGATCGCTGGGCGTTTGCAGAGCGAGCACGAGCGGATCGAGCGTATTGAGAGACTCCCGGAGAGTTGAATAGCCGCAGCATGGTCTTCAGTCGACCTGACAGGGCAATGGCATTTGAAAAGGCCCTCCCTGGGATCTCGAAGAGAATCTGCTTGCAGGCACGAAAAGGGTGGAAAGAGAGAGTATTGGCGGATCGAAATGCAGCAGGGGCTCAAGCCCGACATCATTTTGGAAGCGTTTTGCGGCCCGACTGAAGTCAGGCCCTGTTACAAAGCTCGCTTCGACGGAGTCTGTACGACAGGCTGAGACGTTCGCTTGCCATGAAGGTTCAAATGCGATTGCCCCGATCAACTTGGTCCGTCCAACAAGCAAGGGTGGGGCGCGCTGCTATCTTGATAGATACAATTCATTGCACTTCAGAACTGAGGACGGGGCTGATCGGGAAGATGTCAAATTGGGCTCGCGGCCGTAATGGCTCGCGGCGCAGAGGTCTGGAAACGGGCCGGGTGCTGCTGTTTCTGGTTATGTTTTCCGTTGCGGTGCCCGCATGGTGCCGGCAGGTGGCGATGCGCGCTGGGGTGGCGCCGGCCGAAAGCGCTTTGCCGGATGCGGCGCAGATTCAGGCGACTGCGCAGGTGGCGCGGGACCAGGCCACGACTGGAAGCATTCATGGCACGGTTGTGGACAAGGACGGCTCAGTCTACGAGGGCGCGAAGGTTCAATTGACGCAGGAGGGGGCGAGCGCACGGACGGCCACTTCGGACAGCAACGGGCAGTTTCAATTCAGCGGCGTTGCGGCGGGGGCTTTTCAGCTCGCGGTCTCGTCGAGCGGGTTCGGGACGCAAACGGTCTCCGGCGCGTTGCAGGCGGGCGAAAGCCATGAGGTGAAGGCGGTGGTGCTGGCGGTGACCAGCACCACCGATGTGCGCGTGAACGCGTCGCAGGTGGAGATTGCGCAGGAGCAGTTGAGGCAAGAGGAAAAGCAGCGGGTGTTCGGCGTGATTCCGAACTTCTACATCGTTTACGATCCCCATGCCGCGCCACTGACATCGAAGCAGAAGTTCAATCTTGCATGGAAGTCGCTTGTGGACCCGGTCACTTTTCTGGGCGTGGGTGCGTCAGCGGGAATTGAGCAGGCCACCAACGAATTCAAGGGATACGGGCAGGGCGCGCAGGGCTACGGGAAGCGCTTTGGGGCCGGCTACACAGACGGCTTTACGAACACGATGATCGGCGGCGCGATTCTTGCATCGTGGTGGAAGCAGGACCCGCGCTACTTCCAAAAGGGGACGGGAACGGTTCGCTCGCGGGTGCTGTATGCGATTGCGATGTCTGTCATGTGCAAGGGCGACAACGGACATTGGCAGGTGACCTATGCAGCAATGGCCGGGGGTCTTGCGTCGGGGGGGATATCAAATCTCTACTACCCGGCGGCAGACCGAAACGGAGTCGGGCTGACTTTTGAGAATTTTGGGATCGGGCTGGGGGATGGGGCGATCCAGAACCTGATTCAGGAGTTTGTGATTCGCCGGCTCACGCCGCATGTTCCGAAATATGGAGCTTCAAAGCCCTAGAGTCGAGCCAGCGAATTCCGCGCCGAATGGGAAAGTTCGCCGCAGCGAGGAACAAAACGGAGGGTGATCTCGTATGCTCCTCCCATATGGACGTTCCCCGGCCTACGACATCGCTGCGCTCCGACGTTGCCGTTCTCAGCGGGTTCGCCGTGCTCCTTGTTGCCGTGCACTTCTGCCTCGGCAACGGGTACGGCTTCCATCGCGACGAGTTGCAGTTTCTTGACGACGCGCGCCATCTGCAGTGGGGCTTTGTTGCGTATCCGCCGATGACGGCTTTCTGCGGCCGGATTGCGATTGCGCTGTTCGGGATTTCGCCGCAGGTGCTGCGGCTTCCCGCGGCCCTCGTCAACGGGCTCTCGCTGGTGATTGCCGGGCTGATTGCGCGCGAGCTGGGCGGACGCAGGGCGGCGCAGATCGTCACGGTGTTCGCGGTGTTTCCACTTGTGCTCGTCTTCAGCTCAGTCCTGCAGTACAACACCTTCGATCTGCTGGCGTGGTCGCTGATGGTCTTCTTCGTTGCGCGGCTGCTGCGCACCGGCGATGAGCGAAGCTGGATCGGCGTTGGAGCGGGCATCGGCATCGGTGTGCTCTCGAAGTACTCGATCGCCTTTCCGGTGGCGAGCCTGCTTGCGGGCCTGGTGATTCTGCCGGCGCAGCGGCATCATCTGCGCACGCGGTGGTTCTGGTATGGAGCGCTGACTGCCACGATCATCGCCGCGCCCAATCTGATCTGGCTGGCAAGCCACCAGTTCATCACCGTGCAGATGGAGCATTTCATTCACGCGCGCGATGTGCGCCACGGGCGCGCCGATGGCTACTACATTGACCAGATCAAGTTCACTATGTTCGCGTTTCCGCTGGCGGTTGCGGGGCTTGTCGCTTTGCCGCGCAGCGCGCGGTTCAGGTTTCTCAGCGTTTTCTACATCGGCCCCTTTGTGCTGTTCGCGCTTGCGAAAGGCCGTGGCTACTACCTGATGCCTGCGTATACGGTTCTGTTTGCCGCTGGCGCGGTGGCTTTGGAACGTGCGTGGGCCGACTACGCGCCCATTTTGCGCATTACCTTGCGTTCGATTGTGCTTGTCGCATTGCTGGTGGACACTGGGGCGGTGGCGTGGGCTTATCTGCCCATGTGGAAGCCGGGCTCGCCGGGATGGAACTGGCAGATGAAGAACAACCACGATATGGCGGACGAGGTCGGCTGGCCGGAGTTGGTGGCGCAGGTGGCTCAGGTGCGCGACACGCTTTCAACGGAAGAGCGGAGCCGGCTCGCCATTCTGGCGAACAACTACGGCGAGGCCGGCGCGGTGGCGCTGTATGGACCCCAATACAATCTGCCTGTGCCGATCAGCAGCACCAACACCTTTCACATGCGGGGCTACGGGCCTTATGAACCGGAGACGGTGATCGTGCTGGGCGGGGAACTTGACGATCAGCTCAAGAATTTTGAGAGCTGTCGGGTCGCGGCGCAAGTGACCATCCCGTATGGCGTGCGCAACGAGGAGTCGGTGGATCACCCGGTGATCCTGGTGTGCAAGCATCTGCGCTGGCCGTGGGCGGTGGCGTGGGCGCGATCGCAGGAGTTTGGTTAAAGCACCCACTGCGTGGGGCAGCCGCTCGCGGGAGGCTCGCTTGGGTGCGCTGCGGCTTTGCGCCAGTAAAAAGGCGCAACGCGATGAGGAAGGGCACGGTGCCTGCGGTACAGCAGGCGCTCGCCAATCGCTCGCAAGGCCTTTCTGCCTTCCCGCTTTTGCTCTAGAAAGCGACGAAAGGTCTCATCGTTTGGTAGCAATGTTCTTAGGAAACAGAGCCGAAAGGACTAGAAGAAAGACCACGATCCAGAGGAATTTATCCAAGGCCTTGTCTGTACCCCATAAAGTGTCTGCGCTCAATCCCTCCCCATAGACATGGACTTCTGTGAAGACGTGCGCGATAAGAAGCAGTACCGCTGCGATTGCCGTAGCCCTCAGAGACCAAATAGCCAGGAGCAAACATGGCGTAAGAAGCGTCCATGCGAAGGTGTGCGGCCAACACTCGATTCCAGGACAAAACCCCATGAATGCGGTTCCAAAAAAGGACACATAGAGGCTAATGGGGACGGCAAGAGCAAACACGAGCCAGCGAGCCTGCATCGCTTTCTTCATGCCAGCAATACCAGGGGTTTCATCCCTGCCCAGTCGATGTTTATCTCGCGTGATCATGGGAATCTCTAACTCCAGTGCTCGCTAGCGGACGCGGAGGACGATGATGGTTTCGTCGTCGAAGCGGTCGTGGTCGCCCTGGAAGCGGGAGACATCGGAGAGGATTGCGTCGGCGATCTCCTGCGCGGGAAAGTCGCGGTGGGCACAGAGCAGACTGGACAGGCGGTCTTCTCCGTACATGTCGCCATTGGAGTTTTCGGCGTCGAGAATCCCATCGGAGACGAAGACGATGGCGTCACCGGGCTGAGTGGCGACAGTCAACTCTTCATACGTCACGTTGGGAAACATGCCCAGTGGGAAGCCCTCGGCGCGGACGGTGACGGACTGGCCGGCGCGGCAGAAGATGGGCTGAACGGCGCCGGAGTTGGCCACCTGCAGCGTCTGGTTCTCGTCGTTCCATAAAGCGAAGAGCAACGTGACATATTGCGATTCGAGCTTGCGCTCCTGCAGGGCGTCGTTGAGCGCGACGAGCATTTGGGCGGGCGCAGGCTGCTGCACGGCGGCGGAGCGCATGATGCCGCTCACCAGGGCGGCAAACAGCGCGGCCGGCGCGGCTTTTCCGCTGACGTCGCCCAATACGATGGCGGTGCGGTGGGGGCCGTAATCGACAAAATCGTACAGGTCGCCGCCGATGGTGCGCGCGGGCAGAAAGCGGACAGCCATTTCGGCGTGAGGATGCGCAGGCGCGGTGGGCGGCAGCAGGCGAAGCTGCACCTCGCGGGCCATGGCCATGTCTTTTTCGAGCTGCGCCTCCTGGCGGCGGACGGCCTGGTAGAGGCGCGCATTCTCAATGGCGATGGCGACCTGCGCGGCCAGCGTGGTCAGCATGCGCTCATGTTCTTCATGGAAGAAGGCCGTGCGCGTGTGCTCGAGGTCGAGCACGCCGATGATGCGGCCCTTGTAGAACAGAGGCACAATCAGCTCGGAGCGCGTCTCGGGGTTCATGGGCAGGTAGCGCGGGTCCTTGCGCACATCGGGAACGTTGACGGGACGCCACTCGCGGACAGCAGCGCCGACCAGGCCGCTGGCGATGGAGATGCGGCGTGCGGGGGCGTGGGTGTAGCCGAAGCGCCAGGCGTAGCGGGTGATGAGCGTCTCGCCCTTGTCGTCGAGGAGCATGACGGTGAACATCTGGTAATCGATCAGGCGGCGAAGAAGCTGGCCGACGCGCTCCAACAGCGGGTCGAGATCGAGGATGGAGATCAGTTCGACGGAGATTTCGTTCAGGACTTCGAGGGTTTGCGCCTGCCGGGAGACGCGGGCATAGAGGCGGGCGTTCTCGATGGCCTGGGCGATGCGGGAAGCGGTCAGGGTGAGCAGGTGAAGGTGTTCGGGGCGGAAGTAGTCGGCTTGTTCGCTCTCGATGTCCAGAACGCCGATGAGGCGGTTTTTGGCGATGAGGGGGACGGACAGCTCGCTGCGGACATCGGGGTTGGCGGGGAGGTAGATGTCGGAGGTGGAGACGTCGTTGAGGAGAATGGCCTGGCGGGTGAGGGCGACCTGGCCCACGACTCCGCGGCCGAGGGGCACGCGGGTGCGCTCGGTTTGCGGGGTGTGGCCGATCTGGAAGCGCATGCGCAGCTCGTGGGTGCGGTCATTGAGCAGCAGGATGGCGAAGATGCGGTAAGGAATGATGGTGCGCACCAGCTCGGAGGTGCGGGTGAGCAGGGTTTGCAGGTCGAGCGTGGTGTTGAGAGCGTCAGAAAGCTGGGCAAGATAAGCGACATCGGCGGTTTCGACACGGGCATTGACGGGGTCAAGATGGGCCCATGGGTTGGCGGGAGCCGCGGGGCGGTAGTCGCCTTCGAGGTCGGATTGATCGGGCGGCGATGGGGGAGTAGCGGGCATCGTGAGCGAGTCAGAGGTCAAAGAACAGGGATCGGGGAACAGGGATCAGGGAACAGGGAACAGCCCCTGCTATCCGAGATACAAGGGGCGGAAAGCTGCATAAAGCAGGGCCGTGGCCATCAGCAAGGAAATGAAACCAACGAATCTCAAATGGCAGAGATAACTTTCGGCCTGAATATACTTGCGCTCCCACTTACCGCGAATCCATTTTAATTGGTGTCCGATGATCCAGATTTGTGTGCCTTTGGCAAATCCCACCATGAGGACTGCCATCGCAAGAAGAACAAGCGCCAACCCTAACAGGCCAATCATGCTGAATATCATTGCAGCCACCAAGCAAGAGCTATGGTACCAGTTCGGCAGGGCTTTGACTGCAACCCGCATCGGATGATTTGAACCGGCCTGATCCCTGACGCCTGACCCCTGACTTACACCGCTCCCAACTCGCGGACGATGGCTACGGATGCGGAGGCGCCGATGCGATTGGCGCCGGCTTCCAGCAGGGCTCGGACGTCAGCGAGGGTGCGTATGCCGCCGGCGGCCTTGACACCGCTACGCGCGCCAGCCACGCCGCGGAGCAGGGCAACGTCGGCGGGGGTTGCGCCACCGGTGGAGAAGCCGGTTGAAGTCTTCAGGAAGTCCGCGCCGGCCTGGATGGCGACCTCTGCGCCGCGCAGCTTTTCTTCCATACTGAGCAGGCAGGTTTCCAGGATGACCTTGAGCAGCGCGCCGTGGTGGTGCGCCACCGTGGCGGCCGCATGAATGGCGTGGTGGACGGCGTGGTGGTTGCCGCTCTTGAGCTGGCCGATGGGGATGACCATGTCCAGTTCGCGGACGCCCAGGCGGGTGAGCGCGGCCGCCTCCTGGCGCAGCGTGGAAACCAGCGAAGCGCCGAGCGGAAAGCCGATGACTACGCCGACGGGAACGCCGGTGCCGGAGAGGATTTCGACGGCTGTGGAGGCCCAGACGGGGTTGATCATGGCGCAGGCAAAGCGGTAACGGATGGCCTCGTCGCAGAGGTTTTCCACCTGGTGCCGGGTCGCGTCGGGCTTGAGCAGGGTGTGGTCAATGACCGCGGCCAGGTTCTTCCAACTGGAGAGCGCGTGGGCTGAAAATGCGGCAGAATCGAATGTTCCGTGGTCGAACTCTAGATCCGATGGTTGAATAGGCGTAATTGCAGCCATGCAATGCTCCTTGAAACGAAAGATGGCAATGAAAAATGCCGGGTACAAATGCCGCTCTCGACGGCGGCTTGCCGGGCAGTCTACGGGATATGAGTATAGAGCTTCGCAGGGAACGGAGCCAACACGATGGACGCAAAACCGAGTCCTGCGGTTGTGTCCGCGGTTGGCTGAACGGTTTCGCTACCCGCCTATCTGCCTCTGGTTAGAGTGAAAACCTTGGGAAAACCATCCCTCAGGGGCTAAAGCCCCATCTCTTTCATTTACAGCATCTTGTGGCACGACTGAAGTCGTGCCCTTTCAAAACCACACCTTCACCAAAGGCTATTACTCGGGGTGGTCGGGGGACATGAGGCAAATGTCGGGCAGGTTGCGGTAGCGTTCCGCGTAGTCCATGCCGTAGCCGATGACGAAGAGGTTGGGGATGGAGAATCCGACGTAATCGGCCTCGATTTTTTCCAGTCGCCTTGAGGGCTTGTCGAGCAGGGCGGCGATGCGCAGGGTCTTGGGGTGGTGCTGGAGGAAGACTTTGCGCAGGTAAGACAGCGTAAGACCGGTGTCGAGGATATCTTCGACGATGAGCACGTTCTTGCCTTCGATGGGCTCGTCCAGGTCCTTGATGAGCTTGACGGCGCCGGAGGAGCGCTGACCCTTGCCGTAGCTGGAGACGGCGACGAAGTCGAATGTAGCGTCAACCTGCACGTTGCGGGCGAGATCGGCCAGAAACGGCGCCGCGCCCTTGAGCACGCCGACCATGACCAGCTTTTCGCCGTTCAGGTCGTTGGTGATCTGTGCGCCCATCTCGGCGACGCGCTCGGCGATCTGCTGCCGGGTGTAGAGGACTTCAAGACCCTGGTAGGTGATGGTAGCCATGCACACAGAGTATCGCGCACGCGTGGGGATCCTGTGCAAATCTGGATTGAAGCAGCCTTCAGCCTTCAGCTATCAGCTTTCAGCTTTGGCTTCGGGCCTGAGGCTTTCCGCGCAAAATGGAGGAGCGTGCGGGGTGACTTCCCGGCCGCGGCTTTCTTACGGTTCAGCCGTCTATACTTGAAGAGAGATGATTCCTTATATCCACATTGGGCACTTCAGCATTCCTACCTTCGGCTTGATGCTCTGGCTGGCGGCCGTGGCGGCTGCTTTTATCATGGACCGGGGCTTCAAACGGGCCGGGTTGCGCACGGACGGCGAAGGGCCGGACGCGGTGGGCATGGTGGCGGTTGCGGTGGTGATGGGGATCGTCGGCGCCAAGCTATGGCATGTTCTGGATACGCCGGTGGAGTTCCGCGAGTACGGCTGGCGGGTGCTGTGGGATTCAGCGGGCTTTGCCTGGTTTGGCGGGCTGCTTTTCGGAATTTCAGCGCTGGTGTTTCAAGGCTGGTGGGTGAAGATCGGCGCGCTGCGGACGCTGGACCTGGCGGCTCCGGCGGCGGCCATCGGCTACGGCATTGGGCGGATCGGTTGCTTTCTGTCCGGCGACGGCTGCTACGGCATTCCGACCAAGCTGCCCTGGGGCATGAGCTTTCCCAACGGGATTGAGCCGACCTTTGTGCGGGTGCATCCAACGCCTCTGTACGAACTGGCCGCCGGCCTTGCGATCGGCGCATGGCTGTGGTGGCGCGGCGGGAAGAAGCGGGGCACTGGCGCCATTGTCGGGGAGTATCTGCTGCTGAGCGGCATCGCTCGTTTTCTGGTTGAATTTCTGCGCCGCAACCCCAAGGTTCTTTGGGGCTTATCGAATGCGCAACTGGCCAGTGCGGGATCGGTGCTGGTGGGGATTGCGCTGATCTGGTGGGCGGCGACGCGGCCGGTTACGGAGCCGGTGAAGGCGCAGGTAGAGCGGACGGCATAGCGATGGTTCTACTTAACTCCCCAAAATCTCAGTCAAATGTAGGAATTTTCCGAGTGGATTTGGTGCGGGGCGGAATTTTCAGCTCGACGCCGCCCAACGGCGCAAAGAGCCTGCGAATAGCTGTTCCCAGATCACCTTCAGCGCCTGCTGAAGGTGTGTCTTCTTCGGCCAGGATTGCGAGGCAGGCGCGGGCTTCGGCTTCCATGGAGCGGCCGTTCAGAGCGGCGCGGACCTGGAGCTTGCGTTTGACCTTTTCGTCGAGATTGCGGATGGTGATGGTTGCCATGGTTCCAGCCTAGAGCGGTTTCAGGATAGGTATACCCTATCTGCGCTACTGCGAGGTCGCCGCTCCTTGGGGTCGCGTCGACTTGAGTGTATTCCCTTTGGGTACGGCAATCCTGAAACCGCTATAGCGCTTCGGTGCTAGCATTGCAAGCAGTGACAGCAATGCAGGCAATGCTAGCAGTCATTGTTTAGCCTGCGGACGCGGAAGCATCGAGCGCCTCCCGCAACTGCGAAAAACAGTCGCGATTGAAGTCGTAGGCGCCGGCGTGGGGGCGCTGGGCCGCCAGCGCATGACCTTTGTTCCATGCTTCGTTCGCCTGTTCCCGGCTGTTCTCGCTCCAAAGTAAGGCGCTGTCGCAGAGCCAGTAGACCTCATCGGTGTCGGTTGGGTTCTTGGCTTGCATCCGCTCCCACCAGGCGCGCGCAGCGGCGGAATCGCGTTTCAGGAAGGCGTTGCCAAAGACGAATACGGTGTGCCATTGGGCCGGGATCTCTGAAGCGGACTGATGATAGATTGCCTCGGCCTGATCAAGGGCATGGCAGGCTTCGGTGATTTGTCCGCAATCATGAAAGTAGTTATAGGCAAGGAGGCGAAGAAGCATGGCCTGCTGGCCTTTGGTAAATGCATCGGCAGCCCGCTGGAGGGCTTCAATATCGTAGTTGCGCGGACGCAGCGGAGTCACCATGATTGCCCCTGCAATGGCGAAGCAGCGGTGCAGGTCCGCCAATGGGCCGCCGCGCAGGATCTGGTAGATTCTGGCGCCATCGGAGTACGCGGCTTCAGGGCGAACGGGGACGAGGTTCGCCGCGAATAGAACCAGGCTCAGAGTGGAGAAAAGCGCCAGGAAATACCAGGCTCCCTCGTAGGGGCTGTGTTTGGATGCGAGTCCGAGGCCGACGGCGATGAGGCCGGTGAACAAGTTGGCGAGCGGGCCGGCCGCGATCATCAGAATCTCGCGCCAACTTGGCTGGTTGGGATCGGTTGGAACCAGGGCCGCCGCGCCTCCCTGGCCGAGAATGCTCTTGGGAAGGAACTGAAACTTCCATTTGCCGAGTGGAAGGCTCCATCGAAACGGCCCAACCATGAACATGCGGAGCTTCATGCCGAGGCTGATGCCCACCAGGGCGTGACCGGATTCGTGGAGGGTGATGCTGAGCAGCAGGGCAAGCGCAAGCCAGAGCCAGAAGATGGATCCGAAGTGCGTGGGAAGGTGCGCGGAATAGCCCCAGCGGCGCCAGAGAAACATCCCGCCGAGATACCCAGCGGTGCCGAAGAGCCATGCGATCGTGTCGAAGAGCCTGTTGGTGCCATCGCCGGCGATGCGTGGGGGTTTTGCAGCGTTGATGGGAGTGTCCGCGAGAGCATTCCGTGGTGCGAATGCGAAAAGACCGGCGACGCCGACAAGAACCATGAGCCCGCAGATGATTGCCAGATCGGCTGGACGGCTATGCATCAGGCGCGACCGCTCGATATACACCACAAATGTGAACAGGAGGGACTGCAGCAGGGTCACCAGGCTCGCGGCGATCGCCCATCTTCTTGCGGCAGGCTTTCCCTGCTTAATCTTCCACCAGGCGATTGCATAAACAATCGCGACGGCGAGCGGGACGACCAGGACGAGACGCGAGAGCAAAGCCGCGCCAAATGCCAGGATGAACGGGATTCTTGGGTTATGGATGGCCGGCAGAAGGCCCTGGCGATGGATGCGATACACGAGGCTCGAAATCGTGCCTGTCGATGCCAGGGCGAAGACGATTGCCAGTAGGCCAAAGCACCAGCATAGGGACTTTCGAAGTGCGTGCATGGCTGCTTCTCACCGGTCCTTGAGCGAGATAGCCGGGAGTTTGAATTGTGTCTTCCGGTTTGTAGACACTATACATCCGGTTTAGACAGAAAACTTGCGATGTACCCGCGAAGGCATCAGGGCCTTGCGGCGGAAGCAGGCGGGGGAGTGGTCGTTGACCATGCCGACGGCCTGCATCCAGGCGTAGACAATCACCGGACCCACGAATTTGAATCCGCGCTTCTTGAGGGCTTTCGAGATTTCTTCAGAGACGGGCGATTGGGCGGGGATTGGGCCGGGGTTGTGGACGGGCTTGCCGCCGGCCATACCCCACGCCCATTTGGAAAAGTCTTCGCCGGCGGCTTGCATGGCGAGGTAGATGCGCGCGCCCTGGATGGTGGCTTCGATCTTGGCGCGGGAGCGGACGATGCCGGGGTCCTGAAGCAGGCGGGCGATGTCGGGCTCGGTGAAGCGCGCGACCTTGGCGGGATCGAAGTTCTTGAAGGCTTTGCGGAAGGCTTCGCGCTTGCGCAGGATCACGATCCAGGCCAGGCCGGCCTGGAAGCCTTCGAGCATCAGCATCTCCCACAGCGTGCGGCTGTCATAGATGGGAACGCCCCATTCCTCATCGTGATAGGCGCGGTAGAGCGGGTCGTTGACGGCCCAGGAACAGCGTTGCTTCTCTTTGGGTGAGGGCATGGGGCCTCCTGTCTAAAGGCGTTTGATAAATGCCAGCGCTTCGGCCAGTTGGGGAAACTGCGCTTCTTCGGCCTTGAACGCGGGCGGGTGAACGCAGCGGCGGATTCCGCGCATCCTGACGGGGTGCTTGAGGTGAAGCATCTCGTGATAGAGCAGGTATTCAATGGCGTAGCGCGGACTCGATGGGCGGTCGAAGACGCGGCTGACCACGATGGTGTTGTGGGCGGCGTCATAGTGGCCGAGCGACCGCTTGGCGTGGTGCTCGCTCCAGGTAAGTTCGGGCCGTCCGAGCATTCCGCCGAAGAAGCGCATATTGAGCGAGTCAAAGACTTCTTCAAGGTGATAGAAGCGGCCCTCGGGGCCTGTGAAGCGCTTGGCGCCGCGCGCGCCGCGGATCAGCTCGGTCTGGCGGGTAACGGCGGCCGAAGAGGCGAAGCGCTTGTAGCGGAGGTTCTGCGTCGCGTCGATGGGCTTTTTGTAGAGCTTGGCGATCAGGATGTGGGCGATGGCATGGAGAACCGGCTCGGGCGCGCCTTCCAGCAGATCGGAGAGCGAGACGTGAATCTGGCCTTCTCGCAGGCGGATGGTGGTGTTCAGCGAGGTGAAGCGGCGGAAGCGAACGGAGATGGGCGGCATCGGCGCGCGTGGGCGCAGGGCGCGGTACTCTTCCTCGAAGATCAGGACGAAGGCGGGGGACGGCACGGTTCTAGATTAAAGCAGTGGACAGGGTGCAGTGTGCAGTGAACAGGGCGGTGTTGCCGATGACAGGTTGCAGGCGGTGGTGGGTAGAGTGAGAACGTCCCGATTACTTCCGGCGAGGCGGTGATACGCTCATGACTTTGGATGGGTCGCCCGAAGCCCTCATTTTACTTGCCTCTGAACACGATGGATGCCCTTCGGCGGTTCGGATCGTCACATACGAGGTAGAAGCTATCTCCGGCTCCCACCATAAGTTCCGTGCGAGGGAGAGATTTCTCTGTCAAGGACCACACTGGCTGTCCTGAAGAGTCGTATCTTGCCATGAAAACCGATCCTAAGCCAGCCTCGGAATCCGTTACAACCGCCCATCCATCCTTCAGTGACGCAAGATGGAACGAAGCTCCCACATAGCTGGCTTCCGGAACCGTGACTGACCATTTCTTCCTCAGCGAAGAATCGAAGAGCGCGAGATGGAAGCGAATGAGATTACGATTCGTGTCGCCCGTCGAGTAGAAAACAGCACAGGAGTCGGATGGACCGGCCGCGACGGTTCCATTCCGTCCTTGAAACTTGGTTTGAGAGCGGACATTGCCGCTCTCATCGAGGCGCATCAGGTGCATCGAAGGCCCTAGGTAGCTGCTGCTCAAGACACAAGCGCCTCCATGCTCCGTTCCCGCCCCCGACGGCAACGTCCAATTGGATGGAAAACGCTTTTTCCACTCAATCTTCCCTGTCGCAGCCAGATTGAGCAGGATCATTGGACTCTGATCGCCCATTGCAAGGAAGTGACCGTCCGAGAGTGAAACGAGCGCCTTGAACTCGGGGCCGCTTCCCGCTATCTTTTCAGGCGCTCCCCACGCGCCTCTTTCAACGAGAACAAAATCCGCGCCGTCGAAATAGATGCTCCTGCCAACAGCGTGAGAATGGTGAGCAACAACTGCAAGCGGGCCAGTGGCAGAAGTTGCTATGGCGAACTGACTGACCTCTGGGAACGGTGGAGCGATCGATAGCGGCAGCCGATTTTGGCTGACTACGGCCCCATTCGCGTCGATGTGGACGAGACGAGGGTCAATGCGTTCCCAAGCATAGGGATCAGAAATGAACCAAAGGTCTCCAGCGGAGTCCGTTGCCGCCTCGTCGAGAACAGAGGCACTAACCCCTTGTATCGATTGTTTCCAAATCGTGTGTGAATCGAAGCTCTCGTGGGGGGCTTGGGCAGATAGCTGCCCGGCTAGAAGCATGAACACTGGGGCCAGATAAATCTGCGTTCGCAAGGTAAGATCCGCCGACGATCTCGATCCTACCACGCTTCGGACGCTTCAGTGACCTCCGATAGGCGTCACGTTTCGTCCTGAGTGAATGGTCGACAATCCGGACGGGACTCTTGTTTCGCCGAGCGGGTTGAACGGTGACTCTCATCTGTCACCTGTCACCTGTCATCTGTCGTCCGGCTTGGGCTCCGCGCGGTCCTGGCCTTTTTCGTCTTTGTGCAGGTTGAAGTACTCAGTCTGCTCGGTGAGCAGGCGCTTTGCTTGATCGGCCAGGTCCTGGCCGCTCTCAATGGCTTCTTTGCGCGCGATGTCGAAGACGGGATCGCCGGCCAGCGTGCGCAGAATGCCCTGCCAGCGATCGGTGGATTCGGTGAGCGTCTTCAGGGATTTGCGGAGGTCGGCGTGGCGGTCTGAGTAGACGTCGAGATTGTCGCCCAGCTCGTCCATCAGTGCGGTAAAGTCCTGGAGCTCGTCGTCGAGGCGATGGCTGCGGGACGGGCCCTTGGCGCGGTTGGTCAGGCCCTTGATGACTTCAGCGTGCTCATTGAGAAATTTGGTATAGAGGCTGACGCGGGCGTCGGGGTCGATGCCGGCTTCGCGAATCTGCTCGATCTGGGCCTCGTTGAGCGGCTCGCGCTTTGCCGATTGCGCTGGCATTGGCGCTGAGGCGCATAGGATGACGAGGGGTATGAGAAGACGACGCATGGCGTCTCCATTGAAGCACAGACGTAGGGAACAGGGAATAGGGAACAGGGAATAGGAAACAGGGAACAGGGAACAGAGGACAGGGATTAGGGATTAGGCATTGGGGATTAGCTCAAGGCGAGGTTGATACAGCGGACTTTCTGGCTAGCAGGTCCCGGACCTACCCCGATGCGCTTTATTTATTGAAGACGTGCATCATGGCGTCGCTTTGCACCTTGTTCACCTGGGCCAGGGTCTCCTGCACGAGGGGACGGTCTTCATAGCTGGAGCTGTGCAGCATTTCATTCAGGCGGAAGGCGGTGTGGCGGAGCAGGATTTCTGCGTCCTTGAGCTTCTTGTCGTCGTTGGAGATGGAGATGTGCAGCTTGTGCGACAGGAGCTGGACCTTCCTGAGCAGGCTGGTGGCCTTGTCCACGTCGCCGGCCGCGTAGGTGCGCAGGCTGAACTCGGTCATCTCGTGGATCAACTGGGTGTAAAGGAAACTTTGCTCGCGGGGCTGGGCCTGGTCGGCCTTCAGGCTAAGGGCGTCGATGCTGAGCTGGTTGGGAGTTTTGTCATCGAAACCCGAGGCGCAGGCGGGGAGTGCAGACACGGTGAGGAGTACGGAACTGGCCACCAGGATTTTGAACCGCGATAGAGACCGCATGAGGGACCTCCGTTGTTGCGGTACTTCCTTAGACCGTGACTATGTCGCATTTCAAGCGAATGTGCAAGTACAAAAGAGCACACTTTCATTCAATAAAAGGCGCAGCACGGCAGGTGGTGACCGCCCGATGCGAAGATCTTCATCTGTTTTAGTCCTATTTTTCGAGTAAAAGCAGGCGCTGGCGGGCCTGCCATTCCTGTTCCGGGAACTTTCCCGCGGCTGCATCCAGAAAGTGGTGGTAGTAGGCAATCGCCTGAGCTTTTTGGTGAAGGGTGTCGCAGGAGGTGGCCCAGAGGAAGTAAGTGGAGGGAACTTCCGGAAGGAATTTTGACCGCATCGTAAGCGCGTGAAGTGTGACGGAAGGCTGATTGGTGCGGGAGGATGCAAAGGCCAGGCCGCTCCAGCCGTCGGCGTTGGCGGGGTCAAGCTGGGTGGCCTTGTCAAAGGCGGCGAAGGCGTCGGGGTAATGGAGCAGGCGGATGAGGTTCTGGCCGTGGCCCACCAGCAGGCTCGCATCGTTGGGGTTGGCGGCGATGAGCGCGGGGTAGTAGTGGTCGGAGCCGGCGAAGTCGCCCGCGTCGGCGAGGATTTCGGCGAGCATGCGGGTGATTGCGAAGTCGCCGGGATGGGCGTCGTGGAGCTTCTGGACAAGGGGCAGGGCTTCCGCTTTGTCCTGCGCGGCGAGTACGGCGGCCAGTTGAGCGGTGAGGGCCGGGTCGTCGGGAGACGCGGCGAGGGCGGCGCGGAGGAAGCTTTCCGCCTCGGGATATTGCTTTTTGGCGATGAGCAGGTGGGCGAGTCCGGCATTGGCGGCGGCGGACTTGGGGTCGTTGACCAGGGCGCGGCGAAAGGCGGCTTCCGCGGCGGCGGGCTCGCCGGCCTGGTCTGCGAGGTTGGCGGCGAGCAGGGTGTCGTCCATGGTTTCCGGCGTGAGCTTGAGGGCCTGGAGCAGGTCGTTCGATGCTTCGGTGGGGTCGCCGCCGCCCTTGCTTTCGGCCTGGTCGATCCGCGCCAGGGCACGCCAGGCACGAGCTTTCAGGGCAGGTCCGGCGTCCCCGGGATCAAGTGTGGTGGCAGTGGCGATTTCGCTACGGGCCTCGGTCAGTTTGGCTGTGCTGTCTGCGGCATTGGGCTGGGCATTGGCCTGGCGGGCGAGCAGCAGGCCAAGGGAGAGATGGGATTCAAACGACTGCGCATCGGCTCCGATGGCGCGGCGATAGAGGCCGGCTGCATCGTCAAGCCGGTTTTGGGCGTCGGCGACGTAGCCGGCGTCAAACAGGGCGCGGGCGTCGGATGGATGGGCGGCGAGCCAGGGATTGAGCTTGGTCTCGGCGGTTTTCCAATCGGATTTGGCCATTGCGGCTTCGGCGAGGGCGACTTCTTCAGAGGCGGCCGGCGAGGACTTGTCCGCGGGAGCCATGGGCTGAGCCGGCGCGGCGGGGACTTGCGTTGCGGGGTTTTGCGCCGCGGCCGGGGCGGAGGAGGCGGTTGCAGCGGCGAGCAGGACGGCAATGGCGAGACGAAGCACGGATTACCTCAGTGATCAGTTTAAAGGGCCGACGGGGATTGGACGGCTGGGGCTGAGGTTGGATAGGGGAAGCGGGTTTGATGCTAGAAGTGTAGCGGCGGACTGGGCGTGCAAAACTGACCATCGCGTTGGTGCAGACCGGGCGCACTCTAACAGCAGGAGAGATCAACCATGGCGGACCAATTCGAAAACAAGGAAGAAATCAAGGTGGAAGAAGCGACGGCTCCCGATACGACTGCGCACAAGAGGGTCGATCAGGTGGCCGAGAAAGCAGCAGAGAAGGTTGCCAAGACGGTGCAGCACTTCGACAAGGAGAATGGCAACAAATTTAACAAGTGAGCGGGAATGAGCGGGAACTCCGGCTCGCGGATGGAGAGGTTCCGCGGCTGGGAATGAAATGTTGAAGGAATTGCGACTCATTCACTATGCAGCGAAACCATGATGGGAGTATGCTGCGTGTGCAGTTGAAGTCCTCAAGAAAAGAAAGGTACTATCGCAATGCGGATTTTCAAGCCTCTCACTGTGGCAGCCTCTGCGCTGCTGACGCTTCTCTTCCTCAGCCATTCGACCCCGGCGCAAGCTCAATTCCCGGCGTATCTTCACGCTATTTCTGACCTGAGGACGGCCCGGGAATACCTGAAAATGGACGGTCGGCCGGCATTCGCAGGTCATCGCCATCACGCCATTGAAGAGATCAACAAAGCCATCGACGACATGAAGAAAGCGGCGATCGACGATGGGAAAAATCCGTGGCACACGCCACCTCCGCAAAGCGGCGGCGATCCAGGCGCACCGATCCATACGGCGCTGAAACTGCTGGATGAGGCGCACGAGGATGTGGGGCGCGGAGCGGATTCGCCGGAGAACCGCGGACTGCAGATTCGCTCGCTCAAGCATATCGACGAAGCGCGGGCGGCGCTGCATCACATTCTTGAGGACAGAATGTAGAAGCGGGAAGCAGCTCAAAACCGAGACGGCAGCGAACGGATTAGTTCGCTGTCGTTTTTGTTTTTTGCGCCCAATTGTTGTCCCGCCATTTGAAGAGACAGGTGGGTTGCGCGCCAGTCCGCCTTATAATAAAGAATGGCCAACCGCGCCCTGAGCCCTTCTGAGGGTGCAGGGATGCGGATGGACAACTTCTTCCCGGTGCTTTCCCATTGAATGACGCCATCATCATCCGCGGCGCGCGGACTCATAACCTGAAGAACATCTCCTGCGATATTCCCCATGGCAAGTTGACGGTGGTCAGCGGCGTGTCGGGGTCGGGGAAGAGTTCGCTGGCCTTCGACACCATCTATGCGGAGGGGCAGCGGCGGTACGTCGAGTCCCTTTCCGCGTATGCCCGGCAGTTTCTGGAGCGGATCGAAAAGCCGGATGTGGACCTGATCGACGGGTTGGCGCCGGCTATTGCCATCAAACAGAAAAACACTACGCGCAATCCGCGCTCGACCGTGGCCACGGCGACGGAGATCTATGACTACCTGAGGCTGCTCTACGCACGCTGCGGGACGGTGCATTGCGTCTACTGCGACGGGCTGGTGAAGCGCGACTCGATGGACGAGGTGGCTGAGGCGGTGCTGGCTCTGGGTGAAGGCACGCGGCTGCAGGCGCTGTTTCCGGTGGCTACGGCGACTCCGGAACCGGAAGCCGCAGCGAAGACGGCCAAGCCCGCGGTGCGCGCGGCCAAGCCGGGCGCCAAGCCGAAACCGGTGGCGACGAGCGGCGATTCACCGCACACCGAGACGCTGAAGGCGCGGCTCACGGAGCTGCGGAAGAGCGGGTTCAACCGGCTCTATCAGCAGGGAAAGATTGTGGAGTTTTCTACGCCGGAGTCGCTGCTGGAACTGGACTTTACGCTGCCGGTGTTTGTGCTGTTAGACCGCATTGTGGTGAGCGCTGAGAACCGAGCGCGCATTGTGGATGCGGCGGAAATTGCTTATCGCGAGGGTGGCGAAGTGATCTTCGAGGAAGCTCTGCGTGCGGCACCCTTGGACGGGCCGATTGCAGCCGAGCCGCGGCGATGGAGATTTTCAGGCGCGTATGAGTGCAAGAGCTGCCACAGACCAGGCAAGGAGCCGGAGCCCCGCCTCTTCAGCTTCAACAATCCTTTTGGCGCCTGCCCGCGCTGCCAGGGGTTTGGCAATACCGTCGACTTCGATTTGAACCTGGTGATTCCGGACAAGGGATTGAGCCTGGCCGATGGCGCGATCGACCCGTGGGAGCGGCCGAAGTATCGCCCGTGGTTTACCGACTTGAAAAAGAACGCGGCGGAACTGGGTGTGCCGATGGATGTACCCTGGCGCGAGTTACCCGAGGCGGCGCGGGAGACCGTGTTGCGCGGAAACACCCAGAGGGTACCCGGCTTCGTCGGCGTGTATGGATTCTTTGCGCAGATGGAAAAGAAAAAGTACAAGCTGCACGTGCGCGTGATGCTGAGCAAGTACCGCGGCTATGCGGAGTGTCCGGATTGCCGGGGACAGCGGCTGCGTGCAGAGGCGCGCTCGGTGCGGATTGAGGGTAAGAACATCTGCCAGGCGACGGCGCTGACCATTGCCCATGCGAAGGCATTTTTCGGGGCGCTCGAACTGTCGCCGATGCAGGAGGAGATTGCCGGGCCGATTCTGCATGAGGTGCGGCAGCGGTTGAGTTTCCTCGACGCGGTGGGATTGGAATATTTGACGCTCGATCGGCTGGCTTCAACGCTCTCCGGCGGCGAGGCGCAGCGGATTCAACTGGCGACTTCGCTGGGTTCGCAACTGGTGGGTGCGCTGTATGTGTTGGATGAACCGTCGATCGGGCTGCATACGCGGGACACGGCGCGGCTGATTCGGATTCTGGAAGACTTGCGGGACCTGGGCAACACGATTCTTGTGGTGGAGCACGACGCCGATGTGCTGCGCGCGGCGGATCATCTGCTGGATCTGGGGCCGGGCGCGGGCGAGTTTGGCGGCCAACTGCTGGCCGAAGGCGTGCTGGCGGAGATTGAAGCCAATCCAGCCTCACTGACGGGACGGTATCTATCAGGGCAGATTTCTATTCCGGTTCCCACGCGCCGGCGTGAGCCGGGACGCGAGCGGCTGGTGCTGCGCGGGGCGGAGGCGAACAACCTGCACAAGTTGGACGTGGAGATTCCGCTGGGAATGCTGGTCGCGATCACCGGGGTTTCCGGATCGGGCAAGTCGACGCTGGTGCACCAGGTGCTTTATCGCGCGGTCATGCGGGCGTTGGGACAATCGGATGGCGCCGACCCCTCCGGGGCGTTCACTTCTTTATCTGGCTGCGAGCGCCTGAATGACGTTGTGCTAGTGGACCAGACGCCGATTGGGCGGACGCCGCGCTCGAATCCAATTACCTACATCAAGGGATTTGACCTGGTGCGTGAATTGTTTGCTTCGCAGCCGGAGGCCAAGCGGCTTTCGCTCACGCCGGGACATTTCTCGTTCAACGTGCCGGGCGGGCGTTGCAATACCTGCGAGGGCGATGGCACGGTGACGGTGGAGATGCAGTTTCTGGCCGATGTGGAGCTGCCCTGCGAGGACTGCAACGGCACGCGCTACCAGGCCAAGGTGCTGCAGGTGGAGTACAAGGGCAAGAACATTCACGATGTGCTGAAGATGACGGTGAAAGAGGCGCTGCGCTTCTTCGCGGGCCAGGTGCGGCTGCTGGAAAAACTTGCCGTGCTGGATGAGATTGGGCTCGGCTATCTGCGGCTTGGGCAGAGCGCGACGACGCTCTCAGGCGGTGAAGCGCAGCGTGTGAAGCTGGCTGCCCACCTGGCGCAGGTGCGGGCGGCCAATGCGAATGCCAAGCCGAGTCAGGCCAGCCGCGTGCTCTACATTCTGGACGAGCCCACCACCGGGCTGCACTTTGACGATGTGTCGAAGCTGCTGACGGCGTTTCGCAAGCTGATTGACGGCGGGGGGTCGCTGATTGTGATTGAGCACAACCTCGACGTGATCAAGAGCGCGGACTGGGTGATTGACATGGGGCCGGAGGGCGGCGAAGGCGGCGGAAAGATTGTGGCCGAGGGTACGCCGGAGGAAGTGGCGGGGAATCTGCTTTCGCATACGGGGAAGTGGCTGGCGAAAGTCCTGTGAGGCAGGCGCATTTGGCTAAGACGCCGGTCGGTCGTGATTCTCAAGTGATGCGCCTTGGAATACACCGATGCGTGCGAAGGTCTCGATGAGTTCTTGTGTGAGTTGTGGCAGTTCGCCGCGAGCGATGCTTATGCAATCCAAATATTCAAGCAGTTGGGCTACGTCACATAGATCTCTGTGGTGCCACACTTCATATCCCCAAATACGATGGAGTTCCGATGCGGCTTTCCATGGGTTAAGAAATCCTGCAATGACTTCGCGAGAGATTTGCCGCGTTGCAATGGTCTTAGCTTCAGCTTGTGTTTTGGGGATCTTAGAGCGGTTTCAGGATAGGTATACCCTATCTGCACTACTGCGAGGTCGCCGCTCCTTGGGGTCGCGTCGACTTGAGTGTATTCCCTTTGGGTACGGCAATCCTGAAACCGCTATAACGCCAAGCTCCTTCAGCATTTTCAGAACCAGGGCCTCAACATCGGCGCGGCAACCAACCCGCATTTCGCCGGCAAGCCTCCGCATTGAAGGCGTATCGAATCCCATGTCGAGGAGGTCTGCAGCAACGCCCGGCGCCTTCTCCGGCCAGATTTCTCCGGAAATCCACTGCGCTGCGATGAGTTCAGGCAGACTGCGCTGAACGGGTGCTGGTACGTCCGGGAATGCGTCGGAATAACAGACAGGCGGCGAATGAAATGCCTTTTCGTAATCTGTATTCGTAGAAAAGACCGTTGTCAGCTCGGGTGATCTTGACGCGGCGAATACCGATTTGATCCTGTTCCACATTGGCTCCATCTTATTCCGGTTAGAGATGCGCCGTTTCGAACGCTTCCGCCTCTCAGGGGGCGAACCATGCCCGGGAGCCGCTTGTGCGTTGCGCTCCGATTCAAACCTGAATGACCAGTTCGCTGTACTGCTTCAGGTGAGCGTCCGCAGTGAGGAAGTGCAACGGCTCGCTGATAGCCTGAGCGATCAGCAAACGGTCGAATGGGTCGGTGTGGAAGAGCGGCAGGTCAGCAACAAGGACGGCATGCCTGGAAAACACCGGTAGCTCCTGGAACCCGCTGGCCTCTATGTGTTCCGTCAGTTGGAGCAGGTCGGCCTTTATTTTGCCGAGACGGACCTTGATCGCGATCTCCCAAACCGACGCAGATGAAATAAAAATCGCCTCGGCCCCATGAATCACCTCCAAGGTTCTGGAAGAAAGCCGGCCCCGCTCATACAACGACCAGTAAAAGATATGCGTATCGAACAGGAGACGCATCAGCGTCCCTCAAATTCGGCCAGGATGTGGTCAGGCAGAGGCGCGTCGAAATCGTCCGCGATCCACCCCTTTCCCTCCAGGAGACCTAGTTTGTAGGTGCGCTTTTCATTCTTAAGAGCCGTCAGGCGGGCTACCGGCTTGCCGGCACGTGCAATCACGATGTCGGTTCCGGAGGACGCCAGATCCACCAGCTTCGAGAGCTGGGTCTTGGCTTCGTAGATGTTCACGATCTGCACCGGGGAGCTGATGGTCGCCATGCCGCATCTCCTGACTTGACTAAGTCTAGTCTAGCATCATCTTGGCGGAATGCGGGCGGAATGCGGGCGGAATGCGGGCGGAACGGGTGAGGCAGGTGCTCAAGCAATCAGGCAACTTCTCTCAGATAATCCTGGCTTTTGAGAAGAGCCAGTCGCGCGAAGGTGTCGAGCAGTTCCGCCGCGAGCGTGGTGGTGGGGCGGCCATCGATGGATTCAAATTCCTCGTTGAGGAAATAAATGACCCACAGGCCGGGTAATTGGCGGCGCCAGCTCAACTGTTTGAACAGATGGCAGCTTGCGGCAACCCATGCGTTGACCTTGCCATGAATGACTTCGCGGGCGAGCTGCCTGGTGACGATGAGTTTGGCCTGTTTCATGGTGATTGGGTAAGGGACTGAAAGCTCTTGAAACATGCTCCCAACAAGGGTCTCGAAACCGGCGGAGCTTGATCCGGCGGTTTCCCCGGCGAGACTAGGGACAGAGGGCGTATCGTGGCCGGACTGAAGAAGCTCAGCGGCAACTGCCGGCAGATCTTCGGCATGAAGGTCGCGACAGGACCATTGCGCGGCGAGAATGAGCGGAGAGAGGGCCGGCTCCGGCCTGGGAACACCGGGATATTGGTCGGCATAGGAGATTGCCGGGTCCCGATCCATGCTGAGGCAGTGCTGGAGCGCGCGGAATGATTTGGGCACAGATGCCGCGCCTCCAACGGTGGTTTTGCTGCTCTTGCGCATTCAATTCCTCGTTGCTGGGTTCGATGCAAGAAAACATAGGGAGTTGGTTTTTTGGATTTGATCCGCCGGCAATTGATTTGATCGATTTGCCAGCATATCTATCGGTTCGGTAGAAAGGTTGGGACGAAGGCGGGGTTTTGGAATGGTGGGAGAACTTTGAGCATATCTACCGGATTGACTGGGCCTGAGCGCGGGACGGCAAAGGACGATGACCTGGAGGCTGCGCTGATTCCTGCGGGGCGGCTGGTGCCGTTTCTCGTCGTGACGCCACTGTTCTTTCTGTGGGCCATTCCCAATAACCTGACGGACTTTCTCATTCGCCAGTTCATGAAGTCGTTTGAGATTAATCGCTCGGGCGCCGCGCAACTGCAGATTGGGATTTTCATCGGGTACTTCCTGATGGCGATTCCGGCTGGGCAGATCATGCGCTGGTTCGGATACAAGGCAGGCCTGTTGGCGGGGCTGGTGCTTCTGGGGAGCGGGTGCTGGCTATTTGTCCCGGCGGCGCACCTGGATAACTACACGTTCTTTGTTTTCGCACAGTTTGTGATCGGGTGCGGGCTGTCGTTTCTTGAAACGGGCGCGAATTCGTTTATTGCGCAGCTTGGTCCCACGGCGTCAAGCGAGCGGCGGCTCAACCTGTCGCAGGCGTTCAATCCGCTGGGTTCGATTACAGCGGGGCTGGTGGGCACGGTGTTCATCTTCTCTGGCGTGGAGTTCAGCAACGCTGAGGCTGCGGCTAGACGCGCGGCGGGAACCATGCAGGCCTATCTGCACAGCGAGACCATGCGCGTGGTTCCGACGTATATAGCGTTGGGAACCGTGGCGCTCCTGTGGGCGCTGATCGTGTTGATGACGAAGTTCCCGGATGCGATGAAGGAGGATGTTTCGCGGGAGGATGCGGGGCCGGCGAAGCATGTGAGCCTTTGGCAGCGGCATTTTGTGCTGGCGGTGCTGGCGCAGTTCCTGTATGTGGGCGCGCAGGTGGGGACGTGGAGCTACTTCATTCTCTACGTGCGGTCGGCGACGGGCGTGGGCGATAAGACTGCGGGCTACATGCTGACGGGAACATTGGCGGCGTTTGCAGTGGGGCGTTTCAGTTCGGCATGGCTCATGAAGCATTTCCATGCGCAGAAGATGCTGGGGGTTTATGCGATTGTGAATGTGGGATTGGGACTGGTTGCGGTGATGAGGCCGGGCTGGGTGGGGGCAATGTGCCTGCTGACCACCAGCCTTTTCATGTCGATCATGTTCCCGACGATATTTGCGCTGGGGTTGAAGGGCATGGGCGACAAAACCAAGACGGCCGGATCGCTGTTGGTGATGGCGATTCTGGGTGGGGCCGCACTGACCAAGGTGATGGGGATGCTTGCGGATTCGAGCGGGTTGCAGGCGGCATACCTGGTGCCGGTGGCCTGCTTTGCGGCAGTGGCGCTGTATGCGTGGTTTGGCGGCGAACACAAGGCGAGCGAGTTAGCAAATTAGCAAGTTAGCAAAGAGAGGCCCCGCGGGTCTCTTTTATGTTGGCGCGCAATTGCTTGTCAGCTTGGGGCTTGGTTTTGTTCGCGGAACTGAGTTACAAGCTTCAGATACGCGCGGGCGGTTTCCGTGATGAATTCCGGTGCACCCGCGTCAATGGCGGCGAGGTTGACGAGGTCGCTGCCGACGCCGAGTGCGCGGGCTCCGGCACGCAAAAAGTCCTCAGCCGTTTGCAGCGTGACGCCGCCGGTGGGAATGAGCTTCAAGTGCGGAAATGGCGCGAGCAGCGAGCGGAGATAGCTGGCGCCGCCCATGGCGGAGCAGGGAAAGATTTTTACGTAGTCGGCTCCTGCGTCCCATGCGGTGACCACTTCAGTGGGCGTGAGTGCGCCGGGAATGGACAGTTTTTTTCGGGCCTTGGTGATGGCGACAACGGCGGGATGAAAGCTGGGGCTGACGACGAATTCCGCTCCGGCGTCGATGGTGGCGTCGGCTTGTTCGGCGGTGGTGACGGTGCCTGCGCCGAGCAAGAGCTGGCCTGCATATTCACTCTTGAGCTCAGCGAGTAAAGCGACAGCGCCGGGGACGGTCATGGTGACTTCGACGACGGTGACGCCGCCGGCGATCATGGCTTTGACAACGGCGTGGGCCTGGGCAGCGCCGCGGGCGCGCAGAACCGGAATCAGACCGACGCGTTCAAGAATCTGGGCAGTGGATTCGGACATTTCTTCCTCCGGTGCGGATGACGGTTTATTGGGCGATGCGCCTCATCTCGCGATCCGTGCCGATCCGCCGTTGATGAGGCGTTCAACCTCAGCCAGTGTCGCCATGCTGGTGTCGCCGGGCGTGGTCATTGCCAGTGCGCCGTGGGCTACGCCGCAGCGGACGGCCCAGTCGATGGGCTTGCCGGAAAGCAGGCCGTAGAGGAGGCCGGAGGCGAAGCTGTCGCCGCCGCCCACGCGGTCGTAGATGTCGATGTCGCGCTGCGGGACGTGGACGATGCGGTCTTCATACAGCGCGATTGCGCCCCAGGCGTTGCGGCTGGCCGTGGACGCGGTGCGCAGAGTGCTGGCAATGAGCTTCAGGTTTGGGTAGGCAGCGGCTACCTCGCGGAGCATCTGTTCGTAACCGGAGATGGGCAGCTCTGCGAAGTCGTCGCTGACGCCGGGAATGGAGACGCCGAGCATGGCGGAGAAGTCTTCTTCGTTGCCGAGCAGCAAGTCGACCTTGCGGACCAACTCGCGATTCACTTCCTGGGCCTTGGCTTTGCCGCCGATGGATTTCCAGAGCGAGTCGCGGAAGTTGAGGTCGTAGGAGACAAGCGTGCCGTGCTCCCGCGCGGCATCCATGGCCTCAACGGCGACCTGGGCCGTGGAGGGTGAGAGCGCGGCGAAGATGCCTCCAGTATGGAAGGACTTCGTCCCGTTCTCGTTCCCAAAGATTGTTGACCACGCGAAGTCGCCGGGTTTGACCTGGCTGATGGCGGTGTGGCCGCGGTCAGAACAGCCTGCGGCAGCGCGAACGCCGAAGCCGCGTTCAGTGAAGTTGAGGCCGTTGCGCACGGTGCGGCCGACCCCGTCGTACGGAACCCACTTGAGCAGGGAGGGATCGACGCCACCCTGAAGGATGAGGTCTTCCACGAGGCGGCCGACGGCGTTGTCGGCGAGCGCGGTGGCGATGGCGGTGCGCAGTCCAAAGCAGCGGCGGAGTCCGCGGGCCACGTTGTATTCACCGCCGCCCTCCCATGCCTGGAACTGGCGGGTGGTGTGGATGCGCCCCTCGCCGGGGTCGAGGCGGAGCATGACTTCGCCCAGGCTCAGGCAATCCCAGCGGCGGGGGGAATCGGGAAGAACTATTTTGTCCATGGTTCGTACTTTGCGTTCCTAAACACTCTAACGCAGTTGATTGGCGGAGCGCTGTGCCGGCTGGGTTTCCGGAAGGAAATCGCCTTACATGATAAGGTTTTTGGGTTGGGCAAAGGCGCGAGGAAACGCGAGCCAAACAGGCGCAGCGGCAGGCAGGAATCGAAGAGGCTGGAAGATGGGGGCAGCGATGAGTGGGAGTCTGTTCGATTTGAGCGGCAGGGTCGCGGTGGTGACAGGCGGCACGACGGGCCTGGGCCATGCGATTGCGCTGGGGTTGGCGGATGCCGGCGCCGATGTGGTGGCGAGTTCAAGACGTCAGGAACAGGTGGCGAAGACGGCCCAGGCGATTGAAGCGCGGGGGCGGCGGACGTTGCGAGTCGCGAGCGATGTGGCGAAGCGGGAATCCCTTGAGGCGCTGCACGATGCGGTGCTGAAGGAGTTCGGACGGTTGGACATCCTGGTGAGTGCGGCGGGGATTACCCACAAGGCGCCGACGCTGGAAGAGGATGAGGCCGACTGGGCGAGGGTGATCGAAACGAATTTGACGGGGACGATGCGGGCCTGCCAGATCTTTGGCAAGACGATGGTGCAGGCGGGATACGGCCGCATTGTGAATATCGCTTCGCTCTCGTCGTTTGTGGGGTTCTATCGTGTGGCGGCCTATGCGGCAAGCAAGGGCGGCGTGACCTCGTTCACCAGGGTGCTGGCGATTGAGCTGGCGACGAGCGGCGTGACGGTGAATGCGATTGCGCCGGGACTGTTCCCGACCGAGCTGACCGCTCCGATCATTATGGGCACGCCGCGTGGCGAAGAACTGCTTCTGCGCACACCGATGGGACGGTTTGGCGAGGCGTACGAAGTGGCTGGCACGGCCATCTTTCTGGCGTCGGAGGCGGCGTCATTCGTGACCGGCCAGGTGATCGCGGTGGATGGAGGGTTTCTGGCCAGCGGGGTGAATCAGTGACAGATGGCAGGTTACAGATGACAGATTTCAGTGAGGCGGGGACCAGGGATCAGGGATTAGCCACCCCAGCGACAAAGACCTATCGCTGGGGACCCCGGCAGGGATTAGAAAACAGAGACTATTGGATGGATTGCGAGGCTGCATTTTGACGGATTCGAAACAACCTGTGGAGCAATTTGCCGATCCGCCGGGGTTGCCGGGGCGCTGGACGGTTTGCGCCATGCTCTTTGTTGCCACTTCGATCAACTACATGGACCGGCAGGTGATTGCGATCCTGAAGCCGGTGCTGGCGCAGAGCACGATTCACCTGGCGCCGCTGTTGCCGGGTTGGCCGACGGTTGAGAAGTCGCTCAGCATGACGGAGGTGCAGTACGGCAGCATTGTGAGCGCATTCCAGATTGCGTACGCGGTGGGCGTGATCTTTGCGGGGCGCCTGGTGGACAGGCTTGGCTGCCGCAAGGGTTATCCCATTGTCACCGGGCTTTGGAGCCTGTCTGCGATGGGACACGCGCTGGTGAATTCAGTCTTTGGGTTCGGCGTGGCGCGGGTTTTTCTGGGACTCGGCGAGAGCGGAAATTTTCCCGCGGCGATCAAGGCGACGGCGGAGTGGTTTCCGCCGCGGGAGCGGTCGCTTGCCACGGGGATCTTCAACTCGGGCGCGTGCGTAGGGGCGATTCTGGCTCCGGCGATTGTGCCCTGGGTGGCATGGCATTTTGGATGGCGCGCCAGCTTTCTGACGACAGGTTTGTTCAGCCTCATCTGGATCGTGTGGTGGTCGGTGCGCTACCGGACGCCGAACGAATCAATGGAATGGAGCCGCGGGGTGGTGATTGTGCCGCCGCCGGGTCCGCGGCCGGAATGGTGGAGGCTGCTGGGCTACCGGCAGACGTGGGGATTCGCGCTGGGCAAGTTTTTGACCGATCCCGTGTGGTGGTTCTTTCTGTTCTGGCTGCCTGGGTACTTCAGTTCGCGGTTCAATTTGAATCTCGCGCACCTGGGCGCGCCGCTGATTGTCATCTATTGTCTTTCAACGGTGGGAAGCGTCTGCGGCGGGTGGCTGCCGCGCGGATATGAACGGTTGGGCATGGGGCTGAAGCCGGCACGGCTGGCGGCCATGCTGACCTGCGCGATCCTGGTGGTTCCGGTGGGATTTGCCGGCGGCCTGCATTCGGAGTGGGGCGCGGTGGCGCTGCTGAGCCTGGGGGCGAGCGCGCACCAGGGCTGGTCGGCGAATATTTTTACCACTGTGCCGGATATGTTTCCGCATGAGTATGTGGGTACGGTGGTGAGCTTTGGCCAGGTGGCCGGAGCCGTCGGCGGCGCGGTGTTTGCGTCAGTGGCAGGACACATTTTGCAATTCACGCACAGTTACGTGCCGCTGTTTATGTACTCGTCTTCGGCGTACCTGGTGGCGCTGGCGATCTTGCGGACGCTGGCGCCGGGGTTGAAGCGGGCTTTGCCGCAGGGATAATACGAAGACCGATCGGGAGCAGGGGATTGCGTATGAGCGAGCAGCGGAAGTTGCGCATGGGCATGGTGGGCGGGGGCCCCGGTGCGTTTATTGGGCCGGTGCACAAGATGGCCGCGGAACTGGACGGTCGCATCGAGCTGGTTGCCGGGGCGTTTTCGCAATCGGCCGAGCGGTCGCGCACGGCGGGTGAGACCTTCCGCATCGATCCGGCGCGGGCGTATGCCGGCTACGAAGAGATGCTCAAAGCGGAGCGTGCGCGCGCCGGCGGGATCGACTTTGTGGTGATTGCAACGCCGAATCACTTGCACCTGCCAGTCGCCGTTGCAGCGCTTGAGGCAGGGTTTGCCGTGGTGAGCGACAAGCCGGCCACAGCTACCTATGCGGAGGTGGTGGAACTTGAAGCGGCGGTCAGGAAAGCGGGGTTGCCCTACGCACTGACGCACACCTACGCGGGCTACTCGCTGGTACGGGAGGCGCGGTCGATTTGCCAGAGCGGGCAACTGGGCAAGATTCGCAAGGTTGCGGTCGAGTACTTGCAGGGATGGTTGAGCAAGCCGCTGGAGGCGACGGGGCAGAAGCAGGCTGCGTGGCGTTCCGACCCAGTGTTGAATGGGCCAGGAGGGTGCATCGGCGACATCGGCACGCATGCGTTCCATCTGGTGGAGTACGTGACCGGGCTCGATGTGGTGGGCATTAACGCCGCGCTGCGTACAGTAGTCGAGGGGCGAAAACTCGATGACGATTGCAACGCGCTGCTGCGACTCAATAACGGCGCGACGGGCACGCTGATGGCGTCGCAGGTGGCTGCCGGCGAGGGCAACGGGCTGCGGCTGCGCGTGTATGGCGAGAGCGGCTCAATCGAGTGGCGGCAGGAGGATCCAAACCGGCTGCGCGTGAAATGGCTGGATGGGCCGGAGGAGATTCGCCACGCGGCCGGCGGCTATCTGAGCGGCGACGCGCGTGCCGCGACGCGGCTGCCGGGCGGCCATCCCGAGGGGTACATTGAGGCGTTCGCGGTTCTCTATCGCGAGTTTGCCGATGCATTCTGGAACTGGCGGCTGGGCGAGACGAATGCGCTGCCGGCGACGCTGCCGGGGATTCGCGCCGGGGTGCGCGGCATGCGGTTTATTGAGCGGGCGATTGAGAGCAGTGGCCGAGAGAGCTGGGTGGAGTTTTAAATGCAGCAAGTCAGGGAGTCAGCAGGTCAGCAAGTTAGCGGAGTTAGCAAGTTAGCTATCTGCGGTTGGGACAGACGGGAGTAATCGATGAAGACGATCAAGGGGCCGGGGATTTTTCTGGCGCAGTTTGCGGGAGACGACGCTCCATTCAACACGCTGGGCGG
>Ga0302202_10000564_pt1 | contig 48822 bp, 31 predicted proteins | sample II_Bog_N3_3_FD_194579 | JGI IMG/M metagenome (GOLD analysis project Ga0302202, IMG submission 194579) | Peat permafrost microbial communities from Stordalen Mire near Abisko, Sweden - II_Bog_N3_3 | ecosystem: Environmental > Terrestrial > Soil > Wetlands > Peat | place: Sweden: Abisko...
CTGGCGCGGCAGCATGCCCCCCCCCCCGTCAAACCGAATGCCCGCACCGGAACCGGCTTCCACGCCCCGCTCGGCCTGATTCGTGGCGGACCTGTAAAGTCCACCTTACACTACGAATCGCCGTGCATTCGGCCGATCCGTCGAAACGAGTCATCACGGCTGGCGCGGCCAGGGTCCGGCGCGTCACCGGCGGCCAGCCCAGAACCGTTCCGCGGGCCATCTCTGCTCGTTGCGGTAGACTTCGGCCCATTGCGCCTCATAGGCCCGCCGCACCCGCTCCATCTGGCTCCCATAGGCCGTCAACGCCCCACAATCACCGGCCAGCGTCCCCAGCACGGCGCGCGCCGCCATCATGCCGCCATGCAACGCAGCAAGGATCCCCTGCCCCGACACCGGGTCGAAGGCCAGCGCGGCATCGCCGCAGGCGATCCATCCCGCGCCCGTCAGGCGATCCAGCCGGCTGCCACCGGCATCAAGCGGCGGCAGCAACGACCCGAACGAACTGGGCAAGAATCGTTCGGCAACGTGGCGCGTGCCGGCCAGCGCCGCGCGCCAGGCCTGCGCATCCGTGGCCAGGCGCCGGGCATCATCCGGGCCGACATGCAGGCCGGCAACCGGCGCGCCGGAGGGCAGCCGCGAAGCATACCACCAACCATTCGGGACCGCCTCGATCAAAGTGCGAGACAGCGGCCGGTCCGCACCCGCCTGGCCCACCGCATAGCAGGCCACCAGGCGCGCATCCCGCAACCGCCGCGCGCCCAGCCGCCGCGCCAGGGCCGCCCGCCGCCCGGTCGCATCGATCAGCCAACGCGCCTTGAACGTTTCAGCCGAGGTTAGGCGGACCGTCCATTCCGAACCATCCCGCATCATCGCCGCGACCCCGGCGGCGCGCCAGCCAGCCCCCGACCCGCGCGCCGCGGCCCGCAACGACGCATCGAAACCGGACCGGTCGAGCCGCCAGCCGGGCCCGTCACGGTCGCGCAGCGCATCGGTGGCAACCAGATCACTGCTGCCCCAGGCGGACAGCGTGCCGCGGATCGGCGTGTGCGGACCCTCGGGACCGGGGCGCGGGAAATCCAGCGCTTGCAGCAGGCGCAACGCGGCCCCCGGCAGGGCCTCGCCGACCTTATGGGCAGGCGAGACCGCATCGGCGAGCAGGACCCGAACCCCCGCGCGCGCCAGGGTCTGCGCCGCCGCGGCACCGGCCGGCCCGGCGCCCGCGACGACCGCATCCCACACCAAGACGCGGCCCTAGCGGTGCCGGACGCGGATCGACCGGAACTCGTCAAGCTGCTCCTGGCTGCTCCAGCCGGCGCGCTGCGCCCGCGTCACCGGGTGCGCCGGTGCGCCGAGGAGGTGGACGGCCTGGGCGGCCATGGTGCGAAGGCGGCTGCCGGCCAGGGTCTCCACATACATGACCGCGGGGAAATACGGGTCGTCGGCGACCCCCGGCCGGTGCTCGACGATGCCCATGGCGCCGAAATGCTTGATCATTTCCATCATCACTTCCGGGGCGGTGCCCTTCAGGGCCCGGAGCCAACTGGCCCGCCGGTTGAAGGCGGCGATCCGCGTCTCCCGCGGCAGATCGGTGTTGAGCACGGTCTGATAGTCGTCCTCGGTCAGTACCTGGTTCGGCACGCGCGCGGGCCAGAAGGTCGGCAGATAGGGGTCATAGGCGGAGTCGTAACCCGATCGGCAGAACGCGGTGTCGCCTTGCCAGGGCAAGGCCATCCAGCGGCTGATGTCGCCGGGTCCCTGCGCGTAGAGCGGGCCGCCGGGCTGCAACACGATCGGCTGGGTCAGGGTCGGGCCGTAATCCGGTTCGGTCTGGCCGGCGGGACGGTGGCGGATGCGGAACGGACTGGCATACATCGACGCATGCCGCATCGGCCAGGTCATCTCGCAGCCGGGGTGGAACGCGTCGGCCAGGCAGAAATGCAGCGCCGCCTTGTCCAGCATCGCCGGCTGGGCCGCCAGCGGCACGTCGGCGAGGGTGCGGGGTGGGGTCGCGTCCGGGTCCCAGTCGTTGATGAAGTCGCCCGCCACCCAACTTTGCAGTAACGACTGGCGCACCGATGACAGCGCCAGGTTGTTGTTCGGATCATTGGCCGAGAACGATCCGAAGGCGTCGCCGTACATCCATGGCCAGGGGCGGGGATCGTCGCTGGTCGGCTGGTAGGGGCGGAACGAATTGAATATCACCTGGCGCAGCTCCGCCCAGGGGTCAGACGAGCCGGCCGGGACCTGCGCCAATTTCGCGATCAGATCCGGATCGTTGAAGTCCATCGGGCAGCCCTTGCCGAACATCGTGGCGAAACCCGCATTGACCCATTGCAGGTTCGACAGGCGTTGCAGCACCGGCAGGATGTCGTTGCTGAACGACACCGTGGCCGGCATCGGCAGCCAGCCGGACTCGATATAGGTATCGACCAGCAGGTCGTAGAAGGTGCGCCAGCCGACGACATCCGGCGCGTAGTTCGGCGGCGCGACCACCACCCAGGCGGGATCGACCGGCACCGTCTGGCCGGCGATGCTGACCGTCGCCGTCACCGGCCCGTCGGAGATGTCGTCGTACCAGTCGTCGGCATTGTTGAAGCTGTTCGGATCGGCGGGGTTATAGACCGGCGCCCCCGACGGCGAGGCCGATTGTCCCGTGCCGCCCAGCACCAGCAGCCGGCCCGCCGCATCGGTGCGGATTTCCCCCAGCGGCACTGGCGTGCCCTTGAAGGTGCCGGTATCGAAGCTATGTTCGGCACCGCCGGAGACCGACTTGCCAGCAATACTGCGCGGCCCCGGATCGATCGCGAGCGTGCCGCGCATCGGCACCACCACCTTGGGATTGCGCCGCGGGACCGACATCGTTGCGGCCTCGGGGATGTCGAGGGCGGCCTGGAACTGATACCACTGCGCCTTCTTGTTCGCGAGATGCGCGGTCCAGGTGATGTCGGCGTTGTCGGCGTTCAGTTCGCGCACCACCTCACCCGCGGCGTTGTAGCCATACAGGTGGAACAATGCCGCCTCGCGCTTGAGGTCGCCCGCGGCATCGCGGTAGGTGCCGGGTGGTTGCGGCGCCGGTTCGGTGACTTGCGGGCCGATGTAATACGCCGTCGCGCTGTCGCCGATGCGGGCGATGCCGATCGCGGGATGGATCGCCGCGCGCACGATCGTGGTGTCGGCGCAGGGCGCGTTCTGCACCGCGGGGCGCGGCTCGTCCGGCTCCCCGGTCGGCACGCCGTTCACGTCGCGGCGGAGTTCGGCGGCGGCGGCATAGACCACCCGGCGCACGTCGGCGATGGAGCCTTCCGGACGGTGGTCCTGCGTCACCCGCCAGATGTTCCAGGACAGGTTCTCGCCATAGGCCGCCTGGCCGCGCGCATTGATGTCCTGCTGCGGCAGGATCAGGTCGGCGACGTGGACGGGCGGGCTTTCGGCTTCGCTCCAGCGCACGGTGGCCTGGTCCAGCGGCATGGTGGCGGGGTCGGTGCGGAATTGCACCATGAAGCGGAAGTGCGCCTCGCCCTGGTTCAGCCGGTCGGCGAGGTCGGCGGCGAGGTAGGTGGGATCCGGCGGCGGCCCCGCGGGCGGGGGCACCGCGGTCGCCGGCTCCAGCTTGTATTTCACGAAGCGGCCGGGGCCGAAGGCGAAGGGCAGCCCGCTCCAGTACGGGGTGCCGAGGACGCTGCCGACCGGCCTGGCCATTTCCTTGAGCAGGCGGTCGGTTTCCGGGTGTTTGCACAAATAGGGGCCGTAGTCGCCATCGACGACGCCGGCCTTGGTGAATTCGCACATGTCGTAGGCGGTGTTGACGAAGAACACGTCGAAATTCTGCAGGATGAAATCGAAGGTGGCTTCATCAGGCTGGCCGAAAATCTTGGCGCCCGGGACTCCGAACAGCTTGATGCCGATGCCCAGGGTGCTGGTGTAATCGTTCAGGGTCGGCAGCGTATCGGATGAAAACCGGACCCGGGCCGGGTATTCGCGGCCGGCAAACAGGCCGATGCGCAGGTCATCCGGCAGGTCGGGGCGGATGCGGAACATGCCGTTGACGACGCCATGCGGCTTCAGGAAGACCGGACGCAATGCCGGGCATTGGCCCTTGGCGATGCGTCCTGCCTGCACCATCCCGACGAACATCTTCACCAGGGCGGCGGCGGGATCGGCTGCACAATCCACCTCGGACGCCCCCGCCGCGTCCGTTGCTGTCAAGCGATGAGTCATATCTTCCTCCCGTTTACCCCGCCTGTCCGACCGGGCGCATTCATTCGGCTGTCATGTCATGCATGAACTGACCGTCGGGAGGCTATACCGGCAGGGCTTCGCGCGTCCAGCCGGTATGGTGTTTCAAGGCGTTACCGAAGGGTATCCGCCGGCACCCGGGCGATCGGGCGGCGTATTTTTGCTCGCCACGGTTGGGCGGAGCTCCTCCCCGCAGCCCGCGCCACCAAGGATTGGCGTCAGCTCACCCCTCGCCGCGCCAGGGGGGCGATAAATTGCGGTTCGGTGTCCCACGGGAACAGGATCCAGGTATCCTGCGAGACCTCGGTGACGAAGCTGTCGATGATGTCGCGCCCCGCCGGCTTGGCGTAGATGCAGGCGAAGTGGGCTTTCGGCAGCAGGCCCCGCACGACCCGAGCGGTTGTTCCGGTATCAACAAGATCGTCGACGATGAGGAAGCCGGTGCCGTCGCCGGCCGCAACCGGGGGTTTGGTCACGGTCGGAACCCCGCGCTTTTCCTCGTCATAGGTGACGATCGAGACGCTTTCGACCAGCCGGACATCCAGCTCGCGGGCGATGATCGCCGCGGGGATCAGCCCGCCGCGGGTGACGGCGACGATCCCCGCGAAGGGGCCCTTCTCGATCAGCCGCCAGGCGAGCGCTCTGGCATCGCGGTGGAGCTGGTCCCAGGTGACGGTGTAATAATGCGTGGCCATCCCCGCATGGTCGGGGCAAAGCCGGCCGCGCGCAAGAGCATTTCGGCGCGGGTCAGAACAGCCGGCCGCCGTTTGGCACCTTGAAGTCGGGCTTGATCAGCACGACCGACCCGTCGTCGTCGGGCATGCCCAGGGTCAGCACCTCGCTGATGAAGGGGCCGATCTGGCGCGGCGGGAAATTCACCACGGCGCAGACCTGGCGTCCGATCAACTGGTCGGGTTTGTAGTGCGCGGTCAACTGGGCCGAGGATTTCTTCACCCCGACCTCCGCCCCGAAGTCGATCGTGAGTTTGATGGCGGGCTTGCGCGCCTCGGGGAAGGGCTGGGCATCGACGACCGTGCCGACGCGGATGTCCACCCGTTCGAAGTCGCTGAAGGCGATGGTGTCGGCCATGGCTGGGTGCTCCCGTTGGGGGGCCGAGTATGCCATGCCGCGGATGTCGAGACAAAGCCCGCGCCTTCATGTCAGGACCCGTCGTCGGCAGGAACCAGCCCGCCCGGGCCATCGAGCAGTGGCCCACCGAACTGGCTTACACCGGCTGCCGCATGCGCATCACCAGCGTCGTGACGGCCCTGCCAGAGACAACGAAATGTCAATTGCGCGGAACGCCGATGCCTAGCAGGTTGGGCGTTTCGCCCTCCCCCACCGACAACGGCGTTGCCTTGCCGGTCAGAATATCGACCACCAGCGCTCTGACATCGTCATACGTCGGCTCATTCATATACAAATGGAACGTTTCACGCCTGGCAACCCCGTCCGGGCCCAAATCCAGCCGATCCAACGTCAGCAAGCGGGAGAGCGGCGCGAGTTGCGCTTCGTCCCGCCAGACCTGGTTCAATGATTCATCGAAACGCAGTAGAATGACATGCTGAGGCCGGGACATTTCCTTCGTGGGAATAAACAGATAACGATACGATGCCACGTTGCCGGTATTGAGCGGGTCGAGAACGCTGTAATCCGTGCCACCGATCGTCATCTTCTCCCGAATGAAATATATCTTGCTCAGGATATCGCGACCGCTTGTCGATCGGTAGATGCGACGAATGTTGGCGATCGCGTTATCCCGATGGTCCTTGTCGCCCTGGTCCTGGTATTGTTGTGTCAGCAGCTCCCAGGCGTAAAATGCGTTTGGCCGGAGTTGCACCATGTGGCTCAACCGCTCGATCGCCGGGTTCGGGTTGCCAATTTCCGCATTGATGAATCCGTCGACGTACAGGGCATTGGGGTCGTCCGGATTGGTGGCCAGATAGGTCTCAAGCGACCGAAGCGCCTGCCTGGGCTGCCCGTTCTCGTATGTTCGGATCGCAGCGTCCACGACAGATTTGCTCTCCGCGCCGTCGCCATACGCCGAAATCGTAACGATACCGGCGGTACAAGCAACAGCGGCCATGTAAGCCACTCGTCTTAAGCGGCGACGAAAACGACGTGGAATCATGCTCGTGAAGCGGTCGGCTCGCGGGATATCCGAACAACAGAATGACATAGTGAAGTTTACCTTGTCGGGCCGTGTCCGGGCAAGCCGGATCGCCGCCGGATGCTGCGTCAATGCCCGTCTGTCGCCGGAACCAGCCCGGTCAGCCCTTCGAGCAGCGGCCCGAGATGTTTGCGGTAGTCGCGCCAGCGGCCGACGGAACTGCTGTACAAGGGCTGGCGCACCTGCCAGTGGCTGGCCGTTCGCACGGCCCGGTCCGTGTCGTGGAACGAGAGACAGGCGGGATCCCATTCCAGCCCGAGGAACTCGATCAACCGGCGGCTTTGGTGTTCGATATCCGCAACCAGGGTCTCATACTGAACCTCCAGCATGGGAAGCGGCATGACCCGCTTCCAATGATCCAGCAGGCGCTCTGTCTGCTGCGCCCGGAACGCGCAATCCGCCAGATCGTCGGTCCAGGCCATCGTGTCGTCACGGAAATACTGAAAGAAGCACGACAGCCCCACGTCGCGCGGGTCGCGCCGGCAGACAACGATTCGCGCGTTCGGGAACATGACGGCGATTTGGCCAAGGGCCAGGATATTATCCGGCAGCTTGTCAATCACGCGGGTCGCCCGCTCATCCATCGCGGTAAGACGTTGAACATACGACAGAGCCTCGCGCTGCATCGTTGGGCGGTCCCAAAATTTGGGTGGCGTCTGCCATCTCTCCCCCGCCAGCACGGTCAGGCTGTCGAACACATCATTCATTTCGCCGGCCCCGTGAACCAGCGGATGGCTGGCGGCAATCTGCTCGACAAGCGTCGTGCCAGACCGGGGCATGCCGACGATAAAGACCGGCACCTCCGATGGATGGCCCCATCCGGCGGTGTCCTGAAACGCTTGCGGTCCGATCTGCGCCACCATGTGATCGACCAGCGACCGAAATCCGTCGCGGTCGAAGGTAAATCCGCGGCGGGCACGATCGGCCTTCAGCAAGGCGTTGGCCTCGGCATAGGCGCGGAATGCCTCGTCATAAGCCCTGTTGCGGGCGTACTCCCGGCCAAGCGCAAAACCCGCAAAAACACGGTCGGCGGATGACCGCAACGGATCATTGACGATCGCCGCAGCCACTGCGGCACCCGCGCCGTCCAGCCCAGCGCCCGCGGCCACAAGGCCGTTCAGCGCCTCTGCCAGGTTCGGGTCCAGTGACAAGGCGCGCCGATAGGCGTCAGCCGCCAAATCGAAATGCCCCATGACATTTTCGCAATTGCCCAGCAACAGCCAGAACCGGGGCACATCCGGTGTCGTCTCGAGCGCACGGCGAGCGATCACCGCCGCAGCATCGGCGTGGCCTTGCTGCAGGAGCGACGTCGCGATGCCCCACACCGCCCGTTCCTCGCCTGGCCTCAGAGCGTCCACCTGGCGGAAGGTCGCCAGGGCGTCCACGTATCGCCGCAGGCTGAAGCAGGCGGACGCCAGCTCCAGCAGCAGGTCCGGGTCGTCCGGTTTCAGGGTCAGCGCCGCCTGCCACGCCTCCGCCGCACCCCGATGATCGTTCAGGTTTCCCAATGCCGCCGCCAGGCCCACCTTCGCTTCCAGCGAGCGCGGTGCGATGGCGATCACCCGCTGCAACACATCGCGTGCCCCGGCAAAATCCTGCTGCATGACCAAGGCGCAACCGAACTGAACCTGGGCATCGGGCAGATCGGGATCGAGTGCGATCGCCCGACGGGCCGCTTCGAACGCGGCCTGGCTGTCGCCGGTGGCGCGGTGGGCGGCGGCGAGATCAGCCAGCGCCGGCGCGAAATCCGGGCGCAGCGCCACGGATCGGGTCAGCATCGAAACGGCTTCGGTCAGCGATCTGCTATCCAGCAGCAGCGCGCCCAGCATATGCAGTGCCCTGGCGTCATCCGGGTTGGATCGCAGGACCGCCCGGTAGAGCGGCTCTGCAGCGGCATACCGCCGGTCCCGGTGATGTGCCGCCGCGATCGTCAATGCCGTCGTCGGGTCAGCCGCTACCGCGTCCCAGTCGATGTCGCCATCCGGCGGTACCAGATCCACCAATCCCGCGAGCAACGGCTGAAGCTGGCGCCGGTAATGCTTCCACCGTCCAACCGAACTCGAATACATCGGCTGCCGAACCTGCCAGTAGCTTGCCGTCATCACCGGCCGATCGGTCGAATGAAACGCGAGGCAGGCCGGATCCCATTCCAGTCCCAGGAAGTCGATCAGCCGCCGGCTTTCGCCTTCCAGGTCGCCGACCAGATCCTCGTATTGCACCTCCAGCATTTTCAGCGGCAGCACGGTCCGCCAGTGCGCCACCAGGCGCTCGATTTCCCTGGCGCGCATGGCGAGATCCACCTGATCGAACGTCCAGGTCATGCCGTCATCGAACCGCTGGAAATAGCAGGACAGGCAGACGTCCCGCAGGTCGCGGCGACAAATGATGATCCGAGCATTCGGGAACAGGACGGCGATCTGGCCCAGGAACTGACAGTTGTCGGGCAGCTTGTCGATCACCCGTTCCGCCGAACCGCCGAGGGACCGGAGGCGGTCGATCTGCCGGGCGGCGGCGGTTCGGGTAGTGTCGCGCGACCATTCGCCTGGCGGGCGATGGATCGGGCCGCCGTCCAGCGATTGGACGATATCCCCGATATCCTTGCGTTCGCCGACACCAAACACGCGTGGGTGGCCGGCCGCGATCTGCTCGACCAGGGAGGTGCCCGATCGCGGCATGCCAACAATGAACACCGGTTGTTCGGACGGATCGCCCCAGCCGGCGGTCGCCGTGAATGCATCCGGGTTGAACGTCGCCGTGGCCCAATCGACAAACTGCCGGAGGTTCGCGGCATCGAACCCGGTCCCCGCATTGTTCTGACTGCTATGCTTGAGCCGGTTTGCCGCCTGGAATACCGCGAATGCCGAATCGTATTGACCCGCACGGTCAAGCGCTGTCCCGAAGGCAAACCCGGCGCTGATACGCTCCGGCACCGGGACCGCCGGGTTGTCGAGCGTCGTGCGCAGCCGCTCCATCTCGGCCGCATCGCTGGCGTGCTGGCCGATCATGACCAGATTGCGCCGCGCTTCCACCAGATCGGCATTGAGTTCGAGCGCCTTGAGGTAACAGGTCTCGGCTTCCGCGAATTGCCCGGTCGAGGCCAGGTTGGTGCCGAGGAGTACCCAAAGGTCCGCCTGTGCGGGCGACAGTTCCAACGCACGCCGGCAAGAAACCATGGATGCAGCCGGGTCGAAGCGCCGGCGCTGGGTCACAGCCAGGGCTGCATGGGCATTGACATCGTCCGGCGCCAGAGACACGGCCTTCTGATGCCAGTCGCGTGCTTCGTCCAGGCGCCCCAGGCCGACCAGTGCAACGCCAAGATTGATCATGCTGTCGGCACGATCAGGACGCAGCCGGTGGGCCACCGCAAGGGCCTCGACGGCGGCTGGCAGGTCGCTCAGGCGCAGCAGCCCGAGGCCCAGCTGCGCCCAGGCATCCGCGAGATCCGGGGCGAGCACCGTGGCTTGGCGAAGCGCTGTCACCGCGGCGCCGTTGTCGCCGAGGTCCAGACGAGCATGTCCGAGTTGCAGGTGCGCTTCGGCAAGGTCCGGATCGAGGGCGACGGCCCGTTCTGCCGCGTCGGCCGCACGTGCCGGTTGCCCGATGAAACGCTGCACCCGGGCGAGATTGGTCAGCGCCTCGGGAAAGTCCGGGTCGATTTCGAGTGCCCGTTGGATCAGCGCGATGGATTGTTGCGGGTCGCCGCGGCCCTGCATGACGAGGCCAAGCAGATTGAGCGCATCCGGGTCATCCGGGCTTTGCCCTAGTACGGACCGAAACCCGGCCTCGGCCAGGTCGAGGTGGCCGGCGGTGTAGTCGGCCAACGCTTTCGTCAGACAGTGGTCAAGGTCGAGATTTTCTGACATTCCGTTGAAAGCTCCCGGGTCCAACACGCCGGACGGTGCATGCGGCCCCGATCGAAGGCCTGGTGGGGAGCGTGCCTGTCGCCGGATCAGGCTGCTCAGGACAGGCGTCGGGCCGGGGCGTTGTTTCTGAGACCTTATACCCGCACCACCATCCGTCGTGGTGGGGATTCTGAGCGGCCCCTGGGACACGGGTCGCCGTAACCGCCCGGTTCAAGGTTTGCGGTATGGCTGGGGTGCTATTGATTTCATTGGACCTGGTTTTGAAACCGGTGCCGTTCATTTCCGATCCGCAGATTACACCGCAGTCGGTGATTTGGGCGACGGCATCGCTTTTGCCGTCATGGTGCGCGAAGGCGCACCATCCAGGATTTGCGAGACCGCAGGCGGCATAGTCGTGGATGGCGGGCCGGAGCCTGCCACCGGGGGCTTGACCCGGTGGCCCGCCGTGACGTCGGGAATCCCAGTGTCGCCCGACTTACCGACTGCTGAACAAGGCTCGGAACGCCTGCGCGTTCCGGGCCTTTGGCACAAGCGCTGGACGGAGCGCCGGGTCGCTGATCAGACCTTCCGGTTGCGGCGCAGCCGGGCCGCCCCGAGGCCCGCCAGGGCGGTGCCCAGCAGCGCGAGCGATGCTGGCTCCGGGGACGGAATGCTGTAGTCGTAAGTGACTGTCACTTCGGCGGCCGCGACGGTCGAGAGATTGTAGTGAACGTTGTCGCAACTGGTGCAGGTGCCGGTGGTTGCCGAATTGGAGAGCAGCGGTACGGTTACTGTGCCAGAACCAGCAAAAAGCCCCAGCGTGGTGGAACCGCTGAAGTCGTTGATCGTGCTGCTCGCGGTCGCGTTGGTGACCGAACCCAGTGTGACCGGTGAGGTCGTGTTGATGGGCACCGTAAACCCATGGAGGTTGGCGACCACCGGCATAGCGGTTGCGAGCGCGTCTCCAAACACTGTCGTTCCGGGCAGGAGTGCGGAGACGGCCAGGTTGTAGGTCCAATGGTTTGCAAGCGAGCCGAACGTCGCGTTCGGGCCGCTGTCCGCCAGGTTGGTCGCCGTGACGCTTGCTGTCGTAACTGCCGACACGGAAAGCTGGACCTCGGTGAACACTTCGCCGCCGACCGCGTCGAATTCGGGAACGGTCACCCCGGCGGCCGGGCTGCCGGTTGGGCTCCAGGGGGTCGTCGTCGTGCCGTCCTGGGTCGGACCATCGCCGGGATACCAAACGGTATATGTCACGCTACCGTAGGTCGCACCCGCTTGTGCCGACGGCGCCATCGCGATCGTTGCGGTGCTCACCAGGGCGGTCGTGCAGAGTAGGTAACTGATCTTGTTCATGCCGTCCAGGCTCCTGATATCCGGTCTCGCTGGACTAGTAGCAATCGTCATGCCAACCAACGGTCCAGGCTGGTTTCAATGGGTTAGCCCCCCCGCTTTGTCCTCGACGAACGTGAGTGTAAAATTTCCCGACGCCCCCGCGCCGCGTGCCGGCGCGGAACCGGCGCCTCTGCCGGTCGCGGCAGGCCACGCCCGCCCATCCAGACCTCCTGACCCCGCCGTTCGTCAAAACACCCGGTGGATGATCGTGAAAACACCCCGGGAGTGTAAAGCCAACATTACAAGCGCCCGTCGCAACCCCGGCGGCAAACCGCGGATTGCCAGGCAGGCGGAGATCGTCGCACTGACCCGGCCAATCCCCGCCCCTCCGCGGGTCGGTTCAGGACACCAACGGCAGGGCTGTCATGCCGGGGCCGACGGCCACGCGGATCGCACCGGCCGAGCCGCCGCGGCGGCGACGACCGCCTGGCAGGAAAACCTTCTGATCGGAGCGCTGGAGATGCCGTTGCCCACATCGTCAACGTGGCGGGCGCGGTCAGCCGCGAGGCAACGCTGATGGCCGCGCTCGTCTGCAAGGGTTTGGCTATTCGGCCGGGACCGAAACGGCGCAACAACGCCGCTGACGATTTTGCCCCAAAGCCCGGCGACAAGTTCGCGAAGCCGGCGCTGACCGAGACCCAGCGGGCCAGCTATCCGCCCGCCCCGCGAACGTTGCGCTATCAGTGCCTCACGTCGCAGGCCAGGGCCCGCAGCGCCGCCCGGTCGCGCAGTTCCACCCCGGTGCGGGTGATCGCCACCATCCCGTCCCGCTTCATATGTGCCAGCACCCGGCACACCGTCTCCACCGTCAGCCCCAGATGGTCGGCGATATCGGTCCGGCACATCGGCAGGTCCAGGACCGGCGGCTTCTGCCGGCCCAGGCGCCGGTCCATCTCCATCAGGAATGACGCGATCCGTTCCGAGGCGGTCTTGCGCCCCAGCATCACCAGCCGCTCATGCGCGAGGCGAAGATTGCCCAGCGCCAGCGCGTGCAGGCGGCGCGCCAGAAGCGGACGGCCCTCGGCCAGCGCCTCCACCATGCGCCGCGGATACCGGCGCAGCACGGCGTCGCACACGACCTCGGCCGACAGGTCATGCGTGCCGATCACATCCAGCCCGAACATATCGCCCGCCAGCAGGAACTCGCCAACCTGGCGCCGCCCGTCCTCCAGCAGCCGGACCGAACGCACGCAGCCGCTGAGCACGCGGTAACAATAATCGGCGGGATCGCCTTCGGCATGGACTTCCTGGTCGCGCTGCAGCCTGATGGTGGTGCCGAACTGCTCCAGCAGGTCCAGCGGATCCGGTTGCGCGACCCGGCCAGTAACGGGGGCAATGCCCCTGGCGACGGTTGCATGGGGGCTGATTGTGGCAACCTGCATGACTCTCTCCGGCGATTGAAGTTTGCTGTTGCCGGTGGTGTATCGGCATGACGCAAGGCGCAAAATTCGGTATTGGACGTACGGGATAGTACGTAACGGTGGGCCGGCAGGGGATTGGGCGTGGCGGAAACCGGTGTGGTCCATGTGGTGGACGATGACGCGGCGGTGCGGGATTCGCTGGCGGTGCTGCTGCAATCCGCGGATTTCGACGTCCGCACCTACGCGTCCGGGGCAGACCTGCTGGCGGCCGGCCCGTTCGGCGGCTCTGGCTGCATCCTGACCGATGTGCGGATGCCGGACATCGATGGCCTGACGTTGCAGCGTAAGTTGGCCGAATCGGGCAATCCTCTGCCGGTGATCGTCATGACCGGCCACGGCGACGTCCCCATCGCGGTGGCCGCGCTGAAAGCCGGGGCGGCCGACTTCCTGGAAAAACCGTTCGACGACGACCACCTGATCGGCGCGGTCCGCGACGCGCTGGCCGTCAGTGCGCGCGCGGTTCGGCAGGCCGTTGCGGCCAGCGAACTGGCCGTTCGCCTGGCCAGCCTGACCCCGAAGGAGCGTGAGGTGCTGGACCGCCTGGTCGCCGGCCAGCCCAACAAGGTCATCGCCCACGAACTCGGATCGAGCCCGCGGACGGTGGAGGTCCATCGTGCCCGGGTCATGGAAAAGATGGCCGCCCGCAGCGTGGCCGATCTGGTTCACATGACGATCGCCCTGGCGCAGGCCGGGCGGGATGCGCCGCGAGGTTGACCTAGGTCAACGTGTTTTCCACCGAAAGAGCGGATACTGGCGAAAGTGCTGCCAAGGCCGGCAGCGACCCGACAGAACGGTGGAGACGTGCAATGCAGGACGGGCACCGCCCTGTCGTGGCGGTGGTGGATGACGACGCGGCGGTGCGGGACTCGTTGAAATTTCTGCTGGAGATCGCCGGCTATGACGTCGCCATCTTCGCCTCGGCCTGCGCCTTTCTCCAGACAGGCGCGGGACAGCCACCGGATTGTCTGTTGGTGGACCAGCACATGCCGAACCTCACCGGCCTGGAATTGCTCCGCCGGCTGCGCGATGCCGGGCGAAGCCTGCCGGTGGCGCTGATGACCGGCTCGCCCTCCGCCGAACTGACCCGGCAGGCGCTTGAACTGGGTGTCACCGCGGTGCTGGAGAAACCGGTGGCCGACGATGTGCTATTCCGCTTCCTGGACCGGTCGGCGACCTGAAAATTCTTGCTCTTGCCGCTGCGTCGCGTATCACTTGAAACATGAGGCAGCAGGCGGAGGACGGAGAGGAACAGGCAACGGCCGAATCGGCGTTGCTGCGGTCCATCCTGGAGACGGTACCGGACGCCATGATCGTGATCGACGAACACGGGCGGATCCAGTCGTTCAGTGTCGCGGCGGAGCGGCTGTTCGGCTTTACCGCCGATGAAGTCCGTGGCCAGAACGTGAACATCCTGATGCCCGGGCCGTACCGGGAACAGCACGACTCCTACATGGACCACTACATGACGACCGGTGAGCGGCGGATCATCGGCATCGGCCGCGTGGTCATGGGCCGGCGCAAGAACGGCAGCACCTTTCCGATGGAACTCTCGGTCGGCGAACTGCACCAGAACGGCGTCCGCCTGTTCACCGGCTTCATCCGCGACCTGACCGAGCGCCAGCGCACCCAGGCGCGTTTGCAGGAGCTGCAGAACGACCTGCTGCATGTCTCGCGGGTGCGGTCGATGGGGCAGATGGCGGCGGCGCTGTCGCACGAACTCAACCAGCCCTTGACGGCAACCACCAACTACGTGCGCGCCGCGCTGCGGCTGCTGGACGCGCCCACGCCGGACCTTGACCGGATTCGCCAGGCGCTGTCCCTGGCCTCGCAACAGACCTTGCGCAGCGGTGAGATCATCCGCCGGTTGCGCGCCTTCGTCTCCCGCGGCGAGGTGTCGCGCCGTCCGGAAAGCATTGCCAAGCTGATCGAGGAAGCCAGCGCGCTCGCGCTGGTCGGCGCACAGGAGCGCGGCATCGAGGTCCGGATTGACGCCACTTCGGACGTGCCGCTGGTCGGCGTCGACCGGGTGCAGGTCCAGCAGGTGCTGATCAACCTGATCCACAATGCGGTCGACGCGATGGAGGCCAGCCCGGACCGTCACCTGACGATCAATACCAGCGTGTGGGAGACCAAGGTGCTGGTGGCGGTGGCCGACACCGGCACGGGCATCGCGCCGGCGATCGAGGCGCAGTTGTTCCAGCCATTCGTTTCCACCAAGCGCGAGGGGATGGGCATCGGCCTGTCGGTTTGCCGCACGATCGTGGAGGCGCATGGCGGCCGGCTCTGGGTCGATCCCAATCCAACCGGCGGCAGCATCTTCCGATTCACCCTGCCCGCCGCCGGGGAGCCGGAGACGGGCACGCTTCCGCTGGACGATCGTGCGCATGACTGAACCCTGCGACCTGACCGCCGTCGAGGCCCGCCGCCTGATCGGCACCAAACGCCTCGCCCCAAGCGAACTGCTGGAAAGCTGCATCGCCCGCATCGAGGCGGTGGACCCCGCGGTCAACGCCATCCCCGCCCGTGACTTCACCCGAGCCCGAGCGGCGGCCCGTCAGGCGGACCAAGCGGTCGTCCACGGCGACGAGCTGCCGCCGCTGCACGGCCTGCCGATCGGCATCAAGGACCTGGAGGAAACCGGCGGCCTCGTCACCACCCATGGCAGCGTCATCTTCCGTGACTTCGTCCCCGATCACGACGAACGGATCGTCGCCGCGGCGCGTGCGGCGGGAGCGATCGTCGTCGGCAAGACCAACACCCCGGAGTTCGGCGCCGGCGCCAATACCCGCAACGCGGTCTATGGCGCGACCGGCAACCCCTTCGACCCGGCGAAGTCCTGCGCCGGCTCCTCGGGAGGATCCGCCGTCGCTTTGGCCACCGGGATGGTGCCGATCTGCACTGGATCGGACACCGGCGGGTCGTTGCGCAACCCGGCGTCGTTCTGCGGCATCGTCGGGTTCCGGCCCTCGCCCGGCCTGGTGCCCAGCGACAAGCGCGGCCTGGGGTGGAGCAACCTGCCCGTTCTCGGTCCCATGGCTCGGACGGTCGCGGATACCTGCCTGCTGCTGGGTTCGATCGCCAGCGACGACGCGCTGGACCCGCTGGCGACCACGGTGCACGGGCGCACGGTCCGGCGCGCGGCGGATTTCTTCCCCCCGCCCGCGGTTGACCTGTCGCGGCTGCGGGTCGCGATCACCCCGGATTTCGGCTTCGCCCCCACCGAGGCCCACATCGCCGCGGTCTTCGCCGAAAAGACCGCTTTGTTCCGCCCTGTTTTCGCCCACGCCGAAGACGCGACACCCGACTGCACCGGCACCGACGAGGCCTTCGAAGTGCTGCGCGCCCTGGCCTTCCTGTCGGCGCACCAGGACAAGGTGCTTACCAGGCCGCAGGATGTGGGGCCCAACGTCCGCGCCAACGTCGCCGAAGGCCTGCGCTACACCGCGGCCGACGTGGCCAGGGCGATGACTTTGCAAACCGCGATCTACCGCCGCTGGCAGGGGTTCTTTCGCCACTGCGACGTGATCCTGACACCGTCGATCACGATCAGCCCGCGTTCCTGGCGCGAACTGTACCCGGCCGAGATCGACGGCAAGCCGACCCGGACCTACTTCCACTGGCTGGCACTGGCCTACGCGGTCACCGTCCCCGGGCATCCCGCGGTGTCATTGCCGCTTGGCGTGGACCGGTTCGGGATGCCGTTCGGCTTGCAGATCGTCGGCCCACGGGGTGGCGACGCCTTTGTCCTCGGCGTCGCCGCGGCGCTGGAAACGCTGCTGGCCGCGGATCCCCGCACCGCCCGGCCGGTGCCGGACCTGGCGAAGCTGACAGCGGCGCGCCCGATCAGCCAGGCCGAGGGCTTCCTCGGCTTCGACTGACCCGGCTGCCGTCAGGCCGCCCGCACGGAACTCAGGAAGCTGTTGACCTCCCGCCGCAAGACGCCGGCCTGCTGACCCAACTGGTCCGCCGCACTCAGCACCGCCGCCGCGGCCGAACCGTTGTCGCCCAGGCCCGCCGACATCTGTTGCAGGCTGTGCGCCACCTGCTGCGTGCGGTGAGCCGCTTCCTGGATGTTGCCGGAGACCTCCTGGATCGCCGAACTCTGCTGATCCACGGTCGAGGAAATGGCGGTCGCGATTTCCTCAACCCCATGCACGGTCTGGGAAATGCCCTGGATCGCGGCCAGCGCCGCATTGGATTCGGCCTGGATCGACGCGATCTGCGCGCGAATGTCCTCGGTGGCCTTGGCGGTCTGGTTGGCCAGGCTTTTGACCTCACCGGCGACGACCGCGAAGCCCTTGCCGGCCTCACCGGCGCGGGCCGCCTCGATCGTGGCGTTCAGCGCCAGCAGGTTGGTCTGCGCGGCGATATCCTGGATCAGTTTCACCACGTCGCCGACTTTCTGCGCCGCCGCGGCGAGGCCGGCGACGGTTTCGTTGGTCCGGCGGCCTTCGTCCGCGGCTTCCCGCGAGATGGTCGCGGCGCGCGACACCTGGCGGCTGATTTCCGATCCCGTCGCGGCCATTTCCTCCATCGCCGCGGCGACACCCTGCACGTTCATCGTCGCCTGTTCGGCATCGGCCAGCGCGGAGCTCGCCTGCGCTACGGCAGACTCGGCAGTGCCGGTCACCTTGCGCGCCGCCGCCCCCATGTCGCCGCCAGCGGTTGCCACCGCTTCGACGACGCCGCGCACTTCCGTATCGAACCGGTCGGCAAGGCTCATCATCGACTGGCGCTTTTCCGCCGCGCCACGCTGGCGCTCCGCCTGCTGTTCCTGCTGCAGGGCGGCGACCCGGCCCGCATTGTCCTTGAACACCGCGACCGCGCGCGCCATGCCGCCCAGCTCGTCCTTGCGGTCGGCTCCGGGAATGGCAACGGCCAGGTCGCCCTCGGCCAGGCGGGTCATGCTGTCGCGCAGGTTGCGGATCGCCTTGCCGATGTCGCGGTTCACCAGCCAGGTGACCGACAGGGTCAGCGCCAGGATCAGCCCGCCGATCAATCCGAACCAGCCGAGTGTGGCGTAGAAGGTCGCGTCGAGGTCATCGGTATAGGCGCCGGCGAGGATCACCGCCTGCCACGGGGCGAAGCGGGCCACATAGGCGATCTTCCCGATCGGCTGCGTCTGGCCGGGGCGCGGGAAGGTGTAGGAGACCACGCCTTCGTCGCTGGAACGCAGCGCCTCGCCATACAGCGCACTCAGCGGCCGGCCGGCGCTGTCGGTCGCAGCGATTGCCTTGCCTTCGCGCGAGGGGTCCGTGCCGTGGGCGATGACCATGCCGGTCAGCGAGGACATGGTGACGTAACCGCTGCCGCCGTCGAAGCGCATCGTGTGGATGACCTCGCGGATCCGGCTGATCGCCTGGTCGTGCGTCAGTGTCTTGGCGTTGACCTGGGTTTCCAGCCCCTGGGCGAGGGCGAGCGTGGATTGGACGACGGCGCGCAGCTTATCCACCCGGTCCTCGGCCATGCGGTCGCGCAGCATCAGCGCACCGCACAGGATCGACGCAACGACCGCGAGGGCGGACAGGCCGAGGAGCAAAGCGAGCTTGGTACGAAGCTTGAAGTGACTGAGCATGGTCTTGGACATCCGGTCAGTGAGTGGGTCCATCCGACCCATTAAACTGGCGCATCATCCGCCGCGGCGATGAACAACCGGTTAACGCCGGGCCGCTGATGTGACGACTGTCACAAATTTTCCGCCCCGCCGGTTATCGCACGGTCTTCTTGATCGATAGGGGGTCGGCCTTGGCGCATTCCATGCCCCGCCGGTGATCCTGCCGGCGCCGGATCATCTGGTCGATCCGCTCCGTGCCGGGACAATTCTTGCCTCAGCCCTGATGGGATCCTGTTGCCTTTGGACGATGTCCCGGCCGGTCTCATCCGCGCGTGCGGTCCGCCTCCATCGCCGCACGCCCCAGCGCCATCAGCGCCAGATCGTCCTGCGGCGGCTGGAACAACGCGCCGCGCGCATCCCGGAAGTAACGTTCAAGCGGCAGCGCCCGGGTCATGCTGAAACCGCCCGCCACGCGCAGGGCCGTTTCAGTCACGGAACATGCGGCGTTGCTGCACAGATACTTGCAGGCCGCGACCGCGGAGGCCAGCGCCGGGCCGGCCAGCACGCCGGCCGCGGCGGCGCGCGCGGTCTCGTGCAGAACCGACCGAGCGGCGCGCAGTTGCACATCCATCTGGCCGATCCAGGCCTGGATGTGCGGCTGGCCGGCGATCGGTGCGCCCAGCGCCGCCGGCACCCGGTTGTTGGCGTAGTGGCACGCCGTGTCGCACGCCGCCTGGCCGATCCCCAACGAGATCGCCGCCAGCGGCAAGGCCCAGGCGCTGGCGCCCTGCGGCCGGCGCGGGCCGCCGACCTTCACCCGCTCCACGATCCGGGCATCCGGTACGAACACCCGGTCGTAGATCACGTCGTAATTGCCGCAGCCCCGCAAGCCGAGACTGCCGCTCCAGGTGTCCTCCAGCGACAGGCCTTGTGAGCCGCCTTCGACCAGCGCGCTCGCCAGTTCGCCCTGCGGCGCTTCATCGGTCGCCGGCAGCACCACGGCGGTGGCGAGGAAGCGCAGCACCGGTGCACCGGTGACGAAGATCTTGCGGCCGCTGACCAGCCAGCCGCCTTCCGCCGGTTCCCCGGTCATCGCCGGCAACCCGCCGCGGGAGATGCTGCCGAGTTCCGTTTCGGTCACACAGTTGTTGATCGTGCCGCCCGCGCGCGCGATCGTGCCGCAGATATCGGCGAGCACGGGTTCCGGCCAGGCGCCGGCATCGATCACACGACCAAGCAACGAATAATGCATCCCGGCGACCAGCGCGGTGGAGGCGTCGGCGCGGCCCAGAATTTCCTGCGCCAGCACCAGGTCGAATACGCTGGCACCCTCGCCGCCATAGGCCACCGGCATTCCCAGGCGCAGATAGCCGGCTGCGTGCAGATCGTCATAATTGTCGCGTGGGAACACCGACCCGACATCGTTGCCCTGCACCCGTTCGGCGAACCGCTCCGCCAGGCGGCCGGCGCGGTCCATAATCTCGGTCTGGTGTGGGTCCGGCGCGCGCAGGCCGGGCATGTGCGGTGTCGTCATGGCAGAACCGGCTCGCCCAGGGTCTGCATCAGGCGGTTGGCATTGGCGAACATCGCCACCGCGTTGGTCAGGTCGTGGATTTCCAGATCCGACATGCCGACGGCGCGAAGGGGTTTCAGATCATCGATCGTCATGTCGGCGGGCGAGCGGGTCAGTTTCGCGGCATAATCCACCACCGCGCGCAGCCGCGGCGGCAGCGGCGTGTCCAGGCCCTGGTCATATAGCGCCTGAATAACCTCGGGATGTTTCGTCAACTCGACAAACCGGCGCGCGTGCACAGACGAGCAATAGACGCAACCGTTGATGATGGAGACGACGACCGTTGCCAGTTCACGCTCCGCCCGGCGCAGTCCGCGCGGCACATACATCACGGCGTGAAACAACGGCGAGCGTTCCGCCAGCGAGTCCACATCATGTGCGAGTGTCCGGAAATATTCGGAGCTCGCCTGCGGGCTGCCGTCCAGCGCGGCACGCTGCGCCGGTGTCGCGGTCGCCGGGTCCACCGGCGCCATCCAGGCGGACCAGCCAACGGCTGCTAAAGTGAAACGGCTCATGCGGCTGGGTCCTTGGCGAGCAGCGCGAGGCCGGCGGCGGCCCGCACCTGGTAGCTGACGAAGGCGACGATCTGGGTCAGCGCGACGATGTCGCGTTCGCTCAGGCCGATGTCGCGCAGCGCCTGGATATGCGCGCGCGTGGCGGAGCCGGGGGCGGTGGTGACGCGGGTGACGTGGCCCGCGATCGCCGCTTCGCGTGGGCTGGACGCATCGATCGGGCCGTGCTGGTCCAGCATCGCCTGGTAATGCGCGGCCAGACCGGGATAGCCGGACAGGGATGCGACCCGTTGCGCGATCCAGGCGCGTTCGGCAAGTGTCAGGCCGCCGGGATCGGCGGGGGACAGCAGGACGTCGTGGCTGCCCTGGGAGTGGCGCATGATCTCCGGCCGCTCCGAGCGGGCGGGGACGGGGCCGGTGAATGCGGCCAGCAGGTCGGTCTGGGTCATGCGGTCAGGGTGTAGCCAATCCCGGGGCGGGAACAAAGGGGCTTGCTTGCCCTGGCGGACCGTCAGCGCTGCGTTGCGGAAACATGGCGGCGTTTCGTGATTGCGGACCCGCGATGATCCGGCGTAAAGCTCATAGAGTGGCGTCGTGAGCACTCCTGATCCTGCGCCTGGCAAAGGCGAGGTTCGTTGTGACTACAATAGTATGGATCGGCGCCGACGGCGGAGATTGGGCAACCGGGACGGACTGGTCGCCGGCACCCGGGTCCTCGACCGGGGCCGACGCGATCGTCATCACGCAGCCGGGCACCTATACCATCACGGCGGATGCCGCGGAATCCGTGGCCTCGGTTCTGCTGGACTCGCCGGATGCGACCCTGTTGCTGGACGCGCCGCTGACGGTCTCGGGCGCGTTTACCCTGGATGCCGGTACGGTGGTGTTCGACGGCGGGCTGCTGTCCGCAGGATCGGTCGCCCTGAACGGCGGGCTGGTGACCGGGACGACCATCGACATCGAGTCCGGCCGCGCGATCACAGGCACGAACGGGACGGTGGATGCGGGTCCCGGCGGCGTCATTCTGCTGACCTCCGGCGGATCGACCGTCGAAATCGGGGCCGCGGTCACGGCGGGCGAGATCGCCGGTCTTGCCACCTACATGATCCAACCGGGCGGCGGGGCAACGGGAAACGAGATCGTCTCGGTCTCGCTGCCGGCGACCGACACCTGGACCAACACAGCGGGTGGCGTGTGGTCGGTGGGCAGCAACTGGTCGTCCGGTTCCAACGCGCCGGCGGCCGCCGATACGGCGATGATCACCGTGCCGGGCATCTACACCGTGACGCAGTCCGGCACGACAACCGTCAGCGGCCTGGTGTTGGACGATCCAAACGCTGATTTGGTGGTCAACGGCAGCCTGGATGCGAGAACGCTGACGTTGAACACGGGCACACTGGACCTGAACGGCGATCTGGTAAATACGACTGTCCTCGACAATGGCGGCACGTTCGATAGCATTTCGGGAACACTTGAAAACATCACCTGGCTCGGCACCATGGCGATTGGGCCGAATTATTACACTCTTGACGATATTCTGACAATCACGGACGGCCTGACCGTCCGGCAATCTGATGGCACCGCGCCAGGTGATCTGAAGGTGAATGCACCGATACGAATTTTGGACAGCGAAACGCTGGACAATATGAGCATCGACCTGAGTGGATGGGCCGGCCTTGGCGGCCCAGTCAACCCAACAACCACGCTCACACTCGGCCCGAATGCCCGTATTGAGGCGACAGCCAGATCGGGCACGCCAACATTAGATTTTCATACCGTTATAAATAACGGAACGCTCGAGGTCGCCAATGGTTCTACATTATCGGTCGAGACAGGTCTCGGCGGCAGCTTTCTGAACACCGGCTCCATTGTACTGGACGGCCCACAAAGCGTGCTCAATGTGGATGGCCCGTCACCTGCCGAGGTATTCTCCAATCTGGGGCAGTTCACGCTTAACGGCGGCCAGATCAATGTGGCAGGAACCTATGTCAATACGGGACAAACACTGTATGTCGATGCCAATGGACAGATTACGCCAAGCGGAACCGACGCCGGTGTTGGCCTCTCCGGAACCATAATCGGTGGCACAGTCGTCAATCAGACCGGCGCTTCGATCGAGTTGAATACGGCAGCCATCGTCTTGTCCGGAGTCCAGTGGACCGGTCCCCTGATTTTAAGCAACAGCAACGTTGACATCGAAAGTGGTACAACTGTTACGGCACTGGGCGGTGGCGCTGACACGATCACGATCCTGGCTGGCGTTTTGAGCATCGGAGAGGACCTGACGGGTGCCACGACCCTGAACAACCTCACCATCCAGATCGGCAGCACGCTGGACTCTCCGTTCGATCAAGGCGTCCTGGCAGGCGGTCCCGGAGGTCTGATACTCGGCACAGATTCACGCCTGACCAGCACGGCAGGAATTGCCGAGATCGATGGTTCCTTTATCAATCGAGGGACGGTCGAATTCAGCGGTAGCGGCGGGACTTTCGACGGTGCTACGCTCGTCAATAGCGGTGCATTCAGTATCGTATCAGCGGCATCCGCCACCTCAGTTCAACTTGGAAATCCCTATTCGCCGTACACGTATCACACTGTGCTGGTGGATAATCAAGGATCCATTTCGGTAAGCGGAGCTGGCGCAGCGCTTTACCTGACCGCAGCTACCGTACAAAATGAAGGCCGCATTACGGTTTCCGACGGCGCACAACTTGGTTTTGACAATGTTGGCACGTTCACGTCAACAGGCACGGTGTTCATTGCAGATCCAACCAGCAGCGTCGCTATCACCGGCAGCTTCACGGCGGCTGAGCTCGCAAACGTCAGTGGCGGGGGCGGTACTCTGCTCATTGGCGGCTCACTTGGCGACCATGCTGTGCTGGACAATACCGGCAACACGTTGCGTATCGGAACCGCCGATGCATTCGCAACGCTCGTGATGTCTGCTGAGCCGGGCGCCGGAAACTTTGGAACCATTTTTGGCGGCACAATTCTGGTGGATGCTGGCGGCGTGCTCGATCTGTCGGGCACATTGAGCGGCGTCGCAATCGCCAACGACCTTGTCTTGAACAACGGCACTCTGACCGTTCTGAACGGGCTTGACGTGACATCCGAAGGGACCGGCCAGAGCCGCGTCGATCTGGACGCTACCACCGTCAACCTCGTGCAGTCGCAGACGCTGAGCAACTACGCAATCACGGCTGCGGGCGGGACGTCCTTTCTCAGCACCGGCGGGACATTGACCTTAGGTGCCGATACCACCATCGCAGCCATGGCGTCGAATGGCGCGGCATTAGCGATTGACGGGGAGTTCGTTGACTTCGCCGGCGCTTACTATGGACCCGCAATTTACCCGATCGGCGGATATCTCGTCGATAGCTCACTGATAAATCTCGGCACTATCAGCGCGACCGGGTCGGGCAACGACATTATCATCAACACGCGAACATTGATCAACAGTGGAACGATAACGGCCGCGCTGGGCGGCACGTTGGACATCGAAAGCGAAAGCCTGATCAATACCGGTGTCGTCGGGCTGGCCGATGCAGCCTCGACCCTGATCCTTGGCGGCTCGGCCACCGCAAGTCAGCTCAACGCAATATCGGGCAGCGGCGGTTCTCTGGTTGTCAACGGAACCCTGTACAACACCGGCAATACCATCGCTGCCGGCACCGGTGACTCATTCTCGAGCGTTGTTCTGGGTTGGACCGGACCACTCTATTTTGATAGTGTCATTACCGGCGGCGCTATCCGCACCGATCCGGGCGGGACCATGGCGTTCAACAACGTCACTTTGGATAACGTCCAAATTCAGACCCCCTTCAGCTTGGACAACAGAGCCAGCGTCGACATCAAGAACGGGCTGGAACTTGCTGCGCCGATCGGCAGCTCGGCATCGGTTTCTATCAGCAACGGGAGCACTCTGGGCTTCCTGGACACCGAGGCCTTGGACGACCTCACGATCACCGTGGGACAAGGCAGCAATTCATTGACCGGCACGAGCCTGACCCTTGGGGCCGGCGTCAGCCTCGGTTTCGGCTCGGGCGACACCGCGGCGAGCATGGCGCTCACGAGCGGGTTCTTGCTCAACGACGGTTCGATCGCGGTCAACGGGCCGAATAATGAACTCACCATCGCGGCGCCAACCTCGCTGACCAATGAAGGCCTGATCCAGGTGAGCAACGGGGGCCATCTGGTGATCGGATCGGGCGGCACCTTTTCCTTCAATAACACAGGCGTCATCGCCCTCGCCGCCGACGGAACGGTTGAGTTCGCAAACCCCTTCGCACTTGGCACAATCACATTTACCCCCGGCATGGACGAGAAACTGATCCTGGATTCTCCCGGCCCTCTGACAACTGCCAGCATCCAGAATTTCTCCACCGATGACGCGATCGAGTTCGGCAACACCCAGACTATCGTCGCAGCCTTTTTCATATCCGCCGGTACGATCAGGGCGATCACGTCAGACGGCCTCACCCATGACATCGCCGGGGTCACCCTGGCGGCCGGGACCGGCACCCAGCTCGCCGTCGGCATCGATCCGGCAACCGGCGATGCCGTGATCCAGATCGCATCGGGCAACACCCAGACCTGGACCGGCAGCGCCGGGTCCAACCTCATGACGACTGCGAACTGGCAAGGCAGCCCCAGCCCGCCGCCCGACCGCACCGATGCTTTGGACTTCACCGAAGGTGGTGGTGGCCTGACCGGTGCCCGCACCGCCCAGTCGCTGCTGTTCGAGGGCGGCACTGGCTGGACCCTAACCGGCACCCTCAACGCGTTCGGCATGGCAACGCTGGGGCAGGATAGCGGCAGCAGCGGCAACCTGACCGTGGGCGCGTCGGGCACACTGCGAAGCAACGGCGTAACGGTCGGTGACGCCGGGCTCGGCAACCTGGCGATCCAGTCCGGCGGCACCCTCATCACCACCGGCGGCACCGCCGTCATCGCCAATACCGACTCCGCCGGAGGATCTTCGGTCAATGTCACAGGTGCAGGGTCGGATTGGCGCGTTTATGGCCTGCTCCAGGTCGGCAACGCCGGGTTCGGCCAACTGACGATCTCCCAAGGCGCCACCGTCCTCGCCTATGGCCTCGACGCCGGCGTCACCGCCCAGGGCGTCATCAACCTGTCCGGCACTGGTTCCGAGCTCGACTTGAGTGGTGACGCCACCATCGCCGACGCCGGTTCCGCCACCCTGTCGATCCTGAACGGCGCCACCGTCGTCGGCACCGACCTCACGGTCGGCGCGCAAGGCACCAGTTCCGGTGTCCTGACCCTCTCGGACCCCGGATCGTTGCTAGACCTCAGCCGCACACTCTTTATCGGCACCGCCAACGGCACCGGCGACCTCACCGTCGGACCCGGCGCCACCATCATTGCCGCGTCAGTGCAGCAGCAAGGCCAGATCGTGCTGGAAGGCGGGCTGCTCGATCCCAACGTCATCAACGTCATGTCCGGCCAGAGCAACGGCGGCTACGGCGCGGCGGGCGATCCGAACGGGATCATCGACAACGACGGCACCCTGCTCGCCAAGGGCACCACCAAGCCCAGCCAGACCGTGCAGACGTTCCTGGGCACCATCGTCGGCCAGGGCATCATGCAGATCGATGCCGGCTCAACGATGGAGCTGACGGGGCCGGTTCTGTCCGGCGCGCCGGCGGTCGATATCAACAACAACGGCACGCCGGTCGCGGTGCCGAGCGCGCAGACGGTGACCTTCGAGGCAACGTCCGGGGCACTGCAACTCGATGACATAGGCGGGTTTGGCGGCACGATCGCCGCCTATGACCCGGGCGATCTGTTCGTGATCACCGGCGGCCTGCTGTCCGGCCTTGGCGTCGCCAATGGCAACACGTTGACGCTGAGCGACAACGGCGGCACCGACCGGATCACTTTCGCATCCGCGATCAGCGCGGGCCAGTTCGCGATCGTAAACAACGACACGATCCAGGTGGTGCAGTGCTTCGCCGCGGGCACGCGGCTGCAAACTGCGCAGGGGCCGACGGCGGTGGAAACGCTGCGTGTGGGCGACAGGCTGCTGACCATCCAGGACGCCCGATCCGAACCCATCCACTGGATCGGCCGCCGAGCGGTCAACTGCGCAGCCCACCCGAGACCCGAACAGGTCTGGCCCGTTCGGGTCCGCTGCGGCGCCTTCGGGCCGAAGCAGCCGGTGCGCGACCTTTGCCTGTCCCCTGATCACGCCGTCTTCATCAACGACGTTCTCATTCCGGTCAAGTATTTGATCAACGGCACCTCCATCGCGCAAATCCCGTGCGACACCGTCACCTACTACCACGTCGAGCTCACCCACCACGCGGTGATCCTGGCCGAGGGCCTGCCCGTCGAGTCCTTCCTCGACACCGGCAGCCGAACCAACTTCGAGAACGGCGGCGGCGCCATCGCCCTGTTCCCGAACTTCACCAGCCTGAAGTGGGAGACCGAAGGCTGCGCCCCCCTGGTCGTCACCGGGCCGGACCTGGAAGCGGCCCGCAGGCATGTGGCCGCCCGCACCCGGCCGGCCGAACCGAATACCCCTTGCCGTCTCGCCCCGACACAGGCAATTTCCGCGACATGAGCGGTATGAATTCCACCCAACCGGCCCCCCCAGTCCAGGCTCCGGCCACCCCCCAGGCCCCGGCCGCGGAGGCGGCGGCGCAGACCCTGCCCACCGGCGAGACCGCCGAACAGGCCCTGACCCGTGCCCAGGCCGCAGCCCAGGCCAAGCGCTTCGGTGAAGCGGCGGGCATCTGCAACGACGTCCTCGGCTCTGTGCCCGACCATCCCGCGGCGCTGGCGCTGCTGGGCATCATCTCCGCCATGGCCGGCGATCCCGAACGCGGCGTCGCCCTGCTGCAACGGGCGGTGAAGATCCGGCCCGGCAACGCAAGCTGGTACGCCCATCTCAGCTCCCTGTGCCGCGCGACCTACCGGATGGACGAAGCGCTGGCGAGCGGGCAGGAGTCGGTGCGGCTCGATCCCAATAATGCCGACCATCTGGTCAACATGTCGCTGATCTTTGTCGATGTGGACGATCGGGACCGCGCCGTGGCCTGCCTGCTGCGCGCGCTGGGCCTGAAGCACGACCACGCCGACGGCCATCTGGCGCTGGCGCAGAACCTGCTGGCGGTCGGCGATTTCGAACCCGGCTGGATGGAATACGAATGGCGCAACCTGACCGAGGCCGGCAAGGCGACGATGCCCGCCATGACCTCGGCGCATTGGAACGGCATGCGCATCCCCAACGGCCGGCTGCTGCTGGTCGGCGACCAGGGCTACGGCGACACGATCCAGTTCGCCCGCTACATCCCGATGGCGGCGGAACGCTGCCAGGAAATCGTGCTGGGCTGCAGCGCCGAGATGGGGCCGCTGCTGGAGAAAATCCCCGGCGTGAAGCAGTTCTGCCACCGCTGGAACGACGTGCCCGGCCACGCCGCGCATGTCCGGCTGTCCAGCCTGCCCTATCTGTTCCACACCATGCCGGACGCGATCCCGGCGGAAGTGCCATACCTGAAAGCCGATCCCGTCCGCATCGGCTACTGGCGGGACCGGCTGAACGCACAGCTTCCCGCCGGGGTGAAGCGGATCGGCCTGGCCTGGACCGGCCGGCCGACGCATCCGAACGACAAGCGGCGCTCCATGCCGCTGTCGCGGCTGCTGCCACTGGCCAATGCCGGCCCCGCCGCCTTCGTGTCGCTGCAAAAGCCGATGCCGCCCGGCGACGCGGCCACTCTGGCGCAGTTCCCCGGCATGACCGACATCGCCAACGACCTGACCGATTTCGGCGAGACCGCGGCGGTGATGGAGAATCTGGACCTGATCGTCACCGTCGATACCGCCATGGGCCATCTGGCCGGCGCGCTGGCGCGTCCGGTGTGGATCCTGATCCCCAAGGCGGCCGACTGGCGCTGGCTGCTCGACCGCTCCGACAGCCCCTGGTACCCGACCGCGCGTCTGTTCCGCCAGGACAAGCCGGGCGCCTGGGACCCGGTGATCCAGTCGCTGCACAACGCCCTGGGCACCTACCTCAGCGGCAGTCCGGCCCGCATCCCCGAGGGCGCCGCCGCCAACTGATCCAGCCGGCGCAAGAACCAGGAGGCATCCGCTGCGACGCCGCGCTAGGCTGTCGCGATGAACCAGCAGCCCGATCTGGCCCCTGAAGGCCTCGCCGATGACATTGCCGCGTCCGGTTACGCGATCCGTCCCCTGCTGACCCCGGCCGAGTGCCGAACCGTGGCGGCGCTTTATGCCGACGACACCCGGTTCCGCAAGCGCGTGATCATGCAACAGCACGCCTACGGCCGCGGGGAATACAAATATTTGTCCTACCCATTGCCAGACCTTGTGACCCGGCTGCGAAAAACACTGTATCCGCCACTGGCCATCATCGCCAACGCCTGGCGCCGCAGCCTGGGCGAAACCGGCGCCGAATTTCCGCCCACTTTGATGGAATTCCTGGCGAAATGCCACGAAGCGGGCCAGACCCGGCCGACTCCGCTGCTGCTGCGCTACGGGCCGGACGATTTCAACTGCATGCACCAGGACCTGTACGGCGCGATGGCGTTTCCCCTCCAGGTCGTGGTGTTGCTCAGCGATCCCGGTGCGGACTTCACCGGCGGCGAGTTCATCCTGATCGAACAACGCCCCCGCGCGCAGTCCCGGCCCGAGGTCGTGCCGCTGGCACAGGGGGAGGCGGTGATCTTCCCGGTGCATCATCGTCCGGTGGTTGGTACCCGGGGGTGCTACCGTCTGACCATGCGGCACGGCGTAAGCCGGGTTCGCAGTGGGTTGCGGCAAACCCTGGGGATCATCTTTCACGACGCGGCATGAATCCAGCCAGGGCGCCAACGACCCTGATGAAAGATATACTAACCTCTAGATTCGGCGGTTCCCCGCACTACATGACAGTGGCATTAACAAGGAGCCACACGTCGATGCCGAATTCCCGCGTATCAAGCCCGAACAACGAGCACATGACCGATGTCCATTACCTCGGTCACCCCGACGCGCCGCCGCCGCAGACCCGCTGGGCGCAACCGGCGCACGGCAGAGCCGCCTCGCCGGCTTACGTGGCGGCCTCCGCGACCACGCATTCCGCGCCGAACACCCCCGGCGCGATCACGCTGTCCCAAGGCACCGGCACTAGCCTGATGGTGAGCTGGACCGCCCCGGCGATTGATGGCACGCACGATGCCGCGGCCGGGTTCAACCTGCAATACGTCCCCGCCGGCACCAGTGGCTGGACTTCGGTGCCCGGGGTCACCAGCCCCTGCACCCTGACGGGGCTTGCCGCCGGAACGGCGATCAACGTTCAGCTTCAAAGCTTCAACGCCGCCGGCGCGAGCGTTTGGTCGGCCACCAGCACACTGACGACCGCGGTGGCCACCCCCAATGCACCGAACACGCCCGCCGCCGCAACGCTCGCCCAGGGCAGCGGGACGAACCTGACGGTGACCTGGGCCGCGCCGGCGACCGACGGCACGCACAGCGCCGCCAGCACATACAACCTGCGATCCAGCCCCGCCGGTGCCGGCACCTGGACATCCGTGTCGGGCGTCACCAGCCCTTGTACGCTGTCGGGCCTGACGGCTGGCGCCGCCTACGACGTTCAGATCCAGGCCGCGAACGCCGGTGGCAACAGCGGCTGGTCCGCAACCAGCACGCTGACGACGGCCGCGTCGGCTTACGTGCCGAACACGCCCGCCGCGGTGACCCTGGCGCAGGGGAGTGGCAGCAACCTCACGGTCACCTGGACCGCCCCGGCGACCGACGGCACCCACAGCGCCGCCACGGCGTACAGCCTGCGGTCCAGCCCGTCTGGCGCCGGTACCTGGACGACCGTCTCGGCGGTCACCAGCCCCTATACCCTGACCGGCCTGGCCGCGGGTGCGGCCTACGACGTGCAGATCCAGGCATCGGACACCGCTGGCAGCAGCGCCTGGTCCGCAACCAGCACGCTGACGACCGCCGCATCCGGGCCGTACGCCCCGAACACGCCGGCCATCACCAGCGTCGCCCCGCCGCCCAACGGCACCAACAGCCAGCTTACCGTGACCTGGAGCGCACCGGCGACCGATGGCACGCATGGCGCCGCCACGGGTTACAATGTACGCACCAGCCCCTCGGGCGCGGGCACCTGGACGACGGTGACCGGGGTCACCAGCCCGTACACGATCACGGGCCTGGCCGGGGCAACCGCCATTGATGTGGAGGTTCAGGCAACCAATGCCGCGGCAAGTCCGAGCGGGTGGTCCGGTCTCACGACGGCGACGACCTGGGGGGCGACGGTCGCACCGGGTTTCTGGACGGCCGCAGCCACACAGACGCACAACGCCAGCGTCGCGCCGAATGGCGGGGTGATGATGACCGCGGTTGCCGCCCCGACCGCGGTGACCGGGACTGCGTTCGCCTGGTCAACCAGCGCGTCCACGATCCCGACCTCCGGCCTGATCGCCGCCGCCGGGGATGGCCAGACCAATGGATGGGCGCAGTATTTCAACGCGCCCGCCACGGCCGGCACTTACTATTTGTGGATGCTGGCGCAAGGTTCGGGTGCGGTCACGACCGGCGCGCTGGTCACGTCAGCCATCACGGTGTCGTAGCAACGTCCGCTCCGGCTCTCTCCCGGCCAGGCCGGGAGAGAGCGGTACCGGTGGCACCGCCTCACCCCTCGGGCCGAACGCCGAGGACGCTGTGGAACCGGTCCTGGTACGCGGGCCAGACCTCGGGGTTCAGCAGGCGGGGCGGCCGTTTTCCGTCGAGAATGTCGATCATCTGCTCCGCGGCGATCCTGGCGATGTTATAGCGCGATTGCCGGGTGATCCCCGCGGTGTGCGGACTGACCAGCACGTTGTCGAAATGCAGCAAGGGATGGCCGGACGGCGGCGGCTCGTCTTCCCATACGTCGAGGCCGGCGCCGGCGATCGTCCCCGCGGTCAAGGCGGCGGCCAGCGCGGCCTCGTCGTGGATGCCGCCGCGCGCGGTGGTGATGAAATATGCGTGCGGCTGCATCAGCGCGTATTCGCGCGCGCCCATCATGCCGCGCGTCTCGGCGGTGTGCGGGCAGTTGACGGAGACGTAATCCGCTTGCCGCAACAGGTCGTCGAGAACCGCCACCTTCTCGCCCCCGCGTTCGGCGATCTGTTCGGCGGTCAGGTAGGGATCGAAGGCCAGCACCCGCATCTGAAACAGGCCGCGGCAGAGTTCCGCCACCCGGGACCCGACGTTGCCCAGCCCGATCATGCCGATCGTGCGGCCCAGCAGATCGTCGCCCATGAAGTCGCGCCGGTTATAGGTGCCGCCGCGCCGCATCTGATGATCCGACAGCATGATCTTTTTCGACAATGACAGCATCATTGCCATCACGTGTTCGGCGACGCCTTCCTTGTTGCCACCGGCCTGGTTGACCACCGCGATCCCCGCCGCGGTCGCATCCGCCAGGTTGACCGTATCGAAGCCGGCGCCGTTGGTGGACAGCACCACCAGGTTCGGGCAGCGCGCCAGCAGCGGCGCATAACCCTGATACTTCATCGCCAGTTCCTGCCGCGACGACCCGATCTGGTACGCGTGTGCCTGCGACAGGACGCGTTCGGCCTGGTCCTCGGGGCTTTCATTGGCCAGCTTGTCCACCTGGATGTCCGGCCGCTGCGCCAGGATGTCGAGATAGACGGTATGCGACAGCGCGTTGACGTAGAACACGCGTTTGGTATTGGGCGCCATGGACGGCCTTTCGCGGGAAAACGAGAAAGGTCCAACCTAAGCAGGTTCCGCCAGTTCGGTCCACGGAACGTGACGGGCTTGCGCGTCACGGCCGCGACAAGCCCGACGCGATTCCGGGATCTCAAAATCTGCCGCACGCTCAATTGATTGCAGGCATAAAGTCCCAATACCGGACCATCAACGCGCACGTGCCCAGGACGTCCGGCGGGACGAGCCCGCCCATGGCCTGTGAGCTGCGGGCGGCCACCGGGGCATCCGTGCGGCATTCTGGCCGGCCTCTCGAAAAGCCACAGATCAGCCAGCGGCCGGGGCCGCACCGCCAGGGCCGGTGATAGCGGCAGCAAGCTGTGCGGTGGCGGCCATGGACCGGTGGGGTTCGTTTCGTGACTCAATTTTCAAGCCCGATGACGCAGAACCCGGATGGCACCCCGGTGGCGCAGTCCGCCGCACCGGGCCGTTGGCTCGACCGGCAATCCAGCCAAGCGCCGCCCAGTCGCCAGATCATGCGGGGACCGCCCATCTGCGGTTCGGACGTCGCCCCCGGCATCCTCATTAATCTGCGCAATGGGCGTCAAAAATTCCGGCTCTTATCGCGTTTATTGTTGGTGTTGCCTGTCAGATCCGGTATCGGGATTTTCTGTGCGCCGTCTGGGATGGTTGTTCGTCCGCTATTTTTTGCCACCAGGGCCGCGGCGGCCGGCATTCACGATAAGCAACAGAAATCCGTGACAACCCACTCAGCCGATCCGCTGGGCCTGTCAGGGAACAACCGCTTCGAAATTCGCGCCCGCTGGGTTGTTTCGACCCGGCTTTTCCCATTTTTCGATTCGCTCGTTCCCGGACGGGCCCGCAGACGCGGGCCGGCGGCCCGGTGTCCGACACCGTGGGCGCCGCCTTGGTCTTTCGTGCTTTCACTCGGCCTTCGTGGTTAAAATGAGGTTCTTATCGCGTGCGTTATTGGTGATGCCGGTCAAACCCCCTCTGGAAATTTGCTGGCGCCGCCGGCGACGATCGCAAGTCCGTATTTTTAGCACGGAAGAATAAAGCCCACGGTGTGCCACGGAGACGTCGTCGATGTCAGGCATTCGGAGATCCGGCCCGCGTGCGCTCGAGAATCCGTTCCGCGTGCTGTTCTCCCGCTCCGGTGAGCGCACGGCAGGAGCGCCATGGCCATTTTTCGCTCATGGCGGCGCTGCCCCGGCCGCTGGCTAACGCCGTGCAAAAAAAATAACGGACTTCCAGAAGTCACCGGCGATGCCCGACCGTTCCCTGTTACGATGCCAACGGGTGATGCCAACAACGAACGCGATATGAACCTTAAAAATAGTGCAATTGCAGACCGCACCGGCGATGCCAGACAGATTAGCGTGACCAAGCCGGCCAGCCAAAGCCAACAAGCGACGCAATAAGAGCCAAATTCTTCGCGCAGGGTCAGCCAACGGACGCGGCTGCACCGGGATGAGCATGGATGGCGGCGTTATTTTCATGGTCGATACCTCTCACCGGCAAACCGCCGGCCCCGACAAATCTGCCGATCTCTTAGCTGCGCCCGGACGCCCTGACACCGAAACCTGCGGTCGGGGTGCGGGGGGGCAGCGCCGCCATTGAAAATAATTTTCGGCACTGCCGATTAATTCTGTTCTGTCTCTGGTCATTTCCGCCGCGTTCGCCACCGCCGCGCTCCCCAATGCCGCCGATCCGCCCCCCCCCCCCGCGTGCCGGCTGGTGTCCCCGGCCTATGCTCAGCACCCCGGACCACAGCGAGGGAGACGACCCACAATGAGCATCGCAGGCAAGGTTGTGCTGATCACCGGCGCCGCGCGCGGCCTGGGCTTCGAATACGCGCGCGCCCTGGGTGCCGCCGGCGCGTGCATCGTGGCCGGCGACGTTCTGGATTGCCGGGAGGCGGTGGAGGCGGCCGGTGACAACGCCATCGGCGTGAAGCTGGATGTGGCCGACATCGCCTCGGCCGATTCCATGGCGGAACGCGCGATCGACCGGTTCGGCCGGATCGACGCCCTGATCAACAACGCCGCGCTGTACGGATCATTGCGCGGCGGCCGCTTCAACCTGATCGCCGAGACCGACTGGGACGCCGCCATGACCGTCAACGTCAAGGGCATCTGGAACTGCTGCAAAGCGGTGGTGCCGGCGATGCGCCAGGGCGGCGGCGGATCGATCATCAACGTGGCCTCGCTGGCCGCGACCTACGGCATGCCCTTCGCCCTGCACTACACCACATCGAAGGCCGCGGTGATCGGCCTGACCCGCGGTCTGGCGCGGGAACTCGGGCGTGACAATATCCGCGTCAATGCGCTGGCCCCCAGCGCGGTGATGACCGAGGGGACGGCGGAATTCCTGGGCGACAAGCTGGACCGCGGCCTCGCGGTGATCCGCGCCGGCCAGTCGATCCAGCGGACCCTGGTGCCCGAGGACCTGACCGGGACCGTCCTGTGGCTGATCTCCGACGGCAGCAAGTTCGTAACCGGCCAGACGATCGCGGTGGATGGCGGGACGGTGATGCTTTAACCGCGAGCGGGTTGGGGCGCATCATCCGGGACCAGCGGGGCCCCGCCCGCGAGCGCGTCATGCACGGCCTGGCCGAGCTCGGCATCCCGATACGGCTTGCGCAGCAGGCGGTGAGCGGGCCGTTCACGCGGGGCATCGGCATACCAGGCCTCATGGAACCCCGAGGTCAGCAGGATGCGGGTGTCCGGCCGTGTCGCTGCGACCCGTCGCGCCAGCTCGATGCCATTGATCTCCCCCGGCATGACGACGTCGGTCAGCAGCAGGTCGATCCGCGCTTCCTGGCGAAGCACCGTCAGGGCTGCCGACGCGTCTGCCGCGGTGAACACCCGGTAGCCCAGATCGACCAGATAACGCGAAGCCGCCCGCAGCAAGGCCGGATTGTCGTCGACGACCAGAATATGTTCGTTGCCGGTGGTCCGCGGCGATGTGCCAACCGCGGCCGGCTGCTGGCCGGCAACCACCGGGTCCGCGCGCGGCAGCAGCAGACGCAAGGTCGTGCCCTGCCCCGGAACGCTGTCGATGACGATCTGGCCGCCGGACTGGCGAATGAAGCCATGCACCATGCTGAGCCCCAGTCCCGAACCGCGCCCCCGCTCTTTCGTTGTGAAGAACGGCTGGAACGCCTGGGCCAGAATGGCTGGCGGCATGCCGCAGCCGCTATCGCTGACCTGGAGCACGACCCGATCCCCCATTGGCCCGGCCTCCCGCGGCTGATCGTCGGGATCGCCGGCGCAGCGGTTGCGCAACGCGATCTGAAACAGCCCGCCGCTGCCCATCGCATCGCGCGCGTTGGCCGCCAGGTTGGTCAGCGCGCTCTGCAACTGCGCGGGATCGATGGCGAGCGGCCAGATATCGGCGCCGGCATCGAACCGGACCTCGCTATGGGGGCCCAGGATCCGGCGCAGCAGCCCCAGAGAGTCACCGACCAGGGCGGCGGGTTGCACCAGTTCCGGCAACAAGGGCTGGCGGCGGGAGAAAATCAGCAGCTGCTGGATCAGCTCGCGACCGGCGTTGGCCGCTACCAGGGCATCGCGGATCATGTCCGCGGCGACGGGGTTGTCGCTGATCACGTCGCCGAGGGCATCCAGGTTGAGCATGATGACGGCGAGAAAATTGTTGAAATCATGCGCCACGCCCCCGGTCAACTGGCCGACTGCCTCCATCCGGTGCGACTCGATCAGCAACTGCTCGCTCTGGCGCTTTGCGGTCAGGTCCAGCAGCGACATGCCGATCCCCGGAACCTGCATGTGCCGAACGGGGCGCAGCCGCACGTGGACATGCAATGACCGGCCGTCGGTGGCTCTGGCCTCGGTTTCGAAGTCGGGTACCGTCCCGCCGGCCGTCACAATCGCGGCCTTGTCCGCCCATCCGATGTCATCGGGAAACAACGACCCCGGATTGGTCACCGTTGCGGCCCGTTCGTCGATCCGCAGCAAGGCGGCAAAGCCAGGATTGACGGAGCGGAACGCCTGGCCGTCCGCGGTCGTCACCGCCAGGTTCACCAATGGCGCCGACAGCAACTCGTCGTAGGTGTCGCACATTTGCTCGATCAGGCGCGGATAGCCCTCGGCCAGCAAGCGCTTGTAGCGGGCGGCAAGACGGCCGGGTTCGGGATCGGCGCCGGCGCGCGCGACGGGGCGAACTTGCGTCCAGGACGGCAGCGCGTAAGCGGCGGCGTCCACCGTCACAAAGCCCGCGGTGGCCGGGGCGACACCGGTGACCGGAAACACCAGCCGGCACCAGGTTTTCATCCGGAAGCCGGAAATGGCAATATTTTCCGTATAGAGGCACTGGCCACGCGCCATCGCGGCGTCGTATCCGGCCTGGTAGAAGACCGCCGCCAGATTGCGGGACGCCATCTCCGACAGCCGGCGTCCGTTCCAGTCGTAGCCGGTGGTGGAAACCAGGGTCGCGCCAAACCGGTCGAACACCAGATCGCCATCCGCCAGACGCCGCATCACGACCAGGTTGCCCAGCGCACCGGGCGCACCACGGGTTATCCGGTCAACCAGCTCGCCGCATTGCCAGGGTGGTCCGGGCACGCACTGTGCGGCCTCCCGCAGGACCGGCATCGGCAGGCAGGCGGGGTCGGGGTCCCAGCAAAAGTAGGGGGTCGGCCGGTTAATTTGCCGAAACATCCGGCGCAACAGTGTGTGGCGGCCCGAACTCATCTCGCGCGCGAGACGATAGACCAGACCGCCCGGGGTCGGCACCCCGTCGCGCGGCGGCGCCGGCATCCCGATGCCTGGCACAGCCAAACGGCCGGCAACCTGTCCAGCCGCCGTCAGCCCGTCGGGCTCGGCGGCGGGCACAGATCGATGTTGGCGGCGATCGGCCGGGGACACGATTTCCCTCCCTTCGGGTGTTAAGCCCCCCATTCATTCCCAACCGGCGAACCAGGTCCGGCTGGGCGGCTCTTTTCGCAACGGGACGCGATCAGTCTAATCAACCTGAACGTGTGCCGTATAGGACTAACTCGTTCACCGGGCGTGCCACCGCGGCCGAACGCCCGAAGCGCCGGGCAGCGGTTCGGCCGGCGTGTCCCTGATGCCCTGCGACCTTGCCAGCCCGGCGATGGACTTCGGCAACCGGCCTCCGGCGGTTGACCTCAGCCCTTTCGATAGTCCGCCTCCGCCGCCACCGCCCCGGCAAAGGCGGCCAGCGTCTTCTCGACATCCGCCGCGTCGTGCGCGGTGGATACGTAGAACTTCGTGTCACCCTTCAAGACGCCCTGCTCCCGCAAGGCCTTGTTGAACCGGCGCAGCGCCTCCACGTCCTGGCGCAGCCCGGCGCGATAATCCGAGACCTCCCCGGTCGCGAAGATCAGGTCGAACAGAACCGGCTCTCCGATCACCTGCGCCGGCAGTCCCGCCTGCCGCACCATGTCGGATAGCCCGTCCATCAGCCGGCGGCCGGTGGCGAACACCGAATCATAGGTGCCGGGCCGGCGCAGCACCGCCAAAGTCGCCAGCCCCGCTGTCGAGGCGACCGGATTGCCCGACAAGGTCCCGATCTGCGGCAACACGTCGTCGCCCATCTGCCCGCGGTCGAAGTGGCGCATGATGTCGGCCCGCCCGCAAACCGCGGCCAGCGGGAACCCGCCGGCGACGATCTTGCCCAGGGTGCAGATATCCGGGATCACACCATAATACTCCTGTGCGCCGCCAAAGGCGAAGCGGTAGCCGGTGACGATCTCGTCGAAAATCAGCGGGATGCCGCATTCTTCGGTCACCGCGCGCAGGGCTTGCAGGAAGCCGGGCTTCGGCGGCAGCAGGCGCTGGAATGGCTCGACGATCACCGCGGCGAGGTCGTTCTGGTGTTCGCGGATGATGTCGTCGGCCAGGCCCGCGTCGTTGAAGGGCGCGATCAGCATGTCGCCGGCCACGGATCGGGGGATGCCCGGCGAATCGGGCACCGCCTGGGGGAAGTTGCCGGGACGCTTGGGCGCCATGCTTTGCAGGGCGTATTCGCTCATGCCATGAAAGCCGCCCTCGAATTTCAGCACCTTGTCACGCTTGCGGAAGGCGCGCGCGACCCGCATCGCGTAGACGTCCGCCTCGGTGCCGGTGCTGGTGAAGCGAACCTGTTCGGCGCAGGGCACCGACTCGACGATCGCCGCGGCCAGGCGGATGCCGGGTTCACTGTTGGCGAAGAAGGTCACCCCGAGGGGGATTTGCGCCTGCACCGCCGCGACGACCTCGGGATGGGCGTGGCCGATGAACATCGGGCCGGACCCCAGCAGGAAATCGACATATTCGTTGCCGGAGACGTCCCAGACCCGCCCGCCGCGGCCCTCGGCGATGATAATGTCGGATGAAAGATTGCCGAAGCTGCCGCCCGGCAGCACCCGGCGCGCCATCGCGACCAGCGCGAGCTCCTTGTCGCTGCGGGATAATTCGGTCATGGGGTCCTCCTGAACGGGTCGCAATGCGGATAGATCACCACTGCATCGCGGTTTTACGCAAGCTGGTGCCGACTCGGGCGGGTTTGGCATGCTATGGGAATGCTCATCGTGCAAATTGCCCCGACCAAACCCAACCTCGCTCTGACGGACGGCGCCATCCGATCCCTGTTCCCGGGCACCATCCTGGAAGCTGGCCGCCTGTATGAGTTGCGGGGGCGGGTGCAGGACCTGCTGATCGACGCCGACGGTGCATCGATCACCGCGGTGACCCATGGCAGCGAGCCCTCGCCGTACAGCCAGCGCATCAATATCGGGCGCTCGAAGACCGGATCGCTGCTGATCACCGGGCGGTGCACCTGTCCGATCGGGCACCTGTGCAAGCATATCGCCGCGGTGCTGATCGCGGCCCATCGCCAGCAACTCTCGGGCGAGACCACCAGCAACCCGACGGTCAGCCGGCGCATCGCCCCGCCGCCGGCGCCACCGGCGCCCCCGCGCGACGCGCCGCTGTCCTATGAGATCACCGGCTGGCTTACCGCGCTGGAACAGGCGGAGGACGCCGATACCGAGGAGTATCCGCCCAATATCCGCAACCGCGTGCTGTATGTGCTGGACGCCGAACCGGTGCCGCGGGCGGTGGCGAAGCTGCGGATCCAGCCGGTGGTGGCGATGCTGCGCAAGGACGACAGCATCAGCAACGCCAAGCCCTATGCGTTGCATCACGTCCGCACGCCGGCGCGCTACCTGCGGCCCTCCGACAAGCTGATCCTGAGCCGGCTCGAGCGGCGGATGTCCGGCTACACGGCGACGGGCGACGACGACCCGGTCGATACCCTGCGGCGCATTATCGCCACCGGCCGAGGCTTCTGGGCCAACCCCTATGGTCCGCGCGTGACCGAGGGTCCCGCCCAGCCCGGCAGCATCGTCTGGCACGTCGAGCCGGACGGCTCGCAGAATACCCTGCTCGAAATCGAGGGCGGACGCCTGCCGGTCCGCGTCCCCTCGCCCTGGTATGCCGAACCCGCGACGGGCGTGATGGGACCGGTCGCGCTGAACCTGGTCCGCCCGGTGGCCGAGAGGATGCTGTCGGCGCCGCCGATCCCAGCCGAGATGGTGCCCAAGGTGCGCGCCGAACTGGCCAAGCGCATGCCCGAACGACCGGTGCCGGCGCCCCGGGAGCTGAATGCGCCGGAGCCCGTCTCCCAGGCGATGCGGCCGCATCTGCGGCTGATGAACGGCACCCTGCCGAGTGATCCCTCGCGGGGACGTGGTTCGGCCAAGGCGGTCGGCAACGGGCTTTGGGCGGTGCCGGTCGCGCGCCTGGCCTTCGACTACGGTCCGGTCACCGTCCCCTGCACGCAAAAGCAGCAGCCGCGCATCTTCGCCCGCGACGGCGTGCTGTACGAACCGGCCCGCGACCTGGAAGCGGAAGCCGACGCGCACGACCGCCTGGGTGCGATCGGCTTCGGCCGGGTGTCCCGCCTGGTGCCGGTCTATTACCAGCACGCCCACACCGACGATTTCGTCCTGATGGACAGCGACGGCGACACCGACTGGATGACCGTCGTCACCCGCGACCTGCCAAAGCTTCGTGCCGAGGGCTGGGCGATCGAGACCGACGAGGCCTTCCCCTTGCAGGTCATCACCGCCGACACCCCGATCGAGGCGGCGCTGGAGGAAGACGGCCGGATCGACTGGCTGGAACTGCATCTCGGCGTCATGGTCGATGGCGAGCGCCTGGATCTGGTGCCGGCCCTGATCAAGCTGATCAATCGGTCCAATGGCGTGTTGCCGCCGGAAGGCAAGGACAGCGACACCTTCCCGCTGCCCTTGCCCGACGGGCGGGTGCTGGTGCTGCCGATGGCGCGCATCCGCCCGACTTTGGCCGCGCTGATGGAGCTGTTCGCGAGTGGCGTGCTGGATCCGGGGGCGGACAAGATCGGGTTCAGCAAGCTCGACGCCGTCGATCTGGCGGCGATGGAGGAGCGCGCCGGCCTGATCTGGCGCGGCGGCGAGGCGTTGCGCGACCTCGGCCGCCAGTTGCGCGCCTCGGGCGGCGCGATCCCGCATGCCGCGGTGCCCGACGCATTCCACGGTTCGTTGCGGCCCTACCAGGCGCAGGGCGTGGACTGGCTGCAGTTCCTGCGCGGCGCGGGTCTGGGCGGCGTGCTGGCCGACGATATGGGGCTGGGCAAGACGGTGCAGACGCTCGCCCACCTCGCGATCGAGCAGGCCGAAGGGCGCCTGCAACACCCGGCGCTGATCGTCTGCCCGACCAGCCTGATCCCGAACTGGACGATGGAGGCGGAAAAGTTCGCCCCGACCCTGCGCGTGCTGGCGCTGCACGGGCCGAACCGGCGGGAGAATTTCGACCAGATCCCCGATCACGACCTGGTCCTGACCACCTATCCCCTGCTGACCCGGGATCACGAGGTACTGACCGAACAGCCCTGGCATGCGGTCATCCTCGATGAAGCGCAGACGATCAAGAACCCGAATGCCGAGACCACGCGCCAGGCGCTGCGGCTGAAAGCCGGGCAGCGGCTGTGCCTGTCCGGCACGCCGTTGCAGAACCATCTGGGCGAGTTGTGGTCGCTGTTCGATTTCCTCGCGCCGGGGTTCCTGGGCGGGCAGAAAGCGTTTCGCACACGCTATCGTACACCGATCGAGAAGCACGGCGATGTCGAGCGCCAGGGCCTGCTGGCGCGCCGCGTGCGGCCCTTTCTGCTGCGCCGCACCAAGGAAGAGGTGGTGCAGGAACTGCCGCCGAAAACCGAAATCACCGAACATGTGGAGATGGAGACCGCCCAGCGCGCAATCTACGATGCGATCCGCCTTGCCATGCACTCGCGCGTGCAGGCGGCCATCACCGAGAAGGGCCTGGCGCGATCGGGGATCATCATCCTGGATGCGCTGCTGAAGATGCGCCAGGCCTGCTGCGATCCGCGGCTGCTGAAGCTGAAAGCGGTGGAGAAGGCGAAGGCCGGGTCGGCCAAGCTGGATCGGCTGATGGAGATGCTGACGGTGATGCTGGCCGAGGGGCGGCGGGTGCTGTTGTTCTCCCAGTTCACCGAAATGCTGGCGCTGATCGAGCGGCGGTTGTGGGAGGAGAAGATCGAATATGTGCTGCTGACCGGGGACACCAAGGACCGGCGCACGCCAGTCAAGCGGTTCCAGGCCGGCGAGGTGCCGGTGTTCCTGATCAGCCTGAAAGCCGGCGGTGTCGGGCTGAACCTGACCGCGGCAGATACCGTGATCCACTACGATCCCTGGTGGAACCCGGCGGTGGAGGACCAGGCGACCGACCGCGCGCACCGGATCGGGCAGGACAAGAAGGTGTTCGTGCACCGCATGGTCACGATCGGCACCATCGAGGAGAAGATGGAAGTGCTGAAGGAGAAGAAGCGCGGCCTGGTGGCCAGCGTGCTGGAAGCGGAGCACGGCGGCGCGCTGAAGCTGACCGAATCGGATGTGGAGGCTCTGTTCGGCGCCGCGTGATCGCAAGGAAAGGTCGGGGCCCGGTCGCCGTCACTCCCCGATCGCCGCGCCAGCCGGACGCCGGGAATCGTTGGCGCCATAGAACCAGTTCGGCCGCATCCCCTGCCCCGCCGTCCCATCCTGCCCCGAGGACGCCACCCCACCCCCTCCCGCGAACGCCGATCCGACCGCGATCAACGCGACGGCGCCCCACGGGGTCTGTTCGGTGATCCGGTAGCCCATCCCCGCCAGCAGCGCCGCGGTGTCCGGCGACAGCGCGTAAGGCTCCGCGAACAGCGTGTCCGGCAGCCACTGGTGATGCAGCCGCGGCGCATCCACCGCCGCCTGCGGGGCCATGTCGTATTCCACCATGTTCAGCAGCGTTTCCAACACAATGGTGCTGATCCGAGCCCCGCCGGGCGAGCCCAGCACCAGGGCGACCCGGCCATCGTGCAGCACGATGGTGGGCGCCATCGACGACAGCGGGCGCTTTCCCGGCGCGATCGCGTTGGCCGCCCCCTGCACCAGACCAAACAGGTTGGGCGCGCCGGGCTTGATGGTGAAATCGTCCATCTCGTCGTTCAGCAGAAAGCCGGTGTCGGCAGCGATCACCCCCGCGCCGAAATATCCGTTCAGGGTGAAGGTGACTGCAACCGCATTGCCCTGCCCATCGAGCACGGAATAATGCGTGGTCTCCGGCTTCTCGTGCGGGGCGACGCCCGCCTGCAAAGCCGAGGACGGCGTCGCACGCGCGCCGATGCTGGCGCGCAGGGCGGCGGCGTAGTCCGGCGACAGCAGCCGTTGCAGCGGATTGTCAACGAACGCCGGATCGCCGAGCCAGGTATTCCGGTCGAGAAACGCATGCCGCATCGTCTCGGTCATCACATGCACCGAAGCGGCACTGTGGAAGCCCATCGCGCGCAGGTCGTAGCCGCCGAGGATGTTCAGCATCTCGCACAGGGTCGTCCCACCGGAGGACGGCGGCCGGGTCGATAACACGGTGAAACCGCGATACGCGCAGCGCAACGGTTCGGCCTCGGTGACCTGGTAGGCGGCGAAATCCCCGGCCGTGATCAGGCCGCCACCGGCGCGCGACGCCGCCTCGACCGCTTGCGGAATGCGGCCGTGATAGAAGGCATCCGGCCCGGCTCCGGCGATGGCCTGCAAGGTCGCCGCCAGGTCCGGTTGCATCAGCCGGTCGCCGGGCTGGAACGGCGTCCCGTCGGGACGCAGAAAGGTCCGAACGTGGCCCCGCAGCTTGGCAACTCCGCGGTCCAGGATGTCGGTATCGGCTCGGCTCAGCAAAAACCCGTCGCGCGCCAGGCGGATGGCCGGCGCCATCACCGCCGCACGCGGCAACGTGCCGTAGCGCGTGAGTGCCGTGTCGAGGCCCATCACAGAGCCTGGCACCGCGACCGACCGCCAGCCCAGCAGGCTGGCCCCGGGAACGGGCTTTCCGTCCGGGTCCAGATACATGCCGGCCGACGCGGCTTGCGGGGCCGTTTCCCGAAAGTTCAGGAATACGTCGCGCCCGTCCGCGAGATGCGCGACCAGGAAGCCGCCGCCGCCGATATTGCCGCAACACGGGTTGGTGACAGCCTCGGCGTAGCCCACGGCGACGGCCGCATCGATCGCGTTGCCGCCCTGGCGCAGCACCGCGGCCCCGGCCTCCGCGGCCAGGCGCTGGGCGGAGACGACCATGAACCGGTCGGATTCCGTCGCCGGCGGCGAGGCGGCGAAGGCCGGCCCGGCCAGCAGCACAACACCGGCGGCGACCCAAACAGCGCGCATGGCACAAAGGCGGGACCGGCGGCCAGGACCGAGCCCGCTCACGCCGGGATCGTCATGGTCAGGTGGTTCTCGGGTCCCTCGCGGGCATAGAAGACGTCCCGGGCATAGCGCCGCATCAGATGGATCCCCAGCCCGCCGACCCGGTCATCGGACCCGGCGATATCGGGTTCCGGCGCGGAACGCGGATCGAACGCGGCGCACCGGTCGGTGACGGTCAGGCGCAGCCGGTCGGCGACCGGCTCGACCGCGAGGGCGATCCAATTCGCATCGGTTCCCGGAACCGGCACACCATGCATCACGACGTTGGCGACCGCCTCCTCCAGGCACAGGCGCAGCGCATATTCCACGGCCACGCCCAATGTCAGTCGCGCGGCGATCTCGTCCACCCACAGGCCCAATCGTTCCAGCCCGACCGCAGAGCGTTCAGTCCGCAGCCGGAATGTGCCGGCCGGCCCCGGCTCTGTCGGGGAGGGCAGGTCGCTGGCCATCACCCGGAGACAGCACGAACCGCTTCGTCCAGATCGTGCAGAATCGGCAACACCTTGTCGGTCCCGCTGCTGACGAGCACGGCTTCCACCGCCGCCGGCGGGCGAAACAACACCATTCGGCCGCATTTCGATTTCACCGTATGCGCGCCCATGATCAGCGTGCGCAGTCCCATCGAGGCGATGAACTCCAAGGCCGACAGATCGACGATCAGTGCGCGCCGGGCGCCAACCAGGACGCTGAACGGCAGGTCGATCACCCGAGCCCCCGCGATGTCCAGCCGCCCGATCAGCCTGGCCTTGGTCACACCGGGCGCGATCTCTTCGGTTTCGAGTTGCATCGGTGCTCGCCTGGTTGGTTCAGCGCGGAATGGTCATCGCCAGCCGGTTGGTCAAGCCGACCCGCGACCAGGCAAGGTCGCGGGCGTGCTGGCGCAGAAGCTGGATGCCAAGGGCGCCCTCCGTCGCCGGCGCCGGCTCGTCTGCCTCATCGATCGCCAGCGGATTGAACGACGCGCATTGGTCCTGGATGGTGATAGCCAGTTGGTTCGGGTCGGCGATCAGGCGCAACGACACCAGATCGGCGTTCGCACCCGGCATCGGCAGCGCATGGGCGATGATGGCGCTGACCGCTTCCTCCAGGCACAGCCGCAGCGCGTATTCGCAGCGCGCGCTGAGGTTGGTCAGGATCCCCAACTCATCGACCCAGGCGCCGATGCGGCGCAGTCCCTGCGGGGTACGGGCCACCTGCAAGGTGAACACCAGGGGCTTATCGGGGAAGGGGTCGTCGTCTCCATCGCCCAGGCTGACGGCCTGCACCGCATCCGGCACGGTGCGGCAGACCGGCACGATCCGGTCGATGCCACTGGCAATCAGCACCGACTCGACCGAGGGGTCGGGCAGCAGGAAGACCATCCGCCCGTCATCGGCCGCGATCCGGCGCGCGGCCAGGATCAGGGTGCGCAGGCCAGCCGAGGCAATGAAACTGACCCGGGACAGGTCAACGATCAATCGCTGCCTGGCACCGGCCAGGCGGGAGAAGGTGGCATCGATCGACTGGGCGCCGGATACATCCAGCCGGCCCCGCAGGTTGACCTTGATCACGCCGCGAACCACGGCCTCGGTATCGATCAGCAGAATGCGGGGGGCCTGGGCCAAGTTGGGATTCCGTCAATTCGGCGGTCAGGGGAAGCGTAGCAGAAGGACGGAAAAATCATCGTCCAGCGGTCCCGGACGGGCCGCCAGGCGCACCTGGTCGTAAAGCTGCCGAGCGGCGGCGGATGCTGGCAGCAGGGGCAGGACATCGTCCAGTCCCCATTGCCGGCCGGAACGGTCGACGATTTCGAACACGCCATCGCTGAACAGGGAAATGGCGCTGCCGGCCGGCACCTCGATCCTGGCGGCGGTCATCGGCATGTCCGGGATCATGCCGATCGCCGGATTAGGGGCGGACAATGGCACAGGCTGGCGGCGCGGCGGCGGCATCATGTAGCCCGCATGGTGTCCGCCCGCGGCAAACGACATAACCCGCGCCACGGTGTCGTAAACGCCGTACCAGATCGTGAAGAACAACCCGTTATACTGCTCCATCGGGAACATGCGGTTCAGGCTGGCCAGCACGGCGGCGGGATCGAGCATGTCCGCATCCGGCAACAGGCGCTGGCGCAGGACATTGGCGACCGACACGGCATGCAGCGCGGCCCCGGTGCCATGCCCGGCCACATCCAGTAAAAACACCGCGAAGTGCGTCTGGTCGAGCATCTGGTAGCCGAAGGCATCGCCGGCGAGCCGGGTGGACGGCTGATAGAACCAGTCCACCCGCACCGGTCCCGACAGGATCGGCGCCGGCAGGATCGAGGCGACGTAGCTGCTGGCTTCGTCCAGTTCACGGTCCAAGGCATCGGCCTCGGCCGATTCTTCCATGCCACGGCGATGGTAGCGCAGCCGGTGGCCGCCGATATTGATTGTGGCGCCATCCTGCAAGACCGTGGTGGATTCGATCTTCATATCATCGACCAGGGTGCCGTTGGTGGATCCCAGATCGGTCAGCACGATCTGTTCCTGTCGCAGTTCCAACTGGCAGTGCCGGCGCGAGACCGTGCCGCTCGGCAGAACCACCTCGGCCGGTGCGGTGCGTCCGATGATCGCCGGCAATGTCCGCAGCGGGATCCGTTTCGCGGGGCCGTTTTCATCCAGCAAAAACAGGACATGCACCGACTCCTCCACCGGCGCGCTGGGGGCCCATCCGGCCGGGGGACGGAAGGTGATGGTCTGCTCGTCCTCGAAGTCGCGTGGCGCCGGCATGGGGTCTCCCGGGTGAGAAAAGCATTCTGCGGTGTTTTGCCATCACGACACAATGGTTCCGGGGGGTTGCAGGGCAGCTTTGTCGCAGGTGAACTTGACTTTCCAGCGGAACCCGATGATACCGCCGCCTGATCGCGCGAGCCCGTTCCCGTCACGTGACGGGCAACCCTGCGTGCGGACACCGCGGTGACGACCGTGGTCAAGCCAGCGACTGGACCCAATTTGACTGATACCGTGACCGCTCAGCCGGAGCAGACCGACGGCGCGCCCATTGGCGAACACCCAGTCGCTCTGCTGGATGCTGCGCCTGCTGTGGAATCTTCCACCACGCCTGAGCTCGAAGCAGCCGGCTCGCCAGAGCCTGCGCCGTTGATCGCGTCGCCGGAGTCGCCCGAAGCCGAGGTTGCGCGGGAAGCCCCTGAGGTGAGCGCTGATCCGCCGTCGGACGCGGCGGCAGCCAAACCGGAGGCCGATGATCCGTACGACGCGGAGACCGAGACTGCTCCGCAACGTCGCGGCTTTGCCGAACTCGGCCTCAGCGAGTCGGTGCTGCGCGCGATCGACGACATGGGCTACCGGACACCGACCCCGATTCAGGAACAGGCGATCCCCTATGTCCTGATGGGCCGCGACGTGATGGGCACGGCGCAGACAGGCACCGGCAAGACCGCCGGCTTCACCCTGCCGATGCTCGACATTCTGTCCGGCTCACGCGCCCGGGCCCGCATGCCGCGTAGCCTGATTTTGGAGCCGACAAGGGAACTCGCCTTGCAGGTGGCGGAGAATTTCGTCCAGTACGGCAAATATTTGAAACTGACCCACGCGCTGATCATCGGCGGCGAGAGCATGTCCGACCAGAAGGATGTGCTCAATCGCGGTGTCGATGTGCTGATCGCCACCCCCGGGCGGCTGCTCGATATGTTCGAACGCGGCTCGATCCTGCTGAGCGATGCCAAGCTGCTGGTGATCGACGAGGCCGACCGGATGCTCAACATGGGCTTCATTCCCGATGTCGAACGCATCGTCGGGCTGCTGCCGCGCACCCGGCAGACCTTGTTCTTCTCCGCCACCATGGGGCCGGAAATTCGCAAGCTGGGCGATGCGTTCCTGCAAAACCCCAAGGAAATCGCGGTGTCGCGGGCCGCCTCGGTGGCGACGACGATCGTCGAGGGCCTGGCGCTGGTCGCCGAACACGACAAGCGTGAGGCGCTGCGGCGGCTGATCCGGACGCAGAACGTGCAGAACGCGCTGATCTTCTGCAACCGCAAGCGCGACGTGGACATCCTGCACAAGTCGCTGACCCGGCATAAGTTCGATGTCGGCGCGCTGCATGGCGACATGGCGCAGACGGTGCGCTTCGCCACCCTGGAAAAGTTCAAAGCCAACGACCTGCGGCTGCTGGTGTGCAGCGACGTGGCCGCGCGCGGTCTGGATATCGGCGGCCTGTCGCACGTGTTCAATTTCGACGTGCCGATCCATGCCGAGGACTACGTCCACCGCATCGGCCGCACCGGCCGCGCCGGGCTCGAAGGCCACGCCTTCACCATTGCCCAGCCGGAAGACAAATTCGCGGTCGAGGCGATCGAGAAACTGATCGGCCACCCGATCCCGCCGATGCAGGTGGAGGGTCTCGATCCGATCGACTGGGTCGAGGGCGACCGTAAGCGTCGCGGCCGCGGCGGTGCGTCCCGCAAGAAGGCCGCGGAACCCCGCAAGGGCGGGTCTCGGGACCGGGCGCCGCGGGAACGTGAAGAGCCGGCGCGCGAGCGGGCCCCGCGGGAACGCGCCGCTCGTGAACCCGTCGCACGCGAGGCCGTGGCGCGGGAGGCCGTGGCGCGGGAGCCCGCCGTTCGGGTGCGCCCAGCGCGGGAGGCAGCGGCGGCAGCGCCAATCCCCGCCGCACCG
>Ga0302202_10000566_pt1 | contig 48682 bp, 45 predicted proteins | sample II_Bog_N3_3_FD_194579 | JGI IMG/M metagenome (GOLD analysis project Ga0302202, IMG submission 194579) | Peat permafrost microbial communities from Stordalen Mire near Abisko, Sweden - II_Bog_N3_3 | ecosystem: Environmental > Terrestrial > Soil > Wetlands > Peat | place: Sweden: Abisko...
CAGCTTTGTGGTGCGCCGCGTGATCCGCCTCAACGACGCCCTGCCCACCGACAAACCGCCAGAAAAGCCCGCGCCAAATTCTGCGTCGAATTCCGCCCAGGCACCCAGCCATTGGGTATGGCAGCGTGGGCCGTGGCTGCTGGTCGATCGCACCACCGGACATGTCACCGCACTGCACCTGCCCGACTACGATCCCGGCATGAGCCAGGTGAGCTGGTTCCGCGATTACGCGGCCTACTGCGGCGTGACGGCGAGTGGCAAGAGCCTCTATGCAGTGGTGGCGCAGTTGGCCGTCCGCAAGCCGGTCCTGGCAAAAAAGCTCGCAGCCTTCAATTCTGAGAGTGCGGCCGGCCCTGCCTGCGCTCCGCCCGATTGGCAGCGCGAGCCGCTGCGCATCAGCTTTCATCCCGCAGGCAAGGACGCCGTCAGCTACGATTTCGTTCCGGGCTCGGCCGTGCTGGTGGACGATTCGGGCGACGAGGAGGAAACTCCGGCTCCCGCCGCGACAAAATAGCGAAAAGCAGGGAGCGAGTCAGCGTGCGACCTGTGCGCTCAAGAGGGTCGCGTTGCGCCAGTGTTTCGCGCTCTTTGCGAATGGGCGAGAGGCGGACGGCGATTGGCCCTGCCTCTGTTGCGCTCATCCCCAGCCGCGATGCGGCGAGCTGGAATCGCCAAATGATTGGTTCCGGCGATGACCCCGGCGTCGCTCTTCCCTCCGCCAGTTCCAAAGCACCCACACCATGAACCAGAGCGCGATTCCCACGGGAATCAGCGCGAGCGCTACGGCGTCAAATTGCACTTTCACGGCGATGAACCTTCATTCCGCCTTCCGGATGCCGGGAGCCCAAAGACAGCCCCGCGCCTCGGAAAGCTCGATGACTCCAGAGGACGCCTATTTCTGTAAAGAGGGAGTAGCGGGTTTATAAAGGACCTATAAAAACGACGCGTCTGGGCGGTTGGCTCTGTTGGCGCCGACAGCTTCGCGTTCCCATCCTTTCCGCAAAGAGCGCGTAAAGGATGGGGCACGACGTTTCTTTCTCCCATGCTCCGTCGCTGCCTAGCTCCCTGTTTTTAAGGCCTTCTTGCTCCCTCGCTCCCTTGCTCCCTTGTTCCCTGTCCTTGACACCGAACCGGCCGCACATTTCTTATCGTTACAGGCTTTCTTTTGGCAACCCGGGCGGGACGACCCTGGCGGGGTATGTTTTTTGCTCGCTCTGGTGCTGAAAAGGAAAGCTGTGTCGAACAGGAAGCAGGCGGTAGCAGGGTTGCGCGGCGCGTACAGGCAAGAGCATCAGGTCCTGAATGGCGCGGCCAGACCCTTCCACCCGGAGCTTGGGCCGTTGAGAGACTGAGGCTCCAAGAACCTTTCCCGGAGACAAATTTATTGGTCAGGCGCCGGCTACATCGGCCGGGTGCGCCTGCGCCCAAGGCTGGTGAACGCCGGCCGCGGAGCGAGTAAAGGACGCAGGCAAAAAATGAATTTCATGGCAACATTGGTAATGTGGGCGGCTGCGCCTGCCCCCGGAGCAGGTGGCGGCCTGGGGATGCTGCTCCCCATTTTGCTTTTTATTCCGCTGCTTTATCTGCTCATGATCCGTCCGCAACAGAAGCGGCAAAAGCAGTGGCAGCAAATGCTGGCAGGCATCAAGTCCGGCGACAAGATCACTACGGCTGGCGGAATCCGCGGCGTCATCCTTTCCATCAAGGACGATTCGATTATTATTCGTGTCGCGCCCGACAACCTGAAACTGGAAGTGGCCAAGACCGCGATCGCCTCGGTCACCACGCAGGATGAGCCTTCGGCCTCCTAAAGAGAATCGAAATCATGAAGAAAAATCTCAAAAACAAAATTGCCTTGATCTTCGCCGTGCTGCTGATCTGCCTCTATGGAATCTTCGGGATTCCGCAGGGAGTCAGTGGCAAGGCCTTGAAGGCCGCCATCTCCAATCGCATTCACCTGGGCCTCGATTTGCAGGGCGGCGTGCACCTGATCCTGAAGGTGCAGGTCTCTGAAGCGGTCGGCGACGAAACCGACAGTGCCGTGGCCCGTATCAAGGACACTCTCAAAACCGGCAATACGACGTATTCCCAGGTGATCAAGCCCGATCCCACCAAGCCCGAGCTCATCGAGGTTGATGGAACTCCCGCCGCAAAGGCCAGCGACGTCCGCTCCCTGCTCGATCAGAAGTTCTCCAACGAGTACGACGTCAATGCCGGCAGCACAGACAACTCCTGGACCCTGACCATGAAGCCGCTGGTCGAAAAGGACCTGGAACAAAAAACCGTTACGCAGGCCATTGAGACCATCCGCGATCGCGTTGACACCCTGGGCACGTTCGAGCCGCTGATTGCGCCCTATAGCCTGGGCGAAAACCAGATTCTGGTGGAACTGCCGGGCGTGAGCGATCTCGACAAGGTCAAGGCCATGATCCAGTCCACGGCGCGGCTTGAGATTCACGCTGTGGTGGGCGACGGCTCCGGCTTTGCCGATGAAGCGTCGGCACTGGCCAGCGTCAACGGAGCCCTGCCCCCCGACGAGGAGATCGTCCCTGGCTCCGGCAACATGGCCACTGGCTCCGACGCCGAAAAGGTCTTTATCGTCGAGCGCGCCCCGGTCGTTTCCGGCAGCGACTTCCGCTCCGCCGATCCCAGCGTCAACTCCAATACCGGCCAGCGCACCGTACATTTCACGCTCACCGACGAAGCCGGCAACCGCTTCTGGGATTACACCAGCGCCAATGTCGGCAAGTACATGGCTATCGTCATGGGCAACCGCATCCGCGAAGTCGCGGTTATCAAGAGCGGCATCCGCGACTCCGGCGAAATCGAAGGCGCCTTTACTGAAGACGAAGTGACCGTGCTTTCCAAGATGCTGCGCACCGGCGCTCTGCCGGCTTCGCTCATCTTCCTTGAAGACCGCACCGTGGGCGCTTCGCTCGGCGCAGACTCCATTCGCGAAGGCGTTACCGCCGCCATCGTCGGCGTTCTCGTGGTCATGGCCTTCATGCTCATCTACTACAGGAGCTCGGGCATCAATGCCGACCTGGCGCTGTTTTTGAACCTGGTGATCCTGCTTGGCTTCCTTGGCTACTCCGGAGCCACGCTCACCTTGCCAGGCATTGCCGGAGTCATTCTCACCATTGGTATGGGCGTGGACTCGAATGTGCTGATCTTCGAACGCATCCGTGAAGAGATTCGCGCCGGCAAGGCGGCCTCGGCAGCCGTCGATCAGGGCTTTGCCCATGCCTGGGTGACCATCGTCGACACCCACGTCACCACCATCGTTTCAGCGGCCATCCTGTTCCTCTTCGGAACCGGACCGGTCAGGGGTTTTGCCACCACGCTCACCTTCGGTCTTGCCGCCAACCTCTTCACCGCGGTGTATGTCTCGCGCGTGATCTTTGAGGCGCACTTGAACAAGCTGAAGCCGGGCGAGATGGTTTCAATTTAGGGACTAGGGACTAGGGACTAGGGACTAGGGACTAGGGACTAGGGACTAAGGGACTAGGGACTAGGGACTAAGGGACTAGGGACTGAAGCCTGATGGGTAGCAAGCTACCGGCTACAGGCTCAAAGAAGAGAAGGGAAGAAAAAGCAGTGGAATTCTTTCGCGGCGTAAATGTGAACTGGCTGGGGTATAAGTGGTACTTCCTCGCCTTTTCCATGATTTTTAGTATTGCCGGCATCGCAAAGATGAGCTGGAACTGGTCGCATATCGGCACGCCGGTGCCATTGAGTGTGGACTTTCGCGGCGGTACCGAGGTGCAGGTGCAGTTTGCCAACCGCCCCGACATCAACGCCATTCGCCAAGCCATGGAAGCGGCCGGCATCAAGGACGCGCGTATTCAGAACTTTGACGTGCCCAGCCTGAACGAGGTTGTCATCAGCCTGCCAAGGCAGAACGACGAGACCACGCTCGATACGGGCCGCCAGCAGATTGTCGACGCCTTGCACTCCCATTACAACAACTCATTCAACGATGCCGGCATCAAGGTGGATAGCGTGGGCGCCACCGTCGGGCACCAGTTGGAGGCGCAGGCCACGCGAGCCGTTCTCTGGTCCATGCTCGGCATGTTGGTCTATCTCTGGTTCCGTTTCCAGTTGATCTACGGCGTGGCCGCAGTAGTGGCCTGCTTCCATGACACGCTCATCACCGTGGGTGCCTTCGCACTTTTCGGCAAGGAGATATCGCTCACGGTCATCGCCGCCATTCTCACCCTGGTCGGCTACTCCATGAACGACACCATCGTCGTCTTCGACCGTATCCGCGAGAATCTGCGCATCAGCCGCAAGGAGCCGCTCCCCGATCTGGTGAATCGCAGCATCAACCAGACCCTGAGCCGGACCGTGCTCACCTCGGGCCTCACTTTTCTCACGGTGCTTTCGCTTTTCATCTTCGGTGGCGAGGTGCTCAACGGCTTCTCGTTTGCCTTGGTAGTGGGCATTATCATCGGAACGTACTCATCGATCGCTGTGGCTGCCCCCATGTTGGTGGCGTGGCAGGAATCGCGCACGGGCAAAGGGAAAGGCGCGTCGCTTCCGGCTGCAAGGCGGGCCAAGTAATGAGAACTCTGGCGCGAGCTGCGGGAATGGGAATTGCACTAGTTTTGCAGCATCCTTTGCAGCTGCCCCGTAGTTCTGATAAGGTTGTTTCGCTTCTTTGTGAGGAATTTTAAATACGGGAACAATTCCCCTTCCCGCGGTGTCTAATATAGAAGTAACCAAACCCGATTCCGAGGCTGGCTATGTTTGAAGATTCCACGTTTGAATCCGCGAGCAGGATCAAGACCAAGAGTGGTCGCTGGATGCTGGTCACTGGGGGCATCAATGCAGCGGTCCTGGTTCTGTTGATCCTGATTCCACTGATCTATCCTGAGGCGCTTCCAACGCAATTGATGGCAACGATTTTGACGCTGCCGCCTCCGCCTCCGCCGCCTCCGCCGCCGCCACCGCCGCCTGAAGTGCACGTCGTGCACGTGCAGTCGGAGATGATGAACAACCAGCTCACGGCGCCCACCAAGATCCCGCACAACATCCAGATGGTGAGCGAGAAGGAAGCACCGCCCTCGAGCTTCGGCGTAGCCGGCATGGAAGGCATGGGCGGCTCGAGCAACGGCGTCATGGGCAGCATGTTCGGCAGCGGCAACGCGCCCAAGGTGCAGGCCGCGGCTCCCAAGAAGATCAACATCTCGGCCGGTGTGGCCGTGGGTATGCTGATTCAAAAAACCATACCCGTTTATCCGCCCATCGCCAAGGCCGCGCGCGTCTCCGGCACGGTGGTTTTGCAGGCCACCATTTCCAAGAACGGCACCATTGAGAACCTTCGTGTCATGAGCGGGCCCGCCATGTTGCAGCAGGCCGCACAGGACGCCGTGAGACAGTGGCGCTACCGGCCCTATCTGCTCAACAACGAGCCCGTCGAGGTCGAGACCACCGTCAACGTAGTCTTTACCTTGGGCGGGTAACACAATCTCCGGCTCCCTGCCGCTCTTTGGCAGGGAGCATTGCTTTTGATCTGAATGCGCATTCTTTGCTAGCCGCATTCCTCACAGTGTCCGCCCGCGGCGGATTCATTTCAGTCCAAAAGAATCTCCTTAGGAGGAACGATTCAGTGATTCACGCTCAGCTCGCACATTTCGCTTCGCACATGGTCAACAGCCTGGCATTCTTCCAGGACGAGGGCCAGACTGTTGGCTTCAGCCCCCTGCAACTGTGGGATCACATGGCTTGGATGGCGCGCACCGTGGCCATCATCCTGTTTATTGAGTCGGTTTGGTCCCTGGCCGTCATGATCGACCGTTACCTTTACTTCACAGCCGCTCGCAAGCAGTCCCGTGAGTTCGCGCCCAAGGTTGCCGGCGCCCTCAAGGACAGCAAACTCGAGGAAGCCATCAAGATTGCCGACCGCAACAAGAAGTCGCATCTGGCTGAGGTTGTGACCGCCGGTTTGCAGGAGTTCCGCTCCTCCGCCGGTCAGCCGAACGATGAAACCATTGCCAGCGCCGGCCGCGCTCTGGAACGCGCCGAAGCCATTGTTCACGCCAAGCTGAAGAGGGGCCTGTCAGTCCTGGCCACCATCGGCGCCACCGCTCCGTTCGTCGGTCTGTTCGGAACGGTCGTCGGCATTCTGCACGCGTTCGACGCCATCGCCACCCAGAAGATCGCGGGTATTGGCGCCGTCGCAGGCGGTATCTCCGAGGCTCTCGTTACCACGGCGTTCGGCCTGCTCGTGGCCGTCCCCGCCGTCATGGCCTTTAACTACCTCACTGGACGTGTCGAAGCATTCGACGTCGAGATGGACAACTCCTCGAGCGAATTAATCGACTACTTCATCAAGCAGAGCCACAGGCGCTAACCGCGAAGCGGCTGCCGGCAGGAGCGAGAGTCTGTATCGAGAATTCTGCCGGGTGGAAGACAAGAAGCTCTTCCGCCCGGCGATTTGACTCCTCGCGCCGGCGCCTTGGATTTGCGCCAGCCCGGAGTGCATCCGGGAAGTAAAATTTCGACGTACGGAGTCCCGATTATGGGCGTAGCAGTTCGCAACGAAGGTAGGAAAGTTAATTCCAACATCAACGTCACACCCATGGTCGACGTGATGCTGGTGCTGCTCATCATCTTCATGGTCATCACCCCCATGTTGCAGCAAAAGGTCCAGATCGACATGGCCCAGGTGGCAAATCCCACCTCCATGCCCGATGCCGACAAGGAAGACGCCATCGTGGTCGCTGTCACCCGCGACGGCAGGATCTATCTCGGCCAGAACCCGGTCGATCCCTCTCAGCTCGGTAGCCAGGTGCGCGATAAGCTCGCCGAAAAGACCGACAAAACCATCTTTATCCGTGCCGATGCCCGCGCCCAGTTCAAGGTGGTGGAAGACGCCATTGACGATGTGCGCACGGCAGGCGTGGAAACCGTGGACCTGCTGACACAAAAACGCGAAGGCAATCAGCCCGGCGGCGGGGAATAATTCCGCGCGGCGATTGCCGGTTGAACGATATTAAGGAAACGAGGAGTTTGAGCCATGTCAATGTCTGTGGGAGATGCCGGCAGTAGCATGTCGGAGCCCAATATCACCCCCATGATCGACATTCTGCTGGTGCTGCTGATCATCTTCATGGTCATCGTGCCGGTGACCCCCAAGGGGCTTGAGGCGCTGGTGCCCCAGCCACCCAAGAATCCCCAGCAACAGCAGCAGAACAACGACCGCACCATCGTGGTCCAGGTTCTCTATCGCCCCGGCCAGGCTCCGGCGTACAAGATCAACGAGACCGACGTGGCGCACGCAGACTTGCTCAACCAACTACAGCAAATTTACGCCAACCGCGCCGAGCGCGTGATGTTCGTCAAGGGCGACGACGATGTGAACTTTGCCTACATTGCCGACGTCATAGATATTGGCAGGGCCGCCAACGTGGACCACATCGGCTTGATGACGCCTAAGATTCAAGCCGGCCAGTAGGGCGGCCGTGTTCGGAGACACAAAATCCGAATGCCGGGAAGAGTACAATTTTTCTACCCTGGTTGCGGTACCTCCCGCCTGCAACCAGTTGCCGAAAATTTCCAGGTGCGGCCTTGAGGGCCCAAGCCTGAAGGAGAAGGATACGAAGATGAATGGACCCGGACGTTTTTGGGTGCTCGCGATAGTTTTGAGCGGCATGGTGCTTTCCATGAGCGGGTGCAACCAGTTGGAAGCACGTGACCAGTTGAACAAGGGATGCGAAGCCTATAAGGCCGGGCACTACGATGAAGCCATCGAGCATTTCCAGAAATCTACGGAGCTCGATCCCAACCTGCCGATGGCGAAAACTTATCTGGCTACCGCGCTGGCCCAGAATGTGGTGCCTGGCCTGACGACACCCGACAACCTGAAGACGGCCAACCAGGCCATGGACATCTTCAAGCAGGTGCTTTCGCAGAATCCCAACGATGTGAACAGCATGAAGCAGATCGCGGGCATCTACTTCAGCATCAATGATATGGATAATGCCGAAGCCTGGCAGAAAAAGGTTCTCGCCTACGATTCCAAGGATCCCGAGGCGGCTTATACCGTCGGCGTCATCGACTGGAAGAAGGCGCACCAGAACAAGCTGAACGCGCTACAGGCCGCCGGCCTCAACGACGACGGCAAAGGCAACGTGAAGGCGCCCAAGAAGGTGATGGAGCCGCTGGCGCAGCAGAACGCGCCCCTGGTCGATGAAGGCCTGAAGTACCTCACCATGGCCGTCGACAATCGCCCCAACTACGACGACGCCATGCAGTATCTGAACCTGATCTACCGCAACAAGGCCGACGTTGATTTCGGCAACCCCACCGCGGTGGCGCAGGACCTGGCCTCCGCCGAGGACTGGACCCACAAGGCGATGGATATGCGCAAGGCCAACGAACAGAAGAAGAATCAGGGCCCGGGCGGCATCACCATGGACAACAACGGCCAGATGCACTGATCGAACCATGCTCTCGGAAAGACCACAAACGGCCTCCGCCTCGCGCGGGGGCCGTTTTTCTTTGGTGCACAACTTTTCAACCTCGAGGTGAACTTTGTTCAAGCCTGAACGCGCCGCCTGCATCGCGTGCATCGTTGCCTGTCTTCCATTCTGCGCCGTTTCTTCGCATGCGCAGTCTCCAGCAGCAGCGCCTCATCCCACCGCCATGGAAACCGTCGCATCCCCAGCAGGCTTCACAGCGCACAACGATCGCGAAACGATCGAAGTCGCGGTTTGCGGCGATGCGCTCATTCACGTCACGTCGCGGCCCGTGGGCGCTCCAGAGGCTGCCGAGAATCAACCCCCCGAAGACCAACCCTGGATGCTCGCGAAATCCGACGCCTGCCCCGGCGCGCCCTTCCAATTCAGCCGGGCCAACGGCGTCTCTACCCTCACCACATCCCGCCTCGCCGTCACGTTATCCGATCGCGATGGCAACCTGACTTTCAAGACCATCGAGGGCGAGACTCTGGTGCGCGAAAGAAGCAATCTTCCGCGCACCTACCTGCCTTCGCAGGCCACGGGCGGCCTTTTCCACATCGAGGACCGCTTCAGCCCCGATTCCACCGAAGCGCTGTACGGGCTCGGTCAGCATCAGAGCGGCATGTTCAACTACCGCGGCAGCACCGTCGAGCTTGGCCAGAACAACACCGACATCGCCATCCCGCTGCTGGTTTCGAGCAAAGGCTACGCCATCCTCTGGAACACCGCCTCCTTCAGCTACGTCGACAACCGCTTTCCCCTCGATCTGGACCTGGAGTCGATGGCCGCGCCGCAAATTGACTACTACGTCCTCTACGGCCCGCAGATGGACGCGATCCTTCATCAATACCGCTCGATGACCGGCCATGCGCCGCTGTTCCCTCAGTGGGCTTACGGTCTCTTTCAATCCAAGGATCGTTATAAAACCCAATCCGAGATCCTCTCCATCGCGGCCGAATACCGTTCCCGGCACATTCCCATGGATGCCATCGTGCAGGATTGGTTCTGGTGGAAGGATGGCGGCAAGGGCGATCCCATCTACAACGCCGGCTATACCGATGTTCCCGCCGAGCTGAAGACCCTCCACGACGAGCACGTGCACGCCATGATCTCGGCGTGGGCCATGATGGATGCGACCGCGGAAAACTACAAGCAGATCGTGGCGAAGGGATTCGATGTCCCCGGCGCGCAGGTCTATGACCCTTCCAACCCCGCCGCCGCGGACTTTTTCTGGAACCAGTTTGTCGGCAAGCTGTTTGCTCAGGGGTGGGACGCTTTCTGGCTCGACAGCTCAGAGCCGGAGGAGGCATGGCCGTATTTCGGCGACGCTATCCTGCGCAATAAGCAGCTCCACATCGGCCCCGGCCTCGAATACACCAACGTCTTTCCCCTGCTGCACACTGGCGGCGTTGCGGAGCGATGGAAACTGGCCGATCCCGGCAAGCGCGTCTTCCTGCTCACCCGCTCGGCTTTCATGGGCCAGCAGCGCAACGGCGCCACGGTGTGGTCCGGCGATGTGTACAGCAGTTGGTGGGCACTGCGCCGCCAGGTGCCCGCGGGCCTCAACTTCGCGCTCTCCGGCTATCCCTACTGGACCACGGACATCGGCGGCTACCACCCGCTCGACTACGCGCACTCCCTACCGCCCGGCTATCAGGAGCTCTATGCCCGCTGGTTCGAGTACGGCGCCTTTTGCCCGGTCTTCCGCACCCACGGCCATCGCGATTCCAACGAGCTATGGACCTACGACAAGGTCTTTCCCGCGCTCCTCGCCGTCGACCGCTTGCGCTACCGGCTCCTGCCCTACGTCTATTCGCTGGCGTGGAAGGTCACGAGCGAGGACTACACCATCCAGCGCCCGCTGGTGATGGACTTCCGTGAGGATCAGGCGACTTGGGAGATCGGCGACCAGTTTATGTTCGGGCCTGCGCTACTGGTGAGCCCGGTATTGACCGAGGGCGCAACGCAACGCACGTTCTATCTACCTGGCGTCGGCGCGCGTTGGTATGACTTCTGGACCGGCCTGCATGATGTGGGTGGGGCAACAGTAATCGTCGACGCCCCGCTCGACCGCATCCCACTCGAAGTCCGCGCAGGATCCATCCTGCCTCTCGGCCCGGTCATCGAATATGCCGGCCAGGCGACCGATCCCATTGAGCTCCGCGTTTATCCCGGAGCCGACGCCGATTTCACTCTCTATGAAGACGAAGGCGACAGCTACCGCTACGAGCGCGGCGCCCACTCGACCGTTGCCCTGCACTGGGATGACGCGACGCGCATGCTCACCATCGGCGCGCGCCAGGGCAGCTATCCCGGCATGGCCGCCGGTCACACCTTCAACGTGGTGATAGTTTCCGCCGGGAACGGCGTGGGTGGGGATGCGACGGCGTCGCCGGATAAGACCATCCAGTACACCGGCGTGACGATCGAGGCGCGGTTCTGAAATCTCGCAGGATGAGCGGGTGCCCCACATCTCGATTTTGAGATGTGGGAAAGCATGAGCCCTAACACACGTTGCGGAAGCTCGCGCCCTACTGCGCGCCCTTCTTCAGGATCTCCTCGGCGAGGTAGTTGCGCACGCGCGCGGCGTCTTGAAGCGTCTCCAGATACGCGGTCTGCAAAAGCTGTTTCTGGTTGTCGTGCAGCGCCTGATGAATGGCCTGCTGCACGCGGGGATCGTTGAGCTCACGCTGGCCTGCCGCATCGCGTTGCAGCAGCCGGTAAATGGCGTAACCGACAATCTTGTGACTCGGGTCATATTCGGGAATCACATCGGTGAACTGCCCCGGCTTGAGCTTGCTGATCGCGTCGTAGATGGCGGGCTCGGCCTTCAGTTGCGACTCGGAAGCAAAGCCCATGTCGCCGCCATTCGGCGCGGTGTCGGGATTTTCCGAGACGCTGGCTGCGACGGTTGCAAAATCCACGCCACTCACGAGCTGCGAGTGCGCGGCATCGATGCGCCGCCTGGCTTCGGCCTCGCCGCCAGGTTTCCCCGGCTGGTTGCCGTTGGGCGGCGCGGGCATGGTCGTCACAACGATCTGCGCCAGGTGATACCGCGGCTCAATCAGGTCGAATTCGGCCTTGTGCGCAGCGTAGAACGCCGCAATCTGCGCATCGGTGATATTGATCTTCGACTCGATCTCTTTGTTGATGAGCTTGGTCTCGGTCAACTGCCGGCGAATGTCGCGCTTCAGGTCGTCCACCGACATGTTGCGCTGCTTGAGCAGGTTGTAGAACTGATCCTCGGTGTACGGAGCTTTGATCTCGGTGAGCTTGGCGTTCACATCTTCATCGCTCGCGGTCAGGTTCAGCTTGGCGGCCTGCTGCTGCTCAATCTCAGACAGGACCATCTTCTGTAGGACGTTGAGGCGCAGGATGTCCGCCTCCTGGTCCGACGGCTTCTGGGGGTTGTCTCCAAGCTGGATCTGGTAGTTCCGCTCCAGCTCCGCGCGCGCAATTTCCTTGCCGTTGACCGTGGCTACCACATCGGCTGAAGGCGAACGATGGCATCCGGCAACGGCGAAAAAAAGAGCGCCGCTGAAGAGCAGTACCGCAGCTACATGAGAACGTCTTAGAAAATCGAATGACACTTGCAAGGTGATCTCTCCCGTGGGGTTCCGCAAAACCCCCGGCAATCAAGGATAAATCCCGTCACCGGCCCTGCGGTAGCCCTATTTGTCTTACTGGCCGGCGCCCTGGCCTGTCGCAGCCGGCGGCGGCGTGGCAGGTGGGGCAGGTGGCGGTTCCTGGCCCACGGAGCGCAGGGCGCGGTCGATGACCATCCAAAGCTCATCCACGGGCACGGCGCCGCCGTTCACCTTTTCGCCGTTCACGTAGACCACGGGTGTTCCATCGACCCCTAAAGCTTCGGCCAGCTTCATTGAGACTTTGATCTGCGTCTCGTCCTGCTTGGCCATGCAGGCATTGAGCGCGGTCTCGTCCAGTTTGTTTACCGTGGCTTCCTGCCGTGCAATACGGTCCAGCGCGGCAAAGCTCTTGTTCAGGTCGCGCTGATCGCCGGTCACTTCGTCCCCGTGAGCGTGCAGGTAGTCCACGTAAGCCCAGTACACGGTATCGCTCTGTGCGGCTACGCAATTGGCGTCCACGCTGGCGTGCATGGCCCACGGATGCAGGTCCGTGAGCGGGTCGTCCTTGTACACGAACCGCACCAGATTCTTGTAGTGATCCATGGTCACTGGAAACAGCTCCTGGTGCATGCGCGCACAATATGGGCATTCCAGATCGTCAAAGTTCACCACCGTCACCTTGGCGGCAGGATTGCCGCGGACGGGACGTCCCGCAACCGGAATGGCATCCGCGGGATCCTTCGTCAGGTCCAGCGTATCCATGTGGACGAGCCTGGTGCTGTCATCCGAAATCAGAAAATCGAAATCCTGCGGCTTGCCGTTGTGCGTGATGGTAATCGGCAGCGTCTCATAGCCCGTAAACTGGCTGGGCTTGCGAGCGCCAATGCTCAACGTGACGTCCGCGGGCAGGTCGAACTGCGAGCGAACCAAAACCTCGATGCGGCGATTGAGCGCGGGATCGGGCGCAGAAGGAGGCGTGATTTGTGCTTTACATCCCGCGGTAAGGCCAAGAAGGAGCATTCCAGCTAGAAAACGAGCATTCAACAAATTGATTTCCCCTCAGGAAAGGATACTCCAGTGCAGGGACTGAGGGACTAAGGGACTCGGGACTAAGTGACCGGAAAGCCCACGGCAGCCTCGAATATCCGGCGCTGATAACACGAGAGCGCCGGGGCGGATCTGCCGCATTTAAAATCTTCCTTGAAATCGGCAGCCAGTCATCTTGAGCGAGTGTTTTCTAGTCCCTCAGTCCCTCAGTCCCTCAGTCCCTGTCTTTAATACGCCGGCGGCAGCGCGCGATCGCGGAACACGGAGTTGGACCGGCGGATGTCGCCCACGCCTCCGAAGTTGGCCAGCGTGAAGCTGTAGAGCCACTGGGTCTCGTCGCGGCTGGTTGAGCCCACCGTGCCCAGCTCGAATCGCCGGTAGCCGAGGGTCAGGCCGCAGCAGTTCCAGTTGTACACCGCCTGCACGCCTCCGTACTGCACTTCGTGGAGCACAAAGTCGTAGCCGCCATTCACTGCCAGGTTGAGCCCGTTGCCGCTGGGTTTGCCGATCTCCAGGAACGGCTGCACCTGCTGGCTCTTGAGTGTAGAGAAAGTGGCGTGACTGGTGGGCGTGGCGCCGTTCGTCACCTCGTCGTCCACTGCGTTCAGCAGCGCGTGCCCGATGCCCAGAGTGGTGCGGCCAAAGCTGTAGCCCGCGAATATGTTGTCCGCGGCCAGTTGGCCGGCGATGGTGTCGTACGCCAGGTCCCATTGGATGCGCAAATTGTCGATGGCCTCGAAGCGAATGCGCGAAGTGATGGGAGCAATGTTGCGCGCCGAAGTGAGAAAGGTCGGCGCCATCAGGTCCAGCGTGGCATCGAACACATTGCGCCGGCCCGGAATGACTGCTCCGCCAAAGTTCGGATCGATAAAGTATTCCTGCGCGATCTCCCAGCTCGCCCACTCGCGCGGCGCGCTGGGGCAGACGATGGTTTTCCCGGCATCGCCCGCGGTGTCAACGTTGGCGTCGGGGCCGGCATCCTTTTCGCTTGCGCCGCACGATTTTTCGCCTGTCGGCCGCAGATAGAAACGCTGCGTGACGGAGAAGCCGCCCTCATTCACGTTGCTGGCAATATCGGCGGTATCGAACAGGAGCACATCCTGGGTCTTGGTGCCGATTCCGCCCACATACCGGTAGTTCAGTTCCGGCTCGATCACGTGGCGCAGTTCCCGGTGCCAGAAAGGAAGCTCGTAATCCCGTTCCAGCGCCGGCAGACGGATGTCGATCGATGCCTCCAGGTCCGTCCGATTGAGCGGTTCGTGACTGATGATGGGCGTGGTGAATGGGCCGGTGAGTCGGGGCGTCTGGCTGATGGTGTACACGGTGTCGCGCAACGCCACTTCAGGCAGGAAGCTCCAACCTGCCACTGAGAGCGGCAGGGAAAGATGCGGATAGAAGTCGAACCGCCCCACGTTGCGTGAGTGGAAGAAAGGCTCGGATCGGTTCAGGTAGCCCAGCGACGATCCCAGCCCCCAATAGAGCAGTCCACTGCCCAGTGGCCGGTCCAGCACGTCGTAACGCACCAGAGGCAAGTGCAGAATCCTCACTTCGTTGCCATTGTTGGTGCTCGCGAAGGACTCAAACCGGTCCAGCCAGACCGACGGCATCATACCGCGATGATTATGCGTGAACACCACGTCGCTCGCTACCTGGGAGCTGATGGCCTGCGAGTAGTTGTCGTCGAACACCAGCCGGTACACGTAGCTCGACAGGTATTCCATGGTGCCGGCAACACGAGTGTTGGGAGAAAAGTCCTCGCGCCCCAGCACGTTCACATCCACACCGCCCTGATTGACCCGCTGGTAGCCGGTGGGATGAGCCGTCGATACGGTCACTGGCTCTTCGACGCCGCGATCTAGCAGCGCGTTCCAGCGCGCGGTCAGATGGTCGAGTCCCGGTCCCCTGTATCGAAAATCGCCATTGGGCGCCCAGCCGCGCTCGCTGAAGTACTCCGCGCCCACCACCATGTCCATGCTGCGGTTGATCGCCCAGTACACCTGCTCGCCCAGTGTGTAGCCGCGAATCGACGATCCGTTGCTGATCACCGGCGTCAGCAGTCCGCTTGTCCTGCCCGTTTCGTTGGCCGGATGGTGCAGGTAGGGAAAATAAAAAATCGGCACGCTGAGAAATTCGAAGAACGCATTCGAGGTCGACGCTTTGTCGTCGGTCAGATCGATGGAGTGCGCGATGATCCGCCAGTCGGGGCGGGGAAGCCGGCAGTTGGTGATGGAGCCGTCGACGATGCGATAGCGGCCCTCGCCTGTTTGCAGCAGCACCCGGCCCGAAAACAGCAGCGGGTTCGGCGTGGAATACACCACCGTGTGCCCCATGGCATGCACGCCCTGCGACCCGTTCACGTTGTAGAAGCGTGCGGTATGCATGTTGAGCCGCATGTCGCCGTGCGAGGCGTTGATGAGCACGTCATTGGGGCCGCCGGTAAGCTGTAAATGACCGTCGGCTTCCAGTTCCGTGGTCGCTCGGTTGTAAGTCACGCTGTCGGCGCGAATCACGTAATCGCGATAGTGGACCACCACATCGCCGGTCAGGGTCAGCGTGTCGCCGGCCCATTCCTGGTTTTTCGCCTCCCATTCCACGGGAGTTCCGGTTTCCGGCGCCGGTTCCGGCACGGCCAGTGGCACCAGCTCCTGGCCGGGATCGTTAGGAAGATCGCCGGGCAGGGCCGCCACAACGGGCAAGCCGGAGCTTGGCGCGCCGCCCGTCTCACGTTGCGCCGCAGGTGTCGCCCCTGCGGGTGCCATATTGGTCAACACTTCCGGCGCCTGTGCGCCCACTTGCACGTGACAGGCAGCCAGCAGCGTGATACATACTAAATAACGAGGACGCATCCCTGACTCAGACCGGTGTAACGCTCAGCATAGCAAAGCAGGCTGCATTAGATGGGACGCACTCCTCTCGCTCTGGTAACTCGACAAGCCGGCTTGACCGCAAGGTCACGATCCCATTGACCGCTCGGTCACGGGCCCACTCCGCCTGGGCGCGCCCGCCTCTGTCCGCGATCCTCTTTCCTTGGTTGTTGAGCAACGTCTGCGTTCACCCGGTTTCGGGTTGCGGCGCGGACCACATTATGCGCGCGAGCCGGCAATGCGGCCCGGCGTAGCAGAAGGGAACCTGGAGCGTTGAGCACATCACTTCAAACTGCGGTTCTTTTTCCCGAGTGGAAGCAGGAAGTCAATCGCCGCGTAGCGGCCCACTTGAAGAGCAAGGCGACCTCGGCAGGCGAATCCGCCGGGCCCACTGAAATCCGGCACCCGCGTGGCAGCCGGGCAGCCCAGGCCGCCGCGCGGGTGGCCGCGCGTTACGCCAATGTCCCCAGCTACAACGAAATGCTCTCTCGCGAGGCTCGCGCCGCGGTCGACGCCGCTAAGGCCGCCTCCAAAGCCGTGCAGCAGGCGCAGGCCGCCTTTCAGTACGTTCTCGACGGCTTGGAAGCAGCGAACTCTGCCGAACTCGACTTACAGCCCGAGGCCATCTCCGAGCGCCGTGCCGCGCCCGCAATGGTTCCGCCGCAGCAGAAGCTGCCAGAGCGGCCTCAGATCCACCGGGAAACGGCACTCGCTCCAAGCTGGGAGCTGGAAGCCGACGCGCAACTGGATGAGACCGCGTCCCAGGAAGCCCTGCCTCGCTATGATCGCCCGTCGATTACGGAAGCAAATCTGGACGAGCCCAGCGAATCGGCTCAGCCCATTTACGCCAACCTCATCGAGTTCCCGCGGGAGATGATTGCCACCCGCAGAGTGCGTCCGCGGCGCGCGGAAGGCCCCTTGGCCGAGACGGAATCAGCGCCCCAGTTAAGCATCTTCGAGGTCGATCCGGCCGCCATCTCCACCCAGCCCGCTCCCGCCACTACGGACCTCCCGACGCCGCCGGAATGGATGCGTACGGATTGGTCGGACATGACCCTGGAGCCTCTGCCTCCATCGATGAACTCTGCGCCTCTGCCCTCATCGATGAACTTCGGGGCTTTGCCCGCGAATCTCGAAGCGCAGCCTTCAGCCATGTCTTTTGCCGCGCAACTTCCAGCCCTGGACCTCGAAGCGCAGCCGCGCGAGCAGTTTGTCGACGAGCTGCTTGAGGAGCCCGAGCTTGAGGCCGCGCCCGCGATCGAGCTTGCGCCCATGAGCCGGCGCCTGCTGGCAACTTTCGTCGATTGCACGTTGATCGTCGGCGCGTTGGTGGCTGCGGCCGCGCTGGCTGCGTACAACACCAGCGAGCTGCCGGGCCTGCGGGCGGTGGAGTTCCCGGCCGCGGTCGCGCTTCTGGCCATCGGCATCGCCTATCACGTATTTTTTATGACCCTGGCCCGGGCCACGCCCGGCATGAGGTACGCAGGCATCGAGCTCAACACGTTCTCGGGTTACACCACCAGCCGCGGGCAACGCTGCGGGCGCCTGCTGGCACTGCTGCTGTCTGTCTTGCCGCTCGGTCTGGGCATGGTGTGGGCGCTGTTCGACGACGGCGGCCTCACCTGGCACGATCGCCTGTCAAAAACCTACCTGCGGAAGCGGTGAGAAAACAGAGAGCTGAGATCGAGGGGACCTTACACCGGCGCTATTTGACGCGATAGCTATACAGCATCGCATCTCCCAGATCCTGGTGAACGCTGAGATCCTCCAGGCCTTTCTTCGCGCCGTCCGGCAACGCCTTACCCGCCTCAAACACAATTGGTTGTCCGTTCCACACTCCCACCAGCGTTTCTGAAACGAAACGGTATACCGGGGTCGCCTTCGGCACCGAAACAAAGATCACATCCCCGGTGTGCCAGTCGATACTCGGGCCGCCGCGCGCCACCGGCAGCAGATCGTGCACCTGCAAATTGACGTGAAGCTGCACGGCCGCGCCGTGGCTCACAACCCAATACTCCACTGTGCTTTGATCGCGGATGATCAGATCCGTCCGGTCCAATCCGTCGCAACCGTGTTGTTGCGGCGCGGTCTCTTCGCATTCCTGGCGCAGTATGTCAAAGGCCTCAATCGTGTACTGCGGCGGCCCCGTCAGGTTCCCTTTCGTCACGGCGGGCGCGAGCTTGGTTCCGGCAGTCACGGCAATCGCCGGCGGCGGATTCAGCCAGTGCGTCGTTGCTGTCGGCTCCAGGGTCGTGATCACCAGCGAATAGCTGCCTACCTTGGGAGGCTGCGGCTTCGCGTCTCCCCCACTCACGCTGATGGTGGCTCCGTTAGTGGTCGCGGGAGCCCCGTTTGGGGTCGCCGCGCCCGGCGTTGCTGCGCCCGCGTTCGGCGTTCCCGCACCGGCGCTCGGCGTAGCCGCGCCCTGCTGTCCCCAAAGGTCTTCTACGCCCGGCACCGCCCCTGATATCGCAATGACCAGCGCCGCGATGAGCCAACGTCCGCGCATGACCCACCTTCCTGTCAGGCCGAATCATAGCAACGCCGCGTCGCGCTTTCCTCTGAAAGCATGTCTGCTTCGCCTGCGTTGTTCCAAGACAGGACGCCCTCTCATTCCGGTTTCGAAAGTGAAAAAGGTTGGCCTCAGCTCCGGCGGAAGTTTGCGTATTTGATTCGCGGCACTGGTTGGCATATACTCGTGTATATGCCAGTTCCACAGGAGGCCAAAATGCGGTGCACAGCCAAAATCTTTATGAACAACCGCAGTCAGGCGGTCCGTCTCCCCAAGGGGTTTCAATTCAAGACGAAAGAGGTCTTCATCCGCAAGCAGGGCGAGGACGTGATTCTGTCTCCGCGACCGAAAGACTGGTCCGCATATCTCGCGGATCACCCCATTGCATCGGAGGAGTTCATGGAAGGCGTGGAGGATCTCCCGTTCGAGGAGCGTTCATTTTGATGCCGGAATATATGCTCGACACCGACATCGCCTCTTACATCATGAACAGCAAGAGCCCCGCTCTTTTGCAAAAGCTCCAAACGGTATCCACCAACGCGGTTTGCATCTCCGCGATTACGAAATCCGAGATCGTATATGGTGTGGAGGTTTCTCCGCGGCAGCAAAAAGACCGTGCCGCGCTCGAGTTCTTCCTGCGGCATATCGAGGTACTCGATTATCCTGCAGGCGCAGCGGCCGATTATGGCTATATTCGCGCCGCGCTCAAGGCGCGCGGGACGCCCATCGGACCCAACGACACACTGATCGCCGCACATGCCCGCCATCTGGGGTTGACGCTCGTGACCAACAACATACGTGAGTTCAGCCGCGTGCCCGGGCTCAAGGTGGAGAACTGGGCATAGAAGCCTGGATGTATAAGCGCTACTGCCCGCTCTCTACTTCCTGCCGTACCGCCCGCAGCGCGCTCACGCCCGCCCCGATGAGCGCAGTTTCGTCGTCGGGAGGCAGGATCTCCAGCGAAAAACTCTGCAACGGGCTCATCCGGACCATGGTTTCCAGGTGCGTGCGCAGCAGCGGCAGCTCCAGAAAGCCCACATGTTTTCCGGTGAAGTAGAAACGCCCCGGCCCTGCCAGGTGAATGAACGAAGCGGTGGCGGCGGCCAGCGCGCGGTGCCACAGATCCACAAACTGGCGGCAACGCACGTCGCCGTTTTTGGCGTTGGCAAAAACTTCTTCGGGCTCCAGGTCGAGAAAGCGCATGCGCATGGCGCGATAGCCCATGATGCCCTCGAGATGCCCGATGCCGCCGCATCCGCAGTAGCGCTCCTTGGGGTCGAGCGTGACCGTAATGTGCCCGCCCTCCCACACGCCCTCGGCGTGCGGCCAGCGCCCGTATCCAATGCCGTTTCCGATGCTCCACACGCGGGTCAGCTTGTCGAGCCGGCCGCGCGTGGCAGCCACACCCGCGGCGATGGCGTCCGCGTCATTGGCGATATGCACTGGCGCCGCGATACCGCGCTCCTTGAGCGCCGCGGTCAACTGATCCGCCAGCCGCGTGCCCTTCATCTGCGGCAGGTTGGGCGATTCCTCGACCACTCCCGAGCGCACGAACCCCGGAACGGCCACGCCGATCGCGTCAATGGCGTCCGTCTCGCCCGATCCGGCTTCGCCGCCCGCCAGGCTTGCGATCTGTTCAGCGAGAAGATCGACCAATGTGCTGTCGGGAATCGCCTCCAGCGCTCCCACCGCATCCCGTTCGCCGGGATAGCGCAGCACCTTCCGGGCCAGCCGCAGTTCCTTGAGCCGTGCCGCCGCGATGTGGTCTGTGATGACGACGCCGATCGCCGTTGTCATGTGAACCTCCGGGAAGAGCAGTGAATAGTGGTTAGTGATGAGTGGTTAGTGATGCGTTATCTGCCGTCAGCTTGTACTGATGATTGCCCGCGTAACGTCCCGAAGCTACTACCCACTAACCACTAGCGACTAACCACCAACGACTACTCCGTCTGATACCGGTGCAACCGCCCCAGCCCATTGAACGCGGCCACTTTGTAGCACTCCGCCAGCGTGGGGTAGTTGAAGACGGTGTCGATGAAATAGTCCATCGTGCCGCCGAGCGTCATCACCGCCTGGCCGATGTGCACCAACTCGCTGGCGTCCTCGCCGATAATGTGCACGCCCAGCACCTTGCGCGTGTCGCGATGGAAGATCAGTTTGAGCCGCCCCGTGGTGTCGCCGCGAATTTGCCCGCGCGCCACCTCGCGGTAATAGGCCATGCCCACTTCGTAAGGGACGTCCTCGCCCGTCAACTGCTCCTCGGTCTTGCCGATGAAACTGATCTCCGGGATGGTATAGATGCCGTAGGGGTAAAAGCTGGGATTGGAATACGCTGCATGATCGTTGAACGCGTGCGATGCGGCGATGCGCCCCTGCTCCATCGATACCGAGGCCAGCGAAGGGAAGCCCACCACGTCGCCCGCCGCATAAATGTGCTCCACCCTGGTCTGGTAGTGCTCGTTGACGGCGATGCGGCCGCGGTTGTCGGCTTCGAGGCCGGCGGCAGCCAGGTTCAGGTCGTCCACATTCCCCTGCCGGCCCACCGCATACAGCAGCGCATCGCCTGAAACCTTCTTTTTGCTCTCCAGGTTGGCCACTACCGTGCCCGGAGTGGGTTCCTCCACGCTTTCCACTTCCTCGCCCAGGCGCATGGTCACGCGCATGTCGCGCAGGTGGTAGCTGAGCGCCTCGACAATCTCCTGATCGGCAAACTCCAGCAGCCGGCTGCGCTTTTCGATCAATGTGACGCGCACGCCCAGCACGGCGAACATGCAGGCATACTCCACGCCCACCACGCCGCCGCCCACCACAATCAACGACCGGGGCAGAGCTTCCAGCCCCAGGATCTGGTCGCTGTTGATAATGGTCTTGCCGTTTACCGGCACTTTATCCGAAACTGCCGGCTTGGTGCCCACGGCAATGATGATGCGGTCGGCCTCCAGCGTTGCATCGGTCTGCGCGCCTTCCACGCGCACCTGGTGAGGATCGACGAAGCGGGCCATTCCGTGCACCACGTCGATGCCGTTGCGCGACAGTTGCGCTTCGGTCACATCTACCTCGGTCTTGATCACCGCCTGGATGCGGAAGGCCAGGTCCGCCATGGTGATCTTTTCCTTCACCCGGTAGCTCACGCCGTACACCGAGCGGTAGTTGTAGCCACTGAGATGGAGCACCGCCTCGCGCATGGTTTTGGAGGGGATGGTGCCGGTGTTGACACACACGCCGCCCACTACCTCCCGGGCTTCCACCACCGCCACGCGCTTGCCCATCTTGGCAGCAGCCACGGCGGCCCTTTGGCCCGCGGGCCCGGAACCGATAACGACCAGGTCGTACTTTACCGCGCTCATGCCTCTTTCTCTCCCTTTTTCTCTCCCGATGGGATCGAGACCCACGGCTTGACGCATGGAGGTCAGCCGCTGCGCCATGCCTGCCGCAACTCCAGAATAACTGTACACGCGGTTTACGACAGGGAATGCGTAAAGGAAATGAAAAGAGAGCGAAGCATTGGCGCGCGGCGGAGACCAGTCGGGGAGCAGGCCTCAGCCTTCAGGATTCGGGCGGGTAGCCCCGGCAGGCGATTTTTGAGCTTACCCGCCGGGGCCGCAGATTTGGGTTCCCGCCCCACTCAATCCTTCCCGTTCAATCCTTCATCGAACGGCGCTCGCGTTACACCTGCGCGGCACGAAAACCTTGCGACACGGCTGCCCGTGCTCCTCCAGAAAGTTTTCCGCCGCTCTGTGTCGCCTCCTCCAGCTGAAATTGCCGGATGATTCCGTCCAGTTCGGCAGCCAGGGAGGACAGGTTCTTCAGCGCTTCCACAGCCTCTTCGGCAACGTGCGTGTTTTCCAGCGACAACTGGGAGATCTGTCCCGCGGACTCCGAAATCTCTCCCGCCGCCGAGGTCTGTTCCGTGGCCGCGGTAGCGATCAATTGAATCTGCTGCTCCACCTGTTTTGAGGCTGCGATGGTAGCGTCCAGGCTTTGCCGGGCCTTCGACGTTTCGTCCATTCCGCTTTCCACAGCCGTACGGCTTTCCGCCATCACCTCCAGGGTGTCGCGTGTTTCGTCCTGGATGCTGCGAATGGTTCCCGCGATCTCCTCCGTAGCGCTCTTGGTGCGCTCGGCCAGCCGCCGCACCTCGCCCGCCACTACGGCAAAGCCGCGTCCGTGCTCCCCGGCGCGCGCCGCTTCGATGGCCGCATTCAGGGCCAGCAGATTGGTCTGCTCGCTGATCTCCTGAATCACGTTTACCACTTTGCCGATCTCATCCGAGCGGTGGGCCAGCGACGCCATTTTTTCGGAGACCGTCCGGGTAGCCGCTGCGATCTTCTCCATGGTGGCTGCCGCCGCCTGCATCACTGCACCGCCCCGTTCCGCCGTCTCCGCCGACTCGCGGCTTGAGCTTGCCGCGTTTTCTGCGTTGTGGCTGATCTCGTTGATGGTCGCCGTCATCTCCTGCGCCGCCGCCGCAATCTGGTTGATTTTGCCCGATTCCGTGCGCGCATTGCCCGCGCTCTGCGTCGCCTGGGTGCTGATCTCCGTCGCCGCCGCCGATACCATCTCCGCGCCCCGCGCCACCGACTGCACCACCGAGCGGAGCACCGCGACCGATTCGTTCAGCGCCACGCCTAACTGGCCGATCTCATCCGTCCCAGTCACCGTCACGTTCGCCGTCAGGTCCTTTTGCGCGATGCGTTGCGCCAGGGCTGTCGCGCGGCCAATGCGGGGCGCCGTCACCCGCGTCAGGGCCACGCCCGTCAGCGCGCATAACACCAGGATCAGCAGCGAGATCGCGGCGTCGATCCACATGGCACGGATGCTGCCGGCGGTGGCGGCGTGGGCGCTCTCGGCGCCGCCGTTCATACTCAACGTTACGTCCTCACTGGTCGCGGCCAGTGCCGCGTTGAACGACGACTTCGCTGTGTCTCCGCCCAGAGTATCCAGCGCATCGCCGGTCTTGCCGGCCTCGAGCATCGCAACACCGCGGTCGCTGATGTCCTTGTATTGCGCGAAAGTGGCCTGCATCTTCTGGAACACTTCCCGCTCGCCGGGGTACGAGATCAGGGGTTCGTACTTCCGGATACTGCCGGCATAGTCGTCGATTGCCTGCTGCCGCTTGGTCATGTTCTCCGTGATGCATCCCTGGTTCTGGCACAGAATCAGGTCCAGGTCCTCTCTGCGGAGGACGTTCATCGACCCCCGCGCGTCCGCAAGGGCCGCGACCGACGGCATCGCATCTTCACTCACGTCTTGCGACTTTTGAACGATCGAGCGGAAGGTGGTGAATGTGTAGACACCCATGATCAGGGAGAGAACGCACACTAAGCCAAATGCGTAGGTGAACTTGCGGGAGAGAGGAAGGTTTCTAGCCCAGGACATGGCGCATCCTTTCCAAATGAACTCACCCGTTCTATCGGCGGAATGCGCCCCGCCGTGAATGCTTATCCTCCGCAAATGCGTGAATCTCTCTGTCCCCACCGTTCGCCGTCCAAATGCACGGCTGCGCAGAGTCTGTCCGCCTCTCAACCCAGTGCGCCCGTGCCCGGCCGCGCTCTTGCCAGAACTCGCTCTTGCCCGGACCCTTGCCCGACCTCGACGAACTCGATATGCTTGGGGCCGTTGCCGTTTTCAATTTGGGAAACTTCCCGGAATGAGGCTGTCATTGCCCATGCTTCGCCCTGCCACCCCTCGCAAAACTGCCGCCCTGTTCCTGGCTCCGGTTCTGGCCCTGGCCTTCTGCGCCGTGGCGTCCTGGGTGCCCGCGCAAACGGCTCCCGCCCCCGCCAACCCTCAGGCTGAGCCGCTGCGCCGTGGGCCCACGCCAGAGCAGCTCGCCATCCAGGCAGCTTCAGAAAAAGATCACCAGCGCACGATGGATCTGCTCGGCATCCACGAACTACGCCCAGGCGCCAGCTCGAGCGGCAACGGCCCCAATCCCGTCAACTACGACGAGTCCAAAGCCAACATCTACCCCAAACTGCCCGATCCGCTTGTCTTAAACAACGGCAAGCGCGTCACCTCAGACAAAGTCTGGTGGAACGAGCGTCGTCCCCAACTCCTCGAGCTCTTCGATCGCGAAATCCTCGGCCGGGTTCCCGCACATCTGCCCGCGGTCACGTGGAAGGTCGTCAGCACCACGCAGGAGAAGAACGGCGACATCCCGGTGATCGTCAAAACGCTCGTGGGTCATGTCGACAACGCGAGCGACCCTTCGATCCCCGTGGACATCGACGTGACTCTTACCACGCCGGCCAATGCAAAAGGCCCGGTTCCCGTCATCGTCGAGCTCACCTTCAGCCGCCAGTTCCTTGCCTCCATCGCGCGCATGATCCCCGAGATGGCTCCCGGCGCTCAGGCCAGTCAAGGCCCCACCTGGCAGCAGCAGCTTCTCCAGCGCGGCTGGGGCTACGCGGAGTACGTTCCCACCAGCATTCAGCCCGACAACGGCGCCGGGCTCGTGCAGGGCATCATCGGTTTGGCGAATCACGGCCAGCCGCGCGCACTCGACGGCTGGGGCGCGTTGCGCGCCTGGGCGTGGGGCGCCAGCCGCGTCCTCGATTACTTTGAAACCGACCCCGCAGTCGATGCGCATCAGGTCGGCATCACCGGCCACTCGCGCTACGGCAAGGCCGCTCTCGTCGCCATGGCCTACGACCCGCGCTTTGCCATCGCCTACATCAGTTCTTCGGGAGAAGCGGGAGCCAAGCTCTACCGCCATCGGTTCGGCGAAGAGATCGGCAACATCGCCGGCGCCAGCGAGTATCACTGGATGGCCGGCAACTTTCTCAAGTACGACGGTCCGCTCACGGTCGCCGATCTTCCCGTCGACGCGCACGAGCTGATCGCCCTCTGCGCTCCTCGCCCCGTGTTCATTGGCGGCGGCGCAACCAAAGGCGACGGCTGGGCCGACGCCCAAGGCATGTTCCTCGCCGCCGTTGCCGCCGGTCCGGTCTACACGTTGCTTGGCAAAAAAGATCTGGGAGCCACGGAGTTCCCACCCATCGAAACCGCGCTCATCTCCGGCGATTTAGGTTTCCGCCAGCACACCGGCGGCCACACCCCCGCGCCGAACTGGCCGACATTTCTCGATTTCGCCAGCCGCTACCTGCGCGCGCCGCAAGCAAAATCAACCGCGCGCTGATCGTGATTCACTTGGGCAGCGGATGCGTCTGCGCCCAAGTCTTGTACTCGTTCAACACGGCAATGCCCTGCGCGTTGAACCACGAGTATCCGTTGCGCCGCTCCAGGCTCAACTCGTTCACGTCGTCATGGATGGTCTTGTCGCGATCGCCGAAAATCGGCTTGTCAGTCCCGATCTGGTAGTACCGCGCCCAGATGGGCCCCGCGCCCTCGACGGCCATCAGCTTGCGCCCGCCCGGGCTCTGGCGATCGGCCATAAAGTTCCCGCTGCCGTAGCGGAACCCGAAGATCTCCACCTTCACGAACCAGACGCACGCGGCATGCACCGCCGCAACCTCAGCCGGCGTCGGATTGGGCAGGCTCATGAAGAACTCGACCACCGGAAAACTCTCGTCGCTGGTCAGCGAACCCATTTCGTAATTGCGCGCCGAGGTCGGCTCCAGCGTCAGCGCATCGTATTGCTGCGCCCACGCCGTCTTCACGCCGTTCTCCGTAATCTGTAGTTTCAGCAGGCAGTCGATGCCGCGCTGCGCCGCCGGTCCCGCGCGCTTCACCATCGCGGCCGGCAGAAACTTCAAATCCGCCGCGCCCTCAGCCACATCGTGCAGAATCTCCACGGCGTGCGTCATGGCATCGTCATTGATGGTGATGGCGTCATGATAGCCGCCCTCGAGCGGCCACACCTGCGGCCAGCCGCCGTTGGGATACTGGGAATCGAGCAAGTACTCCACGCCCCGCTCGACAGACGCGCAAATCGGCGCCGCATCGGCATCGCGATGCGCCGCCACGAGCGCCGTCGCAACCCGCGCCAGGAAGCGGATCTGCATCCACGTGGAATCGTTGTCGAGCGTGGCGATGTAGTGCCAACTGGGATCCACCGGCTTGTCGAAATCGGCTAGATCCGGAAAACGATTTTCGTTATTGGCATCGTAAAGATCACCCGGCGCGCGCGGCCTGCTCACCATGTCGATGTTCTTGCTCCACCCGCCGTCTGCCACCTGCCAGGTGACGATGTTGTGCGCATCCTTGAGCGCTTCGTCGCTCGCCCACCACTCTGCCGGATGGTCCCCACGCAGGCCGCGGCCGCCAAATCCGACCCCCGCGTGTTTGGGACTGGTGTTCCCCGCGGCTCTTTGCTCGTCCGCCAGCGTCTGCTTGTCGATGGCTTTCTGCTTCTCCGACCGCTCCAGGTACTCCAGCCACGCCTTCTGCTGTTTCTTCGGCAAGGTCGCGATGCGCTCGCGATTCACGGGCTTGGCGATCACGTTCATGCCAACTACTTTGGCTGAGGAGGTTGTGGGCAGGCCCAGGGCGGCAAGCGCGGCAAGGTACAGAAGGAGCAGACAACGGCTATGGGAACGCATGGAGTGCTTTCTATCCCAGCGCAACCGCGCTTGTCAATGGATGGTCTGACCACTCATGGTCAGGCGCGGATCAAGCTTCCGGTGCCTCTTCGGCTGCGGGCAGAACGTCGTCTTCGCGCGCCGCCCAAACGTAGAGCGTGGGCAGCAGAAAGATGCTGATCATCAGATTGGCCAGCAGCCCGCCCACAATCACAATCGCGAACGGCCGTTGCGAGTCGCTGCCGATGGCGTGCGACATCGCCGCGGGCAGCAGCCCCAGCGTGGCCACAAGCATGGTCATCATGATGGGCCGCAGGCGAAGCACAGCGCCCTCAATGGCCGCATCTTCAATGGGATTGCCTCGCGCCCTGAGCTGATTGATGAACTCGATCATGATCACGCCCACCTGCACTGAGACTCCGAAGAGCGCCAGGAACCCCACCGCCGAAGAAACCGAGAAATTGGTGCCGGTGAGGAACAGCGCCAGCGGACCGCCGATCGATGCCATCCCCACGCTGATCAAAATCAGCATGGCCCACTTGAAGGAGCGGAACATGGTGTAGAGAATGCCGAAAATCACCATGATGGTGAGGGGAACGATAATGGCCATGCGCTGGTCGGCGCGTTTCTGGCTCGCGTACTCGCCAGCCCACTCCAGATGGTAACCGGTGGGCAGATGCACGTTATGCTGCACGCGGGCGATGGCTTCTTCCACGGTCGATCCCAGATCGCGGCCGCGCACCGAGTACTTGATGGCGATATAGCGCTGACCGCCCTCGCGATAGATTTCTTCGGCGCCGTCATCGGTGGTTACGCGCGTCAGTTGCGCCAGCGAAACGCGCTCGCCCGACGGAGCCAGCAGGCGGACATTCGCAATGGCTTCGGGCGTATTGCGATAGGGCTGCTGGTAGCGCAGCGTGACGTCGAATCGCGCTTCGCCCTGTTGCACCTGCGTGAGCGCGCTGGAGCCGACGGCGGTCTGGATCGCGTCCTGAATGTCGTTCACGTTGATGCCAAAGCGCGCCGCGGCCTCGCGGTCGACTTGGAGATTGAGATTCGGTTGACCGATCACGCGAAAGATACCCAGGTCCTCGATTCCCGGCACGGTAGACATCTGCGCGCGAATCAGTTCGGCTACGCGCTCCAGCTCGCGCAGGTCGGAGCCATAGAGCTTCACGGCCAGTTCGCCCTTTACGCCGGAGACGGCTTCTTCCATGTTGTCCGAAATGGGTTGCGAGTAGTTCCAGATCACTCCCGGGAATTTTGACAACTCCTGGTCCATGGAGGCGATCAGCCGCTCTTTGTCCTGGTTGAAAATGGGGCGCCACTGATCCTTCGGCTTCAGGTCGACAAAGTACTCGGTGTCGAAGAAGCCCGTGGTGTCGGTGCCATCGTCGGGCCTTCCCGTCTGGCTCACCACTTGCGTCACCTCAGGAAACGACGCCATCACAAGGCGCGCTTTGTTGGTGAAATCGATGGAGGCCGTCGGGCCTTCGCTGGGCGACAAAGTGCCGCGCACCCAGATGGAGCCTTCATCCAGATGGGGCAGGAACTCCGAACCGATGGGCCCACCCACCGTGAGATAAATGGCAACCGCGAAAAGCGCTGCGGAAATTCCGACCGTCCTGTAGCGGTGCTCAATGGCGGACCGGACTCCCGCACGATAATGTTCGGTCAGCCAATGCATCAGCGGATTCTGCCAGTCTTTGGCTCCCTTGCTGAAGAGAAAACTGGCCATCACCGGTGCGGCGACAATGGAAAACACCAGCGCGCCGAAGAGCGCGAAGGTGACCGTCCACGCCATGGGCTTGAACAACCGCCCCTCGACGGCTTGCAGCGTGAAGATGGGCAGATACGACGTGATGACAATGGCGCGCGCAAAGAACACCGGCCGCTGCACCTCGTGTGCCGCATCCTGAATCTTCGCGTCGGGGGGACGCCGATCGCCGCTCTGCGCCAAATGGCGGATGATGTTTTCGATCATCACCACCGAGCCGTCTACGAGCATGCCAAAGTCCAGTGCGCCCAGCGAAAGCAGATTCGCAGGAATGTGGCTCAAGTCGAGGCAGATGGCCGCGAACATCAGCGCAAAGGGAATGGTGAGCGAAACAATGATGGCGCCGCGCACGTTGCCCAGAAACAGGAACAGGATGATCGCCACCAGGATCATCCCCTCGCTCAGGTTGCGCTCCACCGTGGTCACGGTGTATTTAACGAGATCCGACCGGTCGAGGAAAGGGACCACCGTCACGCCCGTAGGCAGAATGCCATGATTCAGCTTGTCTACTTCTTCGTGGATGCCCTTCAGGACCGGGTCGGCGTCGTCGCCCTTTTGCAACAGCACAATCCCTTCCACCGTATCGGGATTGTCCACGACTTTGCGGTCATCGTAGACCTTCTTGCCATCGACCACAGTGTAGGGCTTCCACGATTTTCCGATCTGCCCCAGCCGGATCTTCGCGCCCTGCGTGACCGTGGCGATGTCTTTGATCCGCACCGGCGCGCCGTTCTGAACCTTCACCACCGTCTCTTCAATGTCGCGCACGCTGGTGTATAGGCCCAGCGCCTGCACGTTCACCTGCTGCTGGCCTTCCTCAATAAAGCTGCCACCGCCGTTGGTGTTGTTGCTTGCGATCTGCTGCTCCACCTGGCTGATGCTGAGGCCGTAGGCAACCAGCTTCTCCGGGTCGAGCGCAATCTGGTACTCCTTGGTGGGGCCGCCGAAGCTCGAAACATCCACCACGCCCGGCACGCTCTTGAACGACTTTTCCAGCAACCAGTCTTCGATCGCCTTCCGCTCCATCACGTCGTAAGCGGGATTCGTGCTTTCGACCGAGTACCAGTAGATCTGGCCCACCGGGCTCCAGTCCGTGCCCATCTGCGGAACCAGGTTTGCCGGCAGATTCACCTGGCTGAGCCGCTCCAGGACGTGCTCGCGATTCACATCGCTGGTGGTCCCGTCGTCAAAAATGAGCATCACGCTGGAGAGGCCGGCCAGCGTGGTCGAGCGCAGATGGGCGAGACGGGGAATGCCCGCCATCTGGATCTCGACGGGAACCGTAACCTGGCGCTCGATCTCCTCGGCCGAGCGGCCCGGCCACTGCGTGATGATCTGGACGTAATTGTTGGCGACGTCGGGATAGGCTTCAACCGGCAACGCGCGGAAGGAGATGACGCCCCATGCCGTGAGCACAAGTACGCCGCCCAGCACCAGCCAGCGGCTCCGGAGAGCAAAATCGACGATCGCTCGAATCACTTGCAGCTCCCCGCGCGGTACGACCCTCCACTGGCTGGGGTCCGCTTAGATCGTAACGAAAACGTGAAGGTTCATGATACAACTCACTACTATTTGACGTTGTTTTCTTGCTATTGGGACACTTGTGAAACTGTCCTATCCGGTCGCCTTCCGCAATCGCATTGCGGTTAAGCTCTTCGAAAGCGAGGGAATTCCCTTGAAGGAGAGTTTATGCAAATGCTGCGCGCCGCCATTCTTCTCGTATCGATACCCGTTTGCGCACAGGCTGGCTCCGTAAAGTTGGTGGCTGAATTTGATCTGAATCCGCTCGGGGTAAAGGTACCGCCGTCCGGAGACGTCTCTAGAACGTCTATCGAGATTCTTTTCCTGTCCGACAGCGATTTGGTCCTGCTCGACTCAAATAACCCTTCCGACGGGCGCAGGGATACAAAGTTGGCGCTCTATGAGATCGGAGGGGGAATCGCTCGGCTCAAGACATTGGTCAGCTCGGTTGAAGGGTTTGTGCCAATTTCAGTGGCCGGCCCGCAACCTGTGAGGGCGTTGGAGCGGATTGATTCGGAACACTTCGCATATTGGACCTACCTGGGCAAAGCACATCGTTGGCTCTGCGACGAGAATCTCAATTGCAAGGAAGACAAAGAGGAGAGGATAGCTGGGCCGATTCCACATGCTGTGAATTGCGATCCTAACGACTTTCTCGGTTACGCCAACCCTCAAAGAGCCGTATGCCTTGCTCCGGGCGCTCATACCAAATGGTCCGCAGTAGTAACTGATCTCGCCGGCCACCGATTGTATGAGGTGGAGCATGAGGCCATGCGATGGGACGCGCTCATGGTGAACAGCGTCCAAGGCAGGCGATTCGGTCTGGTATGGGGGTCAAACACCTTCATTCAGCTTCTGAAGCCTTTTGCATGCTTCGATGAATGCCCGCCGGCTGGCAGGCAGCAGTTCGTGGTTTTTGATTCGGACGATGGCGAGATGGTGCAGAGCTTCGGGTGGGATCCGCGACCATACAACCTCTACGTCTTGCCCGGCCTATCGCCCTCCGGGAGAATGGCTGCGTTTGTAATGAAGGACAAGCTCGTGGTCTATTTGCTTGAATTGCCATCCTGATGGTTCTAAAGCCGACGGCCAAAGAGGATTGCGCACAGCCTGACTTCGCAGCCACCCTATCTCCCATCCCTTCTCCCAGCCGGCATCGCGAACCGGGGGGCGCACGATTTTTAATCGCAGGGGTGGCTGATCCCTGTTCCCTGTTTTACCCTCATACCATGGAATTCAAAATCCTCGAACTTGAACGCGAACCGATCGAATTCGACCTCGAGCTCCCTCCCGGCGCAGTCGATTTCGGCGACGAAGCCATGCAAATCGGCGTTCTGGCCACTTCCGGCAGCGCCGAGGTGATCCACGAGCATCGCGGGCCCAAAGATATCGTCGCGGACATCCGCCTCCGGGGCCGTTTCGCAGGCAATTTCCAGGTTCCCTGCGCGCGCTGCATCGAACCCGTCGAAATCCCGCTCGCCGCCGACTTCGATCTCATTTTCCGGCCCCTGGGCGCCGATGCCGACCCTCCCGAGCGGTCCATTACGGCGTCCGAGACCGAAATCGGTTATTATCAAAAAGACAGTCTGTTGCTTGAAGATGTGCTGCGCGAGCAGGTGCTTTTGTCCCTGCCGGTCAGAACGCTGTGCAAGCCCGACTGCAAGGGACTTTGCCCGCGCTGCGGAGCAAATCGCAACCTTCAGCCCTGTTCCTGCGATGAGGGACCGAGTGACCCCCGATGGGAAGCGTTGACGGATTTGCGCAGCCGGATCAAGTCCTGAAGAATCTGTCGTGTACATCGTGAGTCGTACACCGTGAACGGGAATTTGGTACACGGTCCGCCGTTCACGAATCACGAAAAAGGAAGCATCATGCCGAATCCGAAAAGGCGCCATTCCACGCGCCGCACCGCCCTCCGCCGCTCCCACGACTTTCTCACCGCGGTCGGCCTCTCTGAGTGCCCCAACTGCCACGAAAAGAAGCTGCCCCATCGCGCCTGCCCCAAGTGCGGTGCGTACAAGGGCCGTGCCGTGCTGGACATAAAAGAAGCTAAGTAGCTCTCTATCCAGATGCTTACCGACATCGCGCTTGACGCAGTTGGTTCCGATAAGGCTCCCGAGCCGGAGATTCGCGGAGCCATACTCGCCTGCCGCGCATTGCCCGTTCGCGTGCATCTCATCGGACCCGAGCCGGAGCTCCGCGACCTGCTCGACGAGTACCTCGGTGACGAGGACCTGCCCATCGTCATCCACCACGCCTCCGAACGGATTGGCATGGACGAGAAGGCCGCCCACGCCTATCGCAGCAAGCGGGACAGCTCCATGCGCGTCGGCCTCAAGCTGGTGCGCGAGGGCAAAGCCGCGGGCTTCGTCACCGCCGGCAACACCGGCGCGGCCATGGCGACCGCAAAGGGCGTGCTGGGCGCGCTGCCCGGCGTCGACCGCCCTGCCCTGGCCACGCCCATGCCCACGTCAAAAGGCAACCCCTGCGTGCTTCTCGACGTGGGCGCAAACGTCGATTGCAAAGCGCAAAATCTTGAGCAATTCGCCGTGATGGGCGAGATGTACGCCCGCAGCGTTTTCAAAATCGCCAAGCCCCGCGTGGGCCTGCTCTCCATCGGCGAAGAGGAGTCCAAGGGCAACGAGCTTACCCGCGAGGCGCTGCCCCTGCTCAAGGCTCTGCCCATCCACTTCATCGGCAATGTGGAAGGCCGCGACATTTTCAATGGCAATGCCGACGTGATCGTCTGCGACGGATTCGTGGGCAACGTGGCCCTCAAGACCAGCGAAGGCATCGGCCGCTTCGTGCGCGACGTGCTGCGCGCCTCGCTCAATAAAACCGTCACCGCGCAAGTCGGCGCGCTCTTGTCCCGCCGCGCCTTCAACGACTTTCGCCGCCGCCTCGACTACACCGAATACGGCGGCGCGCCTCTGCTCGGCGTGCGCGGCGTCTGCATCATCGGCCACGGCTCCTCGAACGACGTCGCCATCTACAACGGCATCCGCGTGGCCCACGAGTTCTCGAGCTCCGGCGCCATCGAGCGCATGGCGCAGGCATTCGCCGGCCGCCCCGGAACCCGCCCCGATCATGGCGACAACCCCGACGCGATCATTCAATAAAGACAGGGATCCACAAAGCCCGCGTAGCGGGCAAAAGCAGCAGGGATAGCGATACGAGCCCGCGTAGCGGGCGAAAGACGGTAGCCCCAGGCGCAAGCCTGGGGAACAGATTGCAAAGCCAAAGCCAGCCCCCGCAGGGGGCGTAAGAACTTCCCGAAACCGGCACCTGGAACCTCAATCGGAATACGCCATGCCCGCGACCCAACTTGAATTCGACGCATCGGTCCTCGCCCAGTTCGCCTGCCCAGCCTGCCACGGGGATCTACGCATGGAGGACTCGCGCCTCATCTGCGCCGCTTGCAGTCGCAGATACCCCATCGTCGACGGCATCCCGGCGCTCATCGTCGAGCGGGCAGAATCAGCCGGCGACGCGAATCAGCCAGCATGAGTTTTCATCGGCAGGATTCGTGCTGCCGCGCTCTGCACGAAATCCGCAGGTCAGGTTCTCCGGTAAAACGGCAGCACCATCAGCGCGGCAAGAGCGATGGCCACGGCCAGCGCCAGCGCAATCAGGCTATAGAGAAGCACGAGGTTGGGACCTGACGCGGGATCGCCGCCGTCCGCATCTTTCTCGTCAGCCGCGTCGTTCTGGCCGCCGTCGGGGCGGTCCACGTCATTCATATTTGAGGGCATCTACGGGATCCATCTGCGCCGCGCGCGTAGCTGGCACCGTGCCGAACACCACGCCCACCGCGGTAGCCGCCGCCATGGCAATCAGCACGGAAAGCCACGAAATAGGGAAATCGTAGTCGGTGAAGAGACGGATGGAAAGCGGCAAGGCGAGGCCGGCGATGCTGCCCACCACGCCGCCGGTGAGCGAAATGAGCACAGCTTCAGTCAGGAATTGTAGTTTGATCTCGCGATACGTTGCCCCCAGCGCTTTGCGGATGCCGATCTCGCGGATGCGCGCGCGCACATTGGCCAGCATGATGTTCATAATGCCCACGCCGCCCACGGCCAGCGTCACCGCCGCCACCAGCACCAGCATTGCCGTCAACGCATCGGCAATCTTGGCCGCCGTTACCAGCAGGTCGGTGAGCGTCTGCGTCTTGTAAATCGAGTTCTTGCGGTGTCGCTGGTTAATCACGCGCACAATTTCTTTTGAGGCGTCGTTTACTTCATCCATGCTCTGCATGGAAAAGTAGATCTGATTCACGCGATCGGTTCCGGTAAAGTAGCGCGCCACCGTATACGGCACCAGGATGGTTTCATCGGTAATCTCCGACATGCCGAAGTCGGACACGCTCTGGCTGAAGACACCGATGATGGTGAAGGGAATGCCGAGAATCTGAAAGGTTTGGCCGATGGCCGCATCCGAGCTGCCGTATCGCTCTCGCGCAAAGAACAGGCTCACTACGGCGCACTTGATATGCATGGTGTCGTCCGTCTCGTCGAAGAAGCGGCCGTCCGTCACCACCAGATTGCGGATGAACTGGTACTGGGAATTCACGCCCAGCACTGCCGTGTCTTTTTGCACGCCGCCGGGAAAACTCACGCGGTTGTGCATCTCCAGCACGGGCGAGGAGTACATGATGCCGGGCACCTGCTGATCCACGGCCTTCTCGTCGTCCTGCGTCAGGTAATCGGTATAACGCGCGCGCTCCGCCGGAGTGGCGCCGCCACCCGCGTATTCCACCTCCACCTGGTTGGTGCCGATCTTCTGTAATAAGTCGAGAGTGTATTGCTTGCCCGTGAGCCCGATGGTCACCACCAGAATCACCGACGCTGTGCCGATGACCATGCCGAGCGCCGTGAGCGCAAACCGCGTCTTGCTGGCCCTGAAGCTGTCCCCTGCAATCTTGAGGATCTCGCTCAGCATCATGGTCTGGCGCGCGCTCGACAGCGTCTTTTGGAACGCGGTACGCCGAGCCTGTTCCCGGGTTTGTTCGCCGACCGGATTCATCGTTTCCTACCTGAGCAAGATGCGCGGGATAGCCTTTGGGCTTCGTGAATTCTGGCGAAATGCGGCGGGTCGCCGGATCTGCCGTCCCTCCTGATAGCTTACGCGCAAGGCCGCGTGCAGCAAACCCGCCGCGACCCGGTGACACTGCCCAAGTTTAGCCGCGCCCGCGTTCCAGCCTGTGCCTATGGCTTCGGCGCCTGGCTTGAACTGCACTTGAACGAATCCACACGCGACCAACTGGACACTTCGAGCGGCTTGCCCTGCATGCATGTCGTCATCTTGTCGCTCGGAACGCCCGTGAACTCGATGCCTGTACCGGCCTCAGGCTTCGTCCCCTTGAAGAAGAGGTTGTACTGAATGCCGGTCTTCACGTCCTTCACCACCAGGCAACTGGCCTCCACGCCAGCCGCCACGCAGCCTTGCCCCTTCACGGGCTTCGGCTCCTGCGCGGCCGTCGCTGTGACCAGAATCCCCAGCAGCGCGATTGCAGCAAACATCGTTCCTCTCATCGCATCCTCCCAGCCATTCACTTGGACTTCATGATTTCGTAATCGCCGTCTCCTCGGTGCGACTCTCGAGACCGGCGCTGCCTCCGAGCGCACGCCACAGCGCCGCCAGCCCCTCAACCGGCACAGCCTCCGCACGAGCCTGGGCAGCGATGCCCGCGCTCGCCAATGCCGCCGCCGCATCCGCAGGCGCAACCCCCGCAGCGCGCAAATTATTGTTGAGCGTTTTGCGCTTTTGCGCAAATGCCTGCCGCAGGAAGCGCAAGAAGCCACTCTCGTCAACGCCCAGCTCCGCGAATCGCGGCGCAAACCGCCAGCGAAACACGGTGGAATGCACCTTGGGCGGCGGCGAAAACGCCGAAGGCGGCAGCGTGAAAAGCTGCTCGGCAGGCCCGTACATCTGCACGGTTACCGAGAGCAGCCCATAGTCCCGCGAACCCGGCGCAGCCGTCACGCGCTCCGCAACTTCGCGCTGCACCATCAGCACGGCCACATCCAGCGCGGCATGGCTGGCCGCCAGCTTGAGCAAAATTGGCGACGTAATGTAATACGGCAAATTCCCCACTACGCGCAGCCGCTCCCCGGCCTCGGCTGCCGCCGCAGCAAAATCGAACTGCAACACGTCCCGCTCGACGACCGTTACACGCTCCGCATCGAATTGCCCGCGCAACCCCGCGGAAAAATCACGGTCGAGCTCAATTGCCACCACACGCCCGGCTCTCGTGGCCAGCGCCCCGGTCAGCGCGCCGCGTCCAGGCCCAATCTCCACCACCGTGCGCCCGGCAAGATCCCCCAGCGCGCCCACAATGCGCTCGACCGCCTCATCGTCCACAAGGAAATTCTGTCCGAGCTTGGGTTTTTTGGGCATCTGCTCCGATGGTAGACGAGCCGGCCCGCGCGCGGCGCGATTTGCGCGTTCCTCGCCGCCCGTTAAACTGAATCCAGATGCCGCACTCATTTCTCATACCCACCGCGAGGCCCGTTTGCTGATCGATTCCCACGCCCACCTTGACAGTCCCCGCTACGCGGACGATCGCGAAGCCATGCTCACCCGCACGTGGGAAGCCGGTGTGGGCGCGGTCCTCTCTATCGGCATCGGCGAGGGCCCGGCGGAGATGCACCAGGCGCTCGATCTCTGCCGCCAGTTCAACGGGCGACGAGAGAATGGGGCCAATCTTCCGCGCCTTTACGCCAGCGCCGGCATCTATCCCCACAGCACCACCGCAGCCGACGACGAGGCCCTCGCCAAACTCGCCGCGCTTCTCGCCGAGCCTGAAGTCATCGCCTGCGGCGAGATCGGCCTCGACTTTTATCACGACGGTGCCTCCCACCAAATCCAACAAAAAATCCTCATCCGCCAGCTTGAGATCGCCGCCGCGCTCAAGCGCCCCATCCTCATCCACTGCCGCGGTACCAACGAATCCACCGACGCCTGGGACGATCTTTTTCTCGTGTTGGACGAGCATTGGGCGAGAACCGGGCTCGGCGGCATCATGCACTGTTTCGGCGCCGGCTGGGAGCAGGCGCGCCGCTCGCTCGACATGGGATTTCTCGTTTCCTTCGCCGGCAATCTTACCTACCCCAAGGCGCAGCCGCTGCGCGACGTGGCCGCGCGCATGCCGCTGGACGGAATACTCGTCGAAACCGACGCGCCCTGGCTCGCGCCCGCCCCGCAACGCGGCCAGCGCAACGAACCCGCTTTTGTTGTGCAAACGGCCCGCATTCTGGCCGGCCTGCTCAACGTCTCCGAGGCCGAAATCGCCGCCGCCACTACGAAAAGCTTCAATCGGCTTTTTCAGCTTCACCCAGACGTGGGAAACTAGTAGGACGAGCGGAGCTAGCGGCGTTAGCGGGGCTAGCGGAGTTAGAGCGGGCTGCAGAACCGCGAGAGCTCCAAGTTTCAGCGAGGAGTAAGAGTCGTGGCTCAGGAAAACTCATTCGACATCGTCAGCAAAGTGGACATTCAGGAGGCTCGCAACGCCATCGATCAGGCCATCAAGGAGATTCGCCAGCGCTTCGACCTCAAAGACTCGCACTCCGAGGTCACACTCGAAGGCAACGACATTCAGCTCGCCTCCGCCAACGAATACAAGCTGGAAGCGGTGAAGGACATTCTTTCGCAAAAGCTGGTCAAGCGCGGCGTCTCGCTCAAGAACCTGACCTACGGCAAGGTCGAGCCGGCCACCGGTCAAAGCGTGCGCCAGAAGATCAGCCTTCAGCAGGGCATTCCCGTGGAAAAAGCCAAGGAGATCGTGCGCCTTGTAAAAGACTCGAAAAAGAAGGCGCAAGCCAGCATCCAGGGCGACTCGGTGCGAATCTCCAGTAAGGATCGTGACGAGTTGCAGGCCATCATCGCCCTGCTGCGCGGCAAGGATCTGGGCCTGGAGTTGCAATTCACGAATTACCGTACGAACTAGCCGCGCCTGAATGCAGAGGGGGAGCGGATTCAACAAGGGCCTTTACGCCTATGGTCCCGAGTGCTACACTTCATTCAGCGCCGGATTTGCACCAAGAGCGGCTTCGTGTTTTTGCTTTCAAGGCATTTGTCCGATTCGCGCGCCGGCTTCGTATCTCGGATGAAACCGTTTGGAAAGTTGTCCGTGCGCCTTATGATGCCGACTTGGGCGGGGGCCTTTACAAATATCGCATTGCGCGGCCGGGTGAAGGCACGAGCGGCGGCGGCCGAGTGTTGATCGCCTTGAGAGCCGGTGAGCGGGCGGTCCTGATGTTTGCCTGGGAGAAGAAGGACATGGAAAACATCAAACCCGACGAACTCAAGGAGTACCGGGACCTCGCGAAGATTTATCTTGGCTTTACTGAGTTGCAAATGGATGAGCTGGCCAGGAAGAAAGTCGTGGTTGAGATTGTGCAACACCGATGAGGAGGGCACGATGACGAAGACATACAGGAGCAAGTCCCTCGCCGCGCTGCACGAGAATGTCAGCGATCTCTACCATGCTGGCGTGATCGACAAAAAGACGATGCAAAAGTTCGATCGTTCCTGCCTGACTCCGCTTATCAAGCTCACCCCTGCCGCCATTCGAAGAATCCGCGCCAAGGCCGAGGTCAGCCAGGCTGTCTTTGCGGCGCACTTGAATGTCACAACAGGCATTGTCAGCAAATGGGAGCGCGGCGAAAAGGAGCCGAGCGGCCCCGCAGCAAAGTTACTTACGCTCGTTGCTGTCCGCGGCATTGAGGCCATTGCCTGAAGCCACTTGACTCACACCGGCGACACGAAATCGCCTTTCCCCCGACGAATGTTCTAGAATCGGAGAGCTTTGAGCACACTAACCATAGCCGCCGCTAGAGAAGTCTTCGAGCTTCTGCGCGAAGACCTGGTCGCGGTAGAGCAGGAGCTGGGCCGCGACGCGGCGTCCAGCGTTAGCACCATCACGGAGATCGCCGAATACCTGCGCGAGGGCGGCGGCAAACGCATTCGCCCGTCGCTGCTGCTGCTTGCGGCGCATCAGCTCGGTTACTCGGGCCATGGCGCCATCCGCCTCGGCGCGGTGGTTGAAATGCTGCACACCGCCACGCTGGTCCACGACGACATCATCGACGGCGCCGACACGCGCCGCGGCCGACCCTCCGCCAACACCACCTGGGGCAACGAAAAATGCGTGCTGGCCGGCGACTGGCTCTACATGCAGGCCTTCAAGGTGGCGCTGGAAGAGCGTAACCTGCGCGTCCTAGACCTGCTCATCGGCCTCACGCAGCAGATGGTCGAGGGCGAGCTTCTCCAGATTCAGAAACTCGGCAAATCCGTCTCCGAAGCCGAGTACTACGACCTCATCTTTCGCAAGACCGCCTGCCTGTTTTCGGTTTCCATGCGCCTGGGCGCGGTGCTGGCCGGCGCCACAGAGGCGACAGAGACGAGTCTGGCCACATTCGGCCGCGCCGTCGGCCTCGCCTTCCAGATCGTCGACGACGTCCTCGACCTCACGGCCACGGAAGAGGTGCTGGGCAAGCCCGTGGCCAGCGATCTGCGCGAAGGCAAAGCTACGCTTGCCGTAATTCACGCCGCCGACCACGGCACCGCCGCTGACCGCAAGGCCATTCGCCGCGTGCTCGACGACCGTAGTTTTGAAAACGTCAGCCGCCAGCAGATTCGCGAGATCCTGGTCCGCAACGGCTCTGTCGAATACGCCATGGCCGCCGCCGATCGCTACGCCGAGCAATCGCGCCAGGCCCTGGCCCCCCTCCCCGAGTCCGAATACAAGCGCGCCCTGCTCTGGGTCCCTGATTTTGTAGTTGCGCGGGAAAAATAAGTCCGTAGCTCGTAGCCGGTGGGCGAACAGCAGACATCGGAAGATCGCAGCTACGGGCTACAAGCTACCGGCCGGTTACACACATGAGAAAAAACTCTCCAACACAATGGACCGCCGTCGATCGCTACTTTGGCGATCTCTTTGCCGCGCATGACGAGCCTCTCCAGGCCGCGGTCAAGGCCAATCGCGCGGCCCGCCTTCCTGCCATTGATGTCTCGCCGCTCCAGGGCAAATTTCTCAACGTGCTGGTGCAGATGACGCAGGCCAAACGCGTGCTCGAGATTGGCACCCTCGGCGGCTACTCCACCATCTGGATGGCCCGCGCCCTGCCTAAAGGCGGCCGCATCGTTTCGCTCGAATTTAGTCGAAAACACGCAGAGGTCGCCCGCGCCAATCTGCGATGTGCCGGGCTGCTCCGGCGTGTCCAGATCCGCGTTGACCCCGCTCTCGAAAGCCTGCCTCAACTCAAAGCCGAAGGCGCTGGTCCGTTCGGCCTGATTTTTATCGACGCCGACAAGGAAAACAATCCGCAGTATCTTGAATGGGCGCTCAAGCTCTCCCGCCGCGGCACCGTGATTGTCGTCGATAACGTGGCTCGCCACGGCACGGTGATTGAAGCCAAAAGCACCGAGCCAGACATCCGCGGCACGCGCCGGTGTCTTGAGGTGATGGCCGCGCATCCGCGCCTGAGCGCCGTAGCCCTGCAAACCGTCGGCGTCAAAGGCCTCGACGGCTTTGCCATGGCCGTTGTTCTGCGCTAGCGCGGCGCAAATCCGCCTCAACGCCGATAAATTCGGCGTAGAATTCTCTGCAACATGAATCAGCGCATTGAGAAGATACGCCAACTCCTCAACGAACTTGAAGCGGAACCCAGCGCGCTTGCATCCGGCGGGCGCGACTTCTCCGCGGTCGAACTCTGCGCCATCATCCAGCAGATCGTCGACGATCTCCAGCCGCTTCTCACGCCCTACGATGCCGCGTTCTACTGGTTCCTCTTCCGCCACTCCATCGCCAAAGACGGCGACCCGCATCTTCGCGTCAGCACGCGCAACTTGCGCACGGCGGTTGTGAAGTCTTCCTACTCTCAGGCTGAAGAGAATCCGGTTTCGCTAGGCAAGGTGCAGGACACGCTGCGCGCCCTCGAGACCATCGGCGCCATTCGCAAGGAAGACGAGCCCAACCGCGATGGCACGCTCTACCGGGTTCTCATTCCTGAAGAGATCGAAGCCTGCCGGATTTATCGCGCGGAGCGCCAGTCCAGCGACCAGCAACTCAAATTCCCATCTTCCGGAATCGAGATCGGCTAAAGCATCTCTAAAATGCTCTGCACAGAAACAGACCGCGCCCGAGCAACGTCACCGAGAATTCCGTGAAAAGTTCCTGTCTTTATTGGATTGTGCAATGGAACGGAAATAGAGTGGACGGGAGGGCCGTGATGAAGGAGCCTGACGTGGCTCCCTTTCTGGCGGATTACGGAGTAACCGAGGCGTTCAAGGGCGCGGATCAGGCGCTGGCCAGAAACCCCGCGCGGAAGCTTCAAGCCGCCTCAACGGCAATCAATTCGTCTTTGACGAAATGCAACTGCACGAACTTGGGGCGCTCGCTTGCATCTTCGAAATGCAGGCTTGCCGCTTCCAAAACATTGCCCCGCAGCTCTTCCCAAGTCTCGGCCTCGGTAAAGATCGAGTGGCCCAGCGCACGCGCTACATAGCCGCCCTCCTCCGCCTCGCGAACCTCGAAGATAAGTTCCATAGACAATAGGATAGCCGAACCGGCAATTGCCCGTCTGCACAGTTGTTGCGGCGCGCTACTCTTGCGCCATCAGTTGGCGCAGCGCCTCGGCGTAATGCTCGGGCAGCGGTTTGCGCCGCAACTGATCGTCGCAGACCACGTGCGTGGTTTCGCCCTCGGCGAGGAGCGTATTCTCGTCGCCCTCGTGCCCCTTGCGCAGAATGCGATAGGCGAATTTGAGAACCGTGCCGCGCATCATCGCAGGCCGCGTCTCAATGAGGATTTCATCGTCGTAGCGCGCCGGCGAGCGGTAGCGGCAATGCGCCTCGATCACCGGCAGAATGCAGCCGTGATCGGCCTCAAGCTTGCTATACGCGAGCCCCAGCGAGCGCAGCAATTCCACGCGGCCCAGCTCAAACCAGATCAGGTAGTTGGCATAGTACACAATGCCCATCTGATCGGTTTCAGCGTAGCGCACGCGGACTTGAGTGGTGACGGCCATGGCAGTGATTAGTGATGAATGGTTAGTGATTAGTGGTTAGTGATGAGCAGTTCGTCGCCCAAGCCAGGCGAGAGGTTTTTCTAACCACTAACCACTAACCACTAACCACTAGCCACTGTCTTTCACGGCTTGATGTGCGTGAACACTCCCAGCCGGCTCACATCGTTGAAGAGGACGAAGGCAAAAAAGGCCATCAGCACCACAAACGCCGCGGTGTAGATGCGCTCCTTGATGATCAGGCTGATGTCACGGTGCATCACGCTCTCAATCAAAAGCAGCAGAATCATGCCGCCGTCGAGAATCGGGAAGGGCATGAGATTGAGGATGCCGAGCTGGAGGCTGATCATGCTGGCCAGTCCGAATTTTGACATCCAGTCTTTGGTCTGAGCGGCTTCGCCTGCCACCTGCGCGATGCCTACCGGTCCCATAAGCTGGCTGATGGAAAGGCGGTGGGTAAACAGCCCGTGCAGCACTTTGGCCACGATCATGGAATTGTCGCTGAAGAAGGCGCCGGACTTCTTCCAGGCTGCGACAAACGGCAGTGGGTCATTCCGCATGGGAGGCGGCACATAGCCAAAGCCCAATTTCCATACGCCATCCACGCTCTTGGGCGTGGCCGTAATCTGCGCGGGGGCGCCGTTGCGCATCAACGTAAGCGTCATGGGCTTGCCCTGCTCCCATTGCATGTAGGCAAGCAACGTATCGATCGAATGAAAGTGATGCCCGTCGACGGCTTCAATCTGATCTCCGACGCGCAGGCCTGCTTGTTGTGCCGGGTAGCCCGACTGCACCTGCGCCACCTGGATGGGGCCCGGCAGGTACTGCGGCTGCATGCCGGTATCGCCGATGTCGAACTCTTCTGTTTTTGCGACCGAAGGCACATGGAGCGATAGTGTGAGCGTTTGACCGCCGCGGTCCACAACTACTGGAACATACTGGCCCGGATCGAGCTTGATCTGCTCGTAGATCTGCGGCCTCCAGGAGGGATTGCTCACGTCGCCGAAACCGCGGACGATGTCGCCGGTCTGGATGCCTGCCTCGGCCGCGGGCGATCCGGGAGTGACCCACTCCACCACCGTGTCCTTCACCGTGACCGATGGCACCTCGTTGAAGAGGACGTAATAAAAGAACATCAGCACCAGGGCCAGCAGAAAGTTCACCACCGGACCGGCGAGGCCGATGAGCATGCGCTGCCAGCGGGGTTTCGCGGTAAAGGCCGCGGGATCGGAGGCAATTTCGTCAGCCGATTCCTCGGTGAGATTCTCGCCCGTCATCTTCACAAATCCACCCAGCGGGAGCAGGCAGACTTTGTAGTCGGTGTCGCCGTATTTGAAGCCGAACAGGCGCGGTCCGAAGCCGAAGGAGAAGGCTTCAACGCGTACTCCAAACAGCTTGGCCATGATGAAGTGGCCAAGCTCGTGGAGAATCACGATCAAGCCGACAAGGACGATGAAGGCGGCGGCAGAGATTAGAAACTGTTGCATAGGTGGACGGTAATTCCTTCGGCAATGCGCGGCCTGACGGCCTGCGTTCAATGAGGTTACGTGAGGTTCGCCCGGGCTCGTTCCCGCGCTTCCCTGTCCGCAGCAAGCACTTCCGCGATGGTCCTGGGATGCGCCTCCGGGGTAGCTGCGAGCACCCTTTCAATTGTACGCGGGATGCCGGTAAAAGGAATACGTCGTTCGAGGAACGCCGCAACCGCTATTTCATCAGCCGCATTCAGGGCAATGCAGTGCGTTCCCCCTTTTTCCGCAGCCTCAAAGGCCAGGCGCAGGCAAGGGAAGCGGTCGAAATCGGGCTGCTCGAAGTCCAGATGCTTCAGGGCGGCCAGGTCGAAGGTGAGGTTGGATGCGGGGCGCTCGGGATACGCGAGGGCGTAGAGGATGGGCAACCGCATATCGGTTACGGAGATTTGCGCAAGGATCGAGCCATCGACAAACTCCACCAGCGAGTGCACCGTGGACTGCGGATGAATGGTGACCCGCACCTGGCTGGGCGGAACGTCAAAAAGCCGGCAGGCCTCGATGACCTCCAGCCCCTTGTTCAGCATGGTGGCCGAATCGATGGTGATGCGGCGGCCCATCACCCATGTGGGGTGCTTGAGCGCCTGCTCGGGCGTGATGCTCGCGAATTGGTCCAGCGGAAGCTGGCGGAACGGGCCGCCCGAAGCCGTGAGCCAGATGTACTTGACCTCGTTGTGCGCGCCGACGCGAAGACATTGATGAACCGCGTTGTGTTCGCTGTCGATGGGCAGAATGGGGACGTTGCGCTCACGCGCCGCAGCGGTAAGGATTTCGCCCGCGGCTACCATGCACTCCTTGTTGGCCAGGCCCACCGGCTTGCCCGCGAGGATGGCCGCATGCGTGGCCTCAAGCCCCGCCACGCCCACAATGGCCGACACCACAAAGTCGGCTTCGGGCAGGGTCGAACAGGCAATCGTGCCTTCGGTGCCGTGGACGACCTCGATGTTGGTGATGCCGGCCTGGTGCAGCCGCGCGGCCAGTTGCGCGGCCAGTTCTTCGGTGGCCAGCGAAATCATCTGCGGCCGCCAGCGCAAGGCCTGCTGAAAGGCCTCGTCGACATTGCGGCCGGCCGCCAGCGCAGCGACGGAGTAGCGCTCAGGAAACTGCTCAACAATGGAGAGGGTGCTCTGTCCGATGGAACCTGTGGAACCGAGAATGGCGAGATGTTTCAAAACAGCTCCTGGCTTCTAGCTACTAGCTTCTAGCTCTTCCTCGCGGCGGAGAGCATTTGTGGATTCGAAAAGCATCTACCTCCATTATTCATCGCGTGCGGCACTGGAGGACCGTCAATTAGCGGAGGTTTTGGTGGCCGCGCCAGAAGCCAGGAGCTAGAAGCTGGAAGCCGTCTTAGAACCTCTGGTGCAGCACCTGCGCGTACCACAGCACCGGGGCGGCGATGAGCAGAGCATCGATGCGGTCGAGCACGCCTCCATGGCCCGGCAGCAGGGTGCCGGAATCTTTGACGCCTGCGGAGCGTTTGAGCGCCGACTCGGCCAGATCGCCCACCTGCCCGGCCACATTCACCACCGCGGCCAGCACGAGCCAGTACCAAAGCTCTTCAGGATAAGTGAGAATGGCCGCCGGGCAGGCCCGCTCCAGCCAGCTGAAGAGGACTGTGTCCGCTGGCTTCTGTTGCACGGTTGCCAACCCCACCAGCGCCGCCGCGATCAGCATGCTTCCGGCCACTGAAGCCACTGCGCCCTCCCAGCTTTTGCCCGGGCTCAGCTTGGGCGCCAGCTTGTGCCGGCCCCAGGCGCGGCCCACGTAGTAGGCCGAAGTGTCGCCGGCCCACACCACGAAAAGCAGAAACAGCAGCACCGACGAAGAACCGTAAGGCGGCTCGCGCAGCGCCGGCAGGGCAATTAACGTAAGGCCGGTATAGAGCAGGCAGAAGATGGAGGCGGAAGCGTCGGCAATGACCTCGCCCACCGGCTTAAAGAAGGTGCAATAGACCAGCAGGCCAAGGCCCAGAATGCCGAAGATGGCCAGGAGATGATCGGAGTCAGGCCACTGGAAGTTCGAGGCAAACAGCGCCAGGAGCGCGAGCAGCGTGGCAATCCGGGGCGGATTGGCTCCGCAGCGTTTGGTGAGGCTCAGATACTCCCATCCGGCCAGCGCCGCCACCCCGGCAACGAAGAGCGAAAACAACCATCCCCACTGTGCCGGGAGGAAAATGAGAACCAGAACGAGCGGAATGAGTATGAGAGCTGTAAGGACGCGTTTCATCGGCAGAGTCGAGAATACACCGCCGGAGCGGGGCAAATACCGGAGAGCGAGGGTTTGGAACGGGCGGCGTGCCTGGGACGCGATGCGCTAACTCACCGCAATCTTCATCTGTTCGGGATCTTCTTCCACTTCGCCGCAGGATTCGCCGATGCCGCCATAGCGGCGCTCGCGGCGCTGAAAATCGGCGATGGCCTCGAGCAGGTGAATGCCGCGGAAGTCGGGCCAGAAGCGCTCGGTGACAAAGATTTCGGTGTAGGCAATCTGCCACAACAGAAAATTTGAAACGCGCAATTCGCCGGAGGTGCGGATGAGCAGATCGGGATCGGGCATGTGCGCCGTGTAGAGATGGCGGTGGATGTCCTCTTCGGTGATGCGCTCCGGGTCGAGATGCTTGTGCTTCACTTCTTCCGCGAGGCGGCGGAAGGCATCAACAAGCTCCGAGCGCGCGCCATAGTTCAGTGCCAGCGTGAGCGTGGTGCCGGTGTTGCGCGAGGTGGCCTCTTCCGCGGCGCGCATGCGTTCCTGCACGTCGTCGGGCAAATCGTGCGTGCGTCCGATGTAGTTCAGGCGGATATTGTTCTTCACCATGCGCTCGACATTGTCGTCGAGGTAGGTCTTCAGCAGGCGCATCAGGAAGCTGACCTCGGCGCGCGGCCGGCGCAGGCTGTTCTCGAGCGAGAAAGCGTAGAGCGTCAACCAGGGCAAGCCAATGCGGGCCGCCGTTTCGGTGACGAACTGCACGGTCTTGGCGCCCTGCTGGTGGCCCAGAAAGCGCTTGAGCGAGCGGCGGCCGGCCCAGCGGCCGTTGCCGTCCATGATGATGGCTACGTGCTCGGGCAGGCGCTCCGGCTTCAGCGTCGCATACACTGCGCGTTCTTCGGGGGTCAATTCGTCAATACGAGTCACGGGGCGCGTCATGGGGGCGTTTGTCGCGGGAGATGGGTGCAAGGACTTGCCTCTGGCTTCTAACGGGGGCGCCGAATTGCGTCTTGAAGTGGCGCCGATGGAGTTCACACCGGAAGTTTAGATGCGTCTGGCCACCGCATGAGCGAATCTGCGGCCGGGACGGTTACGTTCGGCCGGGTCCAAGGAGCCACAATCTTGACCGTAGCACAAGCGCTGACACGCTGCAAAGAAGGGTGGCCGCAGCCAATGGGAGCGACGGAAGGGCATCGTGGTTTCCCACCCATTTCCGCAAAAGACGCGGAAATGGATGGGGCACGGAGAGTTTCCGCGGCCCGATCCTAACGCTTCTACGCCGTGCGCCGGCGTCCCGTCGCGGCGTCACGCAGCGCCCCGAAAAACAGCGTCCGGTGCAGCGAGTCCAGTTGCGACAGCAGCGGGGCAATCTCGGCCAGGAAAGGATCGCTCAGGATCGCCGCTACCTCTTCGTCGCGGCGGCTGCGGGCGTCGCGCACCAGGTTCCGCACTTCCACCCCCAGGGCCAGGGCGAGCCGCTCAAGCGAACCAAGTGTCGGAATCGCCTTCCCGTTCTCGATCTTCGAAATGTAGGTGCGCGGCACCTGCATCCGTCCCGCAAGTTGGCGCTGGCTCAGATGGCGCGCGCGGCGCAAATCCCGCACCTGTGCTGCCACCTGCGATCCGGCGTCGCCGCTGTTGGGCACAGGCTGGCTCGTCACCAGTTGTGGAGCTAATTGAACGGGTTCCTCGAAATCGAGAGGTTTGTGGCAGCGCCTGCAAAGGGAGTTGCTGGTTCTATACTGCATCAGCCGGCAGCATTCACACCGCACCACTTCGCGTGTTTCCACGCAGATTAAGGATGTAGCCATTGGCCATGTGCGGAGCGCCAGAGCGAGCGTCCCGCGCAGTACTGTTGCACTGCGATTGGTGCTACTTTCAACGAAGTGAACCATAATTGTCAAGTAGAAACTTAGGCACAAACCGAGGAAACTCCGGGTAGACCCAAGGAACCCCGACGATAGGCGAACCATAAGAGTAAACAGGGAGCGAGAAGATAGGGGCTAGAGGGACTAAGGGACTGAGGGAGCGCGGCCGGTCGGATTGGACCCCGCCGATCCAGCATGTTTACCGATGTGTTACCGACGGGTGGCCGACAAACCGCTCAGGATCCACGGAAGGCGGGTGTCTGCCATGGATCACATGGACACCAGATGCAATAGCCTTATTGTTTCTAAAGCCACCTCTTCCGCGAGCAACGCCAACGCAAAATGCGGAGGCGCAACAGTATTGTTTCGGATGCGGCCTAGATATGCTTGGTGGAAGTAATAAAATCCCTGAGATCGCTCATGCGATGTCCCCAATAAAATACCACCGGGATTTCTTGTGCGGCCTGAATGTAGCTTGCCTTGAACACTCCCTGAATCGCGCCCGCAGGGACGATCAAGTCTGCTCCAAACCGCCCCACCCAGTTTTGAGCATTTTGGCAAATCTCTTTGTTGATCCGCTTTCGGCTGTTGATCTCCGAATTCGACGCCTTGCATTCAAGCGCCATAATGCGCCCGTCGTATAGGCGAATGACCACATCTGCCTCGTCCTCCCCAAGCACGCATGGACCGGCAGAAAAGTGGCCAATATTCAGGACGTCAACCATGGGATTTGCCATGCGGCGAAGCGGAACGGGTGTCATTCCCATCCCGATCAGAATTCCGCGTACGGCCTCCTCCGTA
>Ga0302202_10000572_pt1 | contig 48451 bp, 34 predicted proteins | sample II_Bog_N3_3_FD_194579 | JGI IMG/M metagenome (GOLD analysis project Ga0302202, IMG submission 194579) | Peat permafrost microbial communities from Stordalen Mire near Abisko, Sweden - II_Bog_N3_3 | ecosystem: Environmental > Terrestrial > Soil > Wetlands > Peat | place: Sweden: Abisko...
CGGCCTCGAGTTCGCGCCGTCGCTGCTTCTCCGCGTCCTTTGCCACTGTCTTTGAACTGGACTTTGAGGACTCCCGGATCAGCCGTCCGGCAAAATAGAACTTGTACCACCAAACTTCTCCTCGTTTGAAAACGGCCATCGTGTGCTCCTCTTCTCGCGTGAGGCGCCAGCCGAAATGCGGTCGGCGCAAGTGGAGAGTGAGGCAGGAGGTGGATTCGCGCAAATTGGCGAAACGGGGTATCCAGAAACCGCGAGGTTGAGGTGGGATTTATACCGCCACTAAAGATCAAGACTTTGAGCAGGATTGCTACCGAGAGTGCCACTGTTTTGAAACAGCGTGGGCACAAAAATGGGCACAATGGCCATTTTTCAGGGGATTTTAGGACCCTCTCAATTGCTCTAAGTTGTTGATTTTATTTGGTGGACGCGGTAGGAATCGAACCTACAACCTGTCGGTTAAGAGCCGAATGCTCTGCCAGTTGAGCTACGCGTCCAGACAATCGAAAGACCGCGCGGAAGAAAACGCTGCACACGGCTTGGGCAGGCGAAGTTTCCCGCTGCCACTTAAAAAATATAGCACAACGAAGGACGAATTCCAAAGTCGGCCCGGAACCCGCCCGGAAGACCTTAGAAGGAAAAGGAAAGACCGGCACGAATGCTGCGCTGATCCTGCGCGAAGATCAGCAACGAACCATCGTTCAGCAGGAACGGTCGGTAACCCTGGGCCAGCAGGTTCTGCACGTCAAGCAGCCCTTCGAAGCCGCCCGCCCCATCGCGCCGCAGATGAATGGGCTGGCGAATGTGCAGGTTAAGGTAAGGTTCCGAGGCATCCAGAGCGAAGGGCGCAACCTGGGTGGCCGTGTCTTCCGGTTGCCAGCGGTAGTTCGCCCGCCAACGGGTCCGGGTCCCGTCCAGCGTGCCGGAAAGCGAAATAGAGTACATCTGGGCATGGCGAGGATGGACGCCGGCCAGCACCTGGGACAGGGCTGTGGAGCGCGGCGAACCGGAAGCCGTCGCAGGCATCACCAGGGCGTCGCCGTTCGAATAGCTGACGCGAACCTGGTTGCCGCCCGGCAAGCGATGCTCAAACGTCGCCAGCATTCCTGTCGAAGCAAAATCCGGCCCGGCTGCGTGCAGCAAGCCGCTACTGCGGTCCAGAAGCACCGAGGCCGAATCGGGATCGCCAGCCACAAAGTGACTCATGGCTTCGATCACCGGGTTGGCGATGCGGTCTGTGTACACCAGAATGGACAGTCCGGAAGCATCCGTTCGCCGCTCCCAGCCGAGTTCCTGATGAAGGCCATGCTCCATGACCAGATTGCCGTTGCGGGCAGAGACCTCCGGGAGCCAGGCCCGGGCTTCGCTCTCTTCCGCGCCCTCGCGTCCCGGGACGAAGGTCGTCATGCGATAGCGAAGAGCGGACTCCCCATCGCGCCAGCCCACCGAAGCAAATGGCAACGCAGCAATCAGAGTGCCGGGAGCGTCTTGGGCAAAGCGGGCCAGCACCTGGCTGGAGCCAGCCTCCACCTCAAATTCATCGCCCAGGTTCAACGTCTCCCAACTGCGCACGGCAGCCTCGTCCAGCCCTTCGGCGCCCGAGCCTTCAATCTCCGGGTGCATCGCGATGGCGGCTACCGACTGAACCGAGCCGGAGAACCCCAGATCCTGGCGGAAACCCAGCATCGACTCCATGCCTGCATCGGTGCCTGGTGCAAAATCCACCCGCGCCAGTAGTTCGCGGCTATCCGAAGGCGTATCTTCCACCGTCGCAGAAATGCGCTCCCCGCTCTCGCCAAAGCTGCCTTCCTGCCCAGTGGCCATCAACCGGGCCTTCAGCTTGGGTGCGGCCCCGGAGCCATCCGAGACCACCACCAGAGGTCCGTCCTCCAGCCAGCGTAACAGGGGACGGTTGGCCGCAGAGCGCAGCGTCCAGGCCCAGTCGTCCTTGCGCGCATCGCGCGCGGTCGGCTCGGCCGGCAGCCACTGCACAACCTCGTACAGTGTATTCAGAGTGAGATTCACCACCGTATTGGCGCGGACTCGGACGTTCTCACGCAGCGACGGCAGGAAGGACACGCCCATCGCCTTCAGCGCATAGCGCCCGGGCAATGTCACGGGGATTTTGAAACTGCCGTTGGAATTGGTGTAGACGCTGGTCAGGACGCTCAGGTCCGGGCGCAGCAACTGGACCACGGCGCCAATCTGCGGAACGCCCGCCGAATCGCGCACCATGCCCGAAACCGATCCAGGACCGGCTCCGTAGACCGGAGCCGCGCTCAAGGCGATCAGCACGGTAACTAAAACGAGATGGGGCCTGCGCATCATCACGTATGTCGGTGACCTGGCGGCGTCCCTGGCAAATTCGACCGAATCAATCCCGCGCTCAGCCCCGGATCTGGAGTCCGGTGGCCCCCAAGCGCGGGATGCATACTATTCCACGACAAAAGGTGCCGATTGCGCAATCTCTTGTTTCGAGATTCCGTCATTTACCTTGATCGTCACCTTGTACTTGCCCGGTTGGAGCCCGGCGATGGAGACCGTTTTCTCTACGGTCACCTGGTCGCTGTGCAGCCCCAGATCTTTCGATTCTACCTGCTTTTCCAGCACCACGGTGTTTGCGGCCATATCGGTGATCTGGTACGTCACCGTAGCCTGGTTGCTCTTGGTAGCTTCGTCGATGCCAAGATTATAAACCTGCATCCAGAAATTGAGTTGCTGGCCGCGCTTGAAACTCACCGGAGTGGCCACATTGGGACTCACCCGGGGCCGGATGAAGGTATTGCCGATGACAAAGTTGCCGCTGCCAATTTCGCGAGAAGAAACCTCGTTCATCTGGTCCGCCAGGATCAACGAGGAGGTGGCCAGCTTCTCGTCATGGTAGGTGGGCACTTCCAGGCTCTTGCCATAGATGCCGATATGATCCGGGTTGTTCACGTCCTTGATCACAATGTCCAGGCGGTAGAGGCCGGGCAGAAGGGGAAGCGCCTTCCAGTAGATCGACGGACGATCCAGGCTCTTCTGCAGCAGTTCGGCCGGCTCGTTGACCTCGACCGTATCTTCAAAGGTCTGCACCGTCTTGTGCATGATGGTGGTGACCTTGCCCAGGACATTCACCACGCCCATCGAGACACCGTCCTTGGTGACGAAAGTGATGTCGCGGTTCTTGATCTGCAAGGTGATTGGAACCAGAACCGTACTCTCGGTCACCTTCACAAAATCGGTGCGGACATCGAAGGGGAAGACCGGACCGGAGAGCAGCTTGTGCTCGGAAATGAAGTTCTCCATGTCCTTGAACTTGACCGGCGGGGGCGCAAAAACCTTGGCGGCCAACTCGATGCGGTCGAATTCCTTGCCCTGCGTCGCCGAAGCCAACGGCCCATTGCCCAGGCTCTCCAGGTTGCCCTTGAAGCGGTCTGCCTTCTTGGCCTGGCCCATCTCCTCATACTGCGTCAGACCCGCGCCCGGAACGTGCAACAGCGCATCCTTTTCGCTGCGATCCACGGTGAAGTGATAATCGCCGCACTGGCAGGTATCGACAAATTCAAGATCGATATTCTCCCCAACTCCCTCGATATAGCGGTAGTGCCAGATTTCGAAGGGGAAGGTGGAAGTTTCGCCGCCACCTTCTTCCGTGGGCCGCTGATAGGCGCCGCCGGAAGGATGGGAATCCTTCGAGTCGGGCTCGCCGAAAGCAATATAGATGTGGCCGCGATCCGTCTTCCAGCCGGGCTTGCCCGCGGCAAAACGATCGTTGGCGTAGGCGATGCGCCGATAGTGCTCTTCCCGGAACTCATTCTCCGGCGAATCCGGATTCGGATTCCGGCGCAGCCAGAAATTCTCGATGAACGCGTCCCGCTCTTCGTCGTTCGAGAGGGTCTTGAAGGCTTTGCGCTCCTCGTCGGAGATGATGTAAGCCACGTCCTGATCGAGCCAGGTCTTGTAGGCGCCCTTCAACTCCTGCTTGACGGCCTTCTGGGCGGCGAACTTCTCCTTGTCGGAGCGTTCGCGCTTGAGCGGGTCGGGCTCCTGCCCCTGACCGTTGACCGACTGAGACTGAGCCGGCGGGTTGGCCGTCTGCTGGGCAAAAAGCCCTGTAGCGGGGATGAAAACCAGGCCGCAACCCAGTGCGACTAAGAAAAATCTACGACCGTTGAGCGTCATTTGCCTTCAAAACTCCTGCGAACCCCTATTCTACGGGTCCCGAATGGACTGGGCAAGATTCCGTCGGGAGTCGGCCTGATGGTTGGACGCATCTGTACCCCGAAGGTAACCTGGAAACCGGCGCCAAAGACGCCTAACCTGTGAGCGACACGGGTTTTGAGACCAGCCGGGCCCCTCAGCCGTCAAAGAAACAAGCGCAATTCTTCCGTATTCTTGCCGCGCGGCGCTTTTGGGCCGCGCGGGCCGTTGCAACCCGGCACAGGCAACCCATTCCGACGGCCACCGCCCAAGGATTCGATTGAGACCTGCGCCAGTGGAGTTTCACCTCGCGCCATGCTGCGCGCACTGTGTGCGCACGGCAAGCGTGGACAGAGCTTTCAAGCGGGCGTCCAAAAGGAATTCCGGCGGAAAACCGCGGTAATACCAGAGGCGCGTGCACCACGATTACTGGCTGCTGGGAACCGAACCGGCATCCATTGCGTACACTGAATTCGGAGAGACACGGAGCACCCACAGCACATGAAAAAGATTCTCTTGATAGTTCTCGCCGTCGTGGCCGTTATCGGACTGGTCGCCTTCTTCATCTTCAGGCAACAATCCGGGTACACCAAGGTTCTGACCGCAAAGATCGTACGACAGGATTTGGCCACGGTCGTCAGCGGTACGGGCCAGATCAAGCCCAAGACCTATGCCAATCTCGGCGCCACCGCCATGGGCCGTGTCACCCACCTTTATGTAAAGGAAGGGGACCACGTCAAAAAGGGCGAGACCGTGGCGACCATTGAAAATGTGCAGCAGGAGGCCAGTGTCGCCGGTCAACAGTCGAACATTGCCTCTTTTAAGACCGACATCGCCTCCTATGTGGCCGCCGAGAAAACAGCCGAGGCCAATATCGAGAAGGCCAAGGCCGATCTCGAGCAGAAGCATCTGGATTGGGAGCGCGCCCAGGGCCTCTACAAAGCGGGCATCCTGGCAAAACAGGATTACGACGCCAAGAAAGCCGCCTACGACTCGGACGTGGCTTCAGTCGATCAGGCGGTTGCCGCCTTCAACCAGTCCAAAGCCCAGACCGATTCGGCCCGCGCTCATCTCCAGACCCAGTTTGCCAATCTGCGCGCCAACCAGAACGCTCTCGACCTCACCAAGGCCGTCGCGCCCTTTGACGGCATCGTGACCAACGAACCCGTGCGCGAGGGCGAGACCGTCGTCGAAGGCATCCAGAACACCGAGGGCTCCACTTTCATGACCCTCGCCGACATGAGCGTGGTCACCGCGGAGGTCAAGGTCGACGAAACCGACATCGTCAATATCCGCATCGGCCAGTCGGCCGACGTCACCGTCGATGCCCTGCCCGGCAAGGTCTTCAAAGGCCACGTGACCCTGGCGGGCGATCAGGCCCTGCTCCGCTCCACCGGCGTGGCCACCCTGCAATCGACCACCGGTACCGAGGAGGCCAAGGACTTCAAGGTCATCGTGACCCTGGACAACCCGTCCACCGACCTGCGCCCCGGACTCTCCGCAACCGCCAAGATCACCACCGCCCATCAGGCCAACACCCTCTCTCTGCCGATTCAGGCATTGACCATGCACGACCCGGCGGCCGACAAGGCCAAGGGACAGGGCGGCGTCCAGGCGGCTTCTTCCACCTCGGCTGGCGCCAAGAGTGCACCGGTGCAAGGCGTTTACGTATTGCAAACCGAGAAAGGCAAGCTGCGGGCCAAGTTCGTTCCCGTCACCACCGGCATCACCGGGGCCACCGACATCGAGGTGCTCTCCGGCTTGAACGAAGGCCAGGAGATCGTCACCGGCCCCTTCAAAACGCTGCGCGGTCTGAAAGACGGTTCCCTGGTCAAGCGGGACACCGCCAAACCCGCCTTGCCAACCCCGAGCGGAAACTCCTAAACAGGCGTCGGTTTCAGCAGAATGGAACAGGGCCTTCAAGCGCGAATGGGCGCAGGCCCTCCACCTACCCCAGCCGGCAACAGCCAAAGGAAGAGACACGGATGGCTCTGAACAGCATCGTTACTGCGGATGAACTCCAACACACCGCCCCGCCCTCCGACGACGTCATCATCGTCGAAAACCTGTGGCGAACCTACGACATGGGCTCGGAACAGCAGGTCCATGCCCTGCGCGGCGTTTCGCTCCGCATCAAACACAACGAGTACGTGGCCATCATGGGACCGTCTGGCTCCGGCAAAAGCACCCTGATGAACCTGATCGGCTGCCTGGACACGCCCTCCCAGGGCAAGTACTGGCTCAACGGCCAGTTGGTCAGCGAACTCGACGACGACCAATTGGCGCGCATCCGCAACAAGGAGATCGGCTTCGTCTTTCAGACCTTCAACCTGCTGGCCCGCGCCTCCTCCCTGCACAATGTGGAACTGCCGCTGATCTACAACGGCACCCCCGCCGCCGCGCGCATCGAGCGGGCCAAGGAAGCCCTGGCCAGCGTGGGCCTGGAATCGCGCATGTACCACAAGCCCAACGAACTCTCCGGCGGCCAGCGTCAGCGCGTGGCCATCGCCCGCGCGCTGGTCAACAAACCCTCCATCATCCTCGCCGACGAGCCCACCGGAAACCTCGACTCCAAAACCGGCGATGAAATCATGGCGCTGTTTGACGCCCTTCATGCCGGCGGCAACACCATCGTCCTGGTCACACACGAACCGGACATCGCCGAATACGCCCATCGCGTCGTCCATATCCGCGACGGCCAGATCTACTCCGACGAGCCCTCCAAACGCTTTCGCTAACCTCATGAGCCTGCGCGCCTGAGCCACAAATTCCCTCCCCCGAACCGGAAAGACGCCCTGTCTTTCCGGTTCATGTTTTTCCCCTCCTCGCCGATGAAACCTTTGTTGGCCCACAGGGTACCCAGGGGCCAAGGAGGCGAGGCAGGTTGAGATCCATGCAAAGCTCCGCTCATTTCCAGCCCCAGTCCCCCGTCTCCGGTCTCACTCTCGTCGAGATGGAATCTTGCACGATGCCCAAGCTGGCGGGCGTCAGCAGCGTCTGGCACAAGTTGCTGATGCAGGCCGAAATGGCGGCTCCCCATGTGCAGATTGCGGCCATCGAAGGGGAACACGGCACTGGCAAGCAAACCCTGGCCCGCTATCTCTATAGCCGCTCGCCGCTCGCCGGTTCAGGCTTTCAGCGGCGCGATGCCCGGGAATGGCTGGTCGCCGATGCCGACCCCTCCACACTGACCGGCGTCACCTACCTGGATCGCGTGGATTTGCTCGCGCCTCCTGGGCAAGGACTCTTGCTCGGCGTCCTCAAGGGATTGCAGGACCGCCCCGCCGGCCGCTGGTTGATGCTCGCCTCCTCCCAGACCTCTTTGCGCCAGATGGCCGCACAGGGCCTCTTGCTGCCCGACCTCGCCTTCCGGCTCACCGCCGTCCGCCTTGCCATCCCCCCCCTGCGCCAGCGCCGCGAAGACATCGCCCCGCTCGCCCAGACCCTGCTGGACCGCATCTGCGCCCGCTATCAGCATCGTCCCGTGGTCCTGGGATCCGGCGCCCTCTCCCGCCTCCTGCAACACAACTGGCCGGGCAATGTGCGGGAACTCGCAGCCGTGCTTGAAACCGCCCTGCTCGAAGCCGAGGACGGCGTCATCCGCCCAGACGACCTGGCCCTGCCCACAAGTTCGCCCGAACCGCAGCAGCTCCAGTCCGCAATCTACGCCAGCAGCCTCGCACTCGATGAGGTCATCCAGCACCACGTCCAGTACGTTCTCGACCTCAACCGCGGCAACAAACTGCGCGCCGCCCGCCAACTCGGCATCAGCCGCTCCACCCTCTATCGCATCCTGGGCAACGAGCCCATCCTCGCTCATTGAGAGCCGCCCGACTCGCCACCACGAGTTACGGCCCGGATGAACTGCCGCCAACTCGCTAACTCGCGATTTCCGCGAAGCGGAAGCCGACTTGCCGATTTTGTTGACAAAAACTCCTCCTTCAGCCTTTTCGCCCATTAAGACCTGGGAAACCTCAGCCCCCAACCGCTGCCATCCTGACGCGCAGCGGAAGGATCTGCAGTTGTCCTCCCTCGCCTCTCCCTGCCCAAAAAGGCGGGTGCCCAGTGATGAGGTCTCGATCGTGTCACCCGCCCTGTTCCCCACTCCCTACTCCCTCCCCCACCCATTGCTCTACACTCGACGGGAAGGTGATTTCCTCCCTTGATTCCACGCCAAGGATCTGCCCCCTTTGAAAAACTTCCTTTTCCCCGCTCTGGCTCTATCCGCGGCCCTGTTCTTCGCCATCCTTCCTACCCTGCGGGCCCAAGCCCCGGCCCCGCTCGAAGATCGCCGCAAGGCACTCAACGCTCTCTTTGAGGAGTACTGGCAGGCCAGCCTGGAGCACTCCCCCGAGTTCGCCTCCACGCTGGGCGACACGCGCTACAACGACCGCATCTCCAACTACTCCGTCAAGGCGGAGAACGAGTGGCTCTCCCGCGAACAGGCCTACCTGATGCGCCTTGCGGCGATCGACCCGGACGGCCTGACCGGCCAGGAAAAAGTCAGCCGCGAACTGCTCCTGCGCCAGTTTGCCGAAGACGCCGAGGCGCAGCAGTTCAAGGAGTGGGAGATGCCCTTGAACCAGATGGGCGGCATCCACACCACCTACCCGCAACTGGTGGCCCAGCTCAGCTTTACCACCGTGAAGGACTACGACGACTGGATCGCCCGCCTGCACGCGCTTCCCAAGGCCTTTGAGCAGGTCTCCACCAATATGTCCATCGGCATGGAAGACGGTCGCGTGCCGCCCAGGTACCTGCTGGAAAAAGCTCTCGCGCAGGTCAAGGAACTGGCCGGCCAAAAGCCCGCGGAGTCGCCGCTTGCCCTGCCGCTCAAGAGCTTTCCGGCAGCCATTCCGGCCGCCGAACAGGAGCGCATCAAGGCGGAAACACTGGACGCCATCGCGAAAGAAGTCCTGCCGGCCTATCTGCGCTTTGCCCGCTTTCTTGAGGTCAGCTATGTTCCCGCCGGCCGCGCCGAGCCCGGCATCTCTTCGCTCTCTGACGGCGCAAAGTACTACGCCTTCCGCCTTCGCCGCACCACCACCACCGACTTGACCGCCGCCCAGATTCACCAGATCGGTCTGGACGAAGTGAAGCGCGACGAAGCGGAGATGCTCGTCATCGCGCAGAAACTCGGCTTTCAGGATTTGCCGAGCTTCCGCGCCAGCCTCAAGACCAATCCCAAGCTCAAGGCCACCTCGGCCGCTTCCCTGCTGGACGCCTATCGCGGCTACCTGACGCCCATGCAGGCCAAGCTGCCCCGGCTCTTCGGCACGCTCCCCAAGGCGCCTTTTGAGGTTGCGGCGGTTCCCGACTATCTTGAGAAGACCTCCGCCCCCGCCTATTACGAGGCAGGTACGCCGGACGGCAGCCGCCCCGGACGCCTGCGCATCGACACCTACAACGCCACCGACCGCAATCTCTACGCGGTCGAGTCCATCGCCTACCACGAAGGCCTTCCCGGCCATCACCTGCAAATCTCCATCGCCCAGGAACTGGAAGGCGTGCCCACCTTTCGCAAGCACCAGTTCTACACCGCCTACACCGAAGGCTGGGGACTCTACTCCGAGCGCCTGGGCAAGGATGTGGGCTTCTACCAGGACCCCTACTCGGACTACGGCCGCCTGGAGGCTGACATCTGGCGCGCCATCCGCCTGGTGGTCGATACCGGCGTCCACTCCCAGCACTGGACCCGCCAGCAGATGGTCGACTTCTTCCACGACCACTCCGCCATCGACGAAACCAGCATCCAGGCCGAAGTGGACCGCTACATCGCCTGGCCCGGACAAGCAACCGCCTACAAGATCGGCCAGCTCAAAATCCTCGAACTGCGCGACCGGGCCAAAAAGGCTCTCGGTACCAACTTCGACCTGCGCGCCTTCCACGACCAGGTACTCGACGCAGGCGCCCTGCCGCTCGATCTGCTCAGCGACCGCATCGATGCCTGGATCGCCATCCAGAAGCCCGCCGTCCCGCGATAGGCGGTGGCCCGGATGCCGGGAGAAGTAAGCACAACCACTGAAGCTGGGTGCCCCAGGTCTCGCTTTTGAGACCCGCGAAGGCTCAAAACCTTCAGCCAACACTTGTTACCCCTGAAAAGTCGCCACGGTGACTGGGATCTCGTGCCGCCTCACGTTGAGTCTTCCAGTCGCAAGCGGCGTGTGCCGATACCGATCGTGGTACCCGTTCCGTAAGACACGTTAAATGATGGCTTTGGCCTTCCATGGAAAGACCATAGCGCGTGCGCAAGGCAACATCGAGGCCGTCACGATTCAGTCGCGTTGTAAACGGATTGCGACCGGCCGTTCCAGACCCCGCGCCGCGGACTCAGGCCCACCGGTTCGGTAAGCGCCCAGGTCTTGCGCCATGCGCTCTAACTCGTCTGCGTGCGCCGACAGCCCACAAGGGTGTCCCTCCGTCTCGAGCAGATGCCCATTTTCGCGGATCATGGCGAAAAGCGGACTGGCCAATGCATCCCGCAGATTCGAAGTTCTTAGATTGTGCGTCGCCAGCGCGGAAACGGGACAGGCCGTCACGTCACCGCTCGGATTGACATGTGCGAAGCCGCGCCCAGCAGAAACACATCCCCCGAGCGCCTCTTCATCTCCCGGCGAATGAATGATGAATGCGCCTCCGGTCATACGATCCCGGTACTGAACGACGACTTCGCGGAAGTGTGCGCGCTGTTCTTCCGTCAGCAGCGCACCGCTTTCGCACCCGCCAGTAGGAATCTGCTCGATGAACATTGCCAGTGGTCCGCAGTGAGCAATGATCGCGTCGATGTTTTGCGGCTCGGACCAGTATTCGACGTTTGCTGATCCTACGGTTACGGCGATGCCCGTCAAAACGCCCGCGTCCCTCAGGCGATCGAGAGAGCCGAGGGCCTTCTGGTAGACACCACGGCCTCTGCGCAGGTCGGTCAAGTCGCGATTGCCCTCCAGGCTGACCACAACCACGGTGTTGGAACAGTTGCGCAAGATCTGGTAATCGCTGGGTTTCAGAGCGGTGCCGTTGGTGAAGACAAGGAAAAGTCGGTCTGGATGGTCTCGGAAGAGGTTCGCAATGCCCGGCAGCAAAAAGGGTTCGCCGCCAGCGATCATAAATGCCATTACACCCAGTTGAACTGCTTCGTCCACAATTCCGTACCAGTCGCTTAGCCCCAGTGCCGAGTCCGTCGGTTTGTCCGTGACTGTCCCTACTGCTCCTGCAAAGCAGCCAGCGCAGCGCAGATTGCATCTGGACGTGACGCTGAGAACGAGAAAGGGCGGCACGCGCACCCCGTTTGCAAGGGCCCGTGACCGCACGCGTCTTGACTGCCCAATCGTGCGCGCAAGGCGGAGAAACCCTGGAAGGTATCTCGGATGTTGCACGACCCACGGAACCAGAACACGCGATAACTGTGGGTCAATCTCCCCAATCCGGCGCGTGAGGTCGAATAGGCGTCTGGACAGAAAGCCAGTCTCTGCGTCAAGCAATCCATTCGTGGCGTTCATTTGGTGGAATACGAGTTGACATCCTGTTTTGTTCCATTCGGGACAGTGGTCGAAGATGACCCGCGCAATCGGCGTCTTTTGGGACCGATCAGGACGCCATTCCATAAGGCACGCTGAATGAATGCATTCGCCCACCCTGGCTTGCGAGCGCGACTTTTGCGTACAGGTGCGATGTATGGTTGCTCTTTAATTCCTGAGCTCTGCAGACCTCGGTTTTGCCTGGCGAGCAGTGCCCGCCAGGCAAGACGATGATGCATCTTGTGGCTTATTGACTGATGGCTACGCCGTTGAAGGAGCTGACACCGATTGGGCTTGAGGTCGCCACAGGCTTGAGGTCGCCATGGTCGTCAATGGCAAAGACCGCGACATAAGCCTCGCCGCCCGCGCTATAAATGACGGCCAGCCATTTGTGGTCAGGAGCTACCGTTATATCCGTGGGCGCGCCCGGCAAGGGCACCGATTTGTAGAACACCCCGCCTTGGCCGTCGCTGAAGAAGATGGAGATTGCGTGACCAGGGGCGTTGCCGGTGTACCAGATGTTCCCCGGCCCTTTCGCCACCCAGCAGGGAGCATTGACGGGATAGGAGGGTGTCGGTCCGGCGATAGGGGTAACGTTCTGGTCCTCGTCCACAATAGCGAAGCTGTCAGGACTGTGCGCCGGAGTGAAGCCCAAAACGTTTCCCCAGAACGCTTCCCCCAGCGGAACCATATCCGCATCGTCGGGCAGCGGAATGGAGGTGCTGGTTCCGTCCAGCACGCCTTCCTCATGTGAGAGCGGCAATTGGAGCAGAGATCCCGAGCTCATTGTGACGGCTGCCCAGTTCCGTCCGACCGCGATTTGCGCTGCCGAAGTATCCGTGAGACTCACTACGGGGCCATCCACATAGCCCCAAGGCCACGCATGACTCTCGGCACAGTTGGCGCCGACAACGAAGAGATGCTCCCTGGTCAACGCGACAGAATCCGGGTTGACACAATCAGGCGCGAGATGGACCGTCTTTGCAATGGCTATGGAATTGTCGTATCGCACTAATTGATTGACGGTGTTCGATCCGAAGTTTGCCACGGCCCCCAGATCGTGGTCGAACTGCAGGATTCCCGCGTTCGTACTGGCGCCACCCTTGCCGCCAGTCCACAACGATTGCGTCCATGCCAGCGAGGGCGTTCCTGCGGTATCCAGCTTGAATACCACGACCGCATTGCCGCTTGCGTTATTCGTGCTTGTGATCACCAATGTGCTATGCTGCCTCTGGCCAAAAGCGGCTAGGGCGCTAATGAGACACAGGGCCGCCAGCGTAAAGCCAGTGCGCCATAGACCAGATTTCTGGTGTCTTTGAAAATTCATTGCGATCTCCTCGGGGTTTGTGTTGAAAATGTGCCGCTGCCGCGAGCTTGCGAGTTTGTCCCGGACGCGAAACATGTTCACAAAGAGGTATTCGATCAGGACCACCGAAAAGTTACGGTGGGCGGCTCTGACGATCTAACGGTTAAAAACCTCTGAATCTACTCACCCTCGCGTAACTTTCGGGCGTTCTCCATCGAACAAATCAATATGGGATGAAAATGGGTCTGCGAGGGTGCCTGACAGCGGGAACCAATTGCGCGAACACGCTGGTACTGATATTGATTGCAGGAAGGCATTCGAACCCATGCACCCGGACAGCAATCTCGAAGCGCTGATGGCTCGCTATCAGCAGGGCGACTTCGGCGCGGCCACGGAGATGATCGAGCGCATCAGCCCGCAGCTGCACCGATTTTTCCTGGCGCAGTCGCAGAGCCGCACGGATGCCGACGACCTGCTGCAGGAAACCTGGCTTCGCATCCATAAGGTGCGGCACACCTATCGCCCTGGTGAAGCGGCGCTTCCATGGTTCTATGCGATTGCCCGGCACGTTCGCGTTGACCACTACCGAAAATCGGTGCGGACCGCGATCGGCGAGCAGCAACTCGAGGCCATGTCAGAAGAAGCGGTAGCCGTCCCAGGAGAATCCGATCACGCTGACCGCCTGAGCGCGCTGCTGGCGCCGCTATCCGGGAGCCAACGCGAAGTGATCGAGATGTTGAAGGTCGCCGGGATGTCGTTGGAAGAGGTGGCGCGCGCCACATCTTCCAGCGTGGGATCAGTGAAGCAGAAAGTGCACCGAGCGTACAAGAAATTGAGGGAAACGATGAGCGCCGCAGGGTTCAGGAAAGACCAGAACGGAGGTCTGTCATGAAAGATGAAGAGATTGACGACTTCCTGACGAAGGCTGCGCGGGCTCCATATCATCTTAAGCCGGAGATGCTGCAACGCGTCGCTGACTCGATCAAACCGTCTCTCCGCCCCGTACGTCCGCTGCCGCCCACATGGGTGATGGCGGGCGGACTGGTGCTGGTTTGCGCGGCCGTTTCTCTCGCGGGCGCAACCCGCGCAGGATTCTTCGGATTCGCCAGGATGGATCTGTTGGAACGCTTGCTGGTCTTTCCTTCGCTCGTTCTCCTTGCCTGGGTGGCAGCCAGTGAATTCGTCCATGCAATGATTCCGGGCAGCCTGCGCCGCATCTCTCCGGGTGCGCTTTTAGGATTCGTGAGTGCGGCATTGCTTGCCGTGTTTGCGTTCCTGTTCCGCGATTATCAAACGGACCACTTCTTCTCAATTGGCATCGTGTGTCTGCTCACCGGCTTCCTCCACGCCATCCCTGCCGCGTTGCTCGGGTGGCTGCTGATCCGGCGCGGCTTCGCGGTCAACTCGATACTGGCAGGATTGGTAGCAGGAGTGTTAGGCGGGGTAGCCGGCGTGGGAATGTTGGAGTTGCATTGCCCGAATTTCCAGGCAGCGCACGTGCTTGTGTGGCACACTGCCGTCGTGCCTTTGAGCGGCGCAGTGGGAGCATTGGTGGGATGGACGCTGCGATTTCGTGCAGCCTCGAGTGCCGCAGAGCGCGCCAATCCCAAATGAGGCGGGTGGCCCAGGTGCCGGGACAAGTGAGAACAACCACTGAAGATAGTTGCCCCAGGTGGCCGGTGGCCCAGGTACCGGGAGGGACAAGTGAGCACAACCACTAAAGATGGTTGCCCCAGGTGCCTCGCCTTTGGGCACCTGGGAGACCACAGACCTCGGTCTGGGAATCCCTCACAGATTCCCGGTTGGCCCAGGTGCCTCGCCTTTGGGCACCTGGGAGACCACAGACCTCGGTCTGGGAATCCCTCACAGATTCCTCCCCGGATGTCGCCTTGTACCAAGTTATTCCCAGGATCAGGGTAGGATCCTCGACTGACGCCAACAGCCCCACCCGAGGGGTTTGCAGATTATTTCCCGCATCCTGCTATTCTGAGATCGGATCGCCTCTATCGTTAAGGCCGTCCCAGCATGCAATTTTGCTGTCCCCCCCCCCCCTATCGATTATTATCAGTTTTTCGCCTCTTAAAATCTTGTAAGTCTAATATAATGAACAATATACAAAATAACATAGTTAACCAATCAGTAACTGGAACTGCCCGATTTCCGCCCATTTTTGGCCCAAAAACCCCTGTTTTCGCTCCAAAACCCTCAAATTTCGTCCGTTTTTTCATGCGAGTATTCTTGTAAGCAGCACCATCAAACTCATCCAAAGACAAGGAAGCAAAACCATGGCGGAGATAGCCGTTGAGGCCACCGAAGTACCCGCGCAACTGCCCCATGTCCGCGTGGCCGTTCTGGGCGCCGGCAAGATGGGCGGAACCCTGTTGCAGGCATTTCTGAAACAGAACCTCTTTGCGCCGGACCAGATTCACGCCACCGTGGCCCACGCCGAGCGGGCGCTCGCCCTCAGCACGCAGTGGGGCGTGGATGTGACCACCAACAACCTGGAGGCGGCCAGGCAGGCCGACCTGATCCTGCTGGGCGTCAAGCCCTTCCAGGTGCCGGATCTGATCGAAGAGATTCGTCCCGCGCTCACCCCGAGCAAGACGCTGGTTTCCTTCGCAGCCTCGGTGACGACGCGGTCCATTGAGGAGGCTTCGGGCCTGGAAATCGGCGTGGTTCGCGCCATGCCCAACACGCCCGCGGCCCTGGGCGCCGGCGCCACGGCTCTTTGCCGCGGCCGCTTCGTCTCCGCCAAACAGATGGAACTGGCACAGCGCATCTTTGAGACCGTGGGCCGCTACGTGGTGGTGGACGAGAAGCACATGGACGCCGTCACCGGCCTCTCCGGCTCCGGACCGGCTTACATCTACATCATCATCGAAGCGCTCGCCGAAGCAGGCGTCAAAGTGGGCCTGCCCCGCGACATCGCCACGCAATTGGCCGCGCAAACTGCCTTTGGCGCAGCCAAGATGGTGCTGGAGACCGGCTATCATCCGGCCCTGCTGAAGGACGCCGTCACCACCCCCGCCGGCTGCACCATCGACGGCATTCTTGAACTCGAAGAAGGCGGCCTGCGCGTGACCCTGATCAAGGCCGTCATGCGTGCCACCGAGCGCGCCAAACAACTCGCGGCAGGGTAAGGAATCTTCGTGATTGCCCGGGGCTCGGAATCGTGCCCTGGGTCCCACGGAAGCTTCGCGGAATCCCTCTCCTGCGGCGAAAAGATGCCGCTGGGATGTGTTGTCCGGTTAACTCGTTGACGTGCTCACCTTTGACTCACTGGCTCGCTCACTTGCCCATACAACGCCCAACCTGGCTCCCCTCTTACCTGCCGGAACTGCAAGGCCTGCGCGGCCTGGCGATTCTGTGGGTGGTTCTCTATCACTGCCATCCGCGGCTGGAAGGCACCTGGATGTACTACGCCAGCCTGTGGGGATGGGCCGGCGTGATTATCTTCTTTATCCTGAGCGGATTTCTGATCACTTCGATTCTGCTGGAGACGCAAGACAAGCCGCATTATCTGCACAAGTTTCACGCACGCAGGGTGCTGCGCATCTGGCCTCTGTACGCGCTGGTGCTGGCAGTCTGTTACTTGAATGCTCCATGGTTCATCGGCCCCGGCGTTTGGGACGCGGTCAAGGCCGCACCCTGGCTGGCCTACATTTTCTTCGTCCAGAACCTGTTTCATCTCACCCTGCCGCCGGCCATCGGACCCACTTGGGCGCTGGCCATCGAGGAGCAGTATTACTTCCTCTGGGCGCCGGCGGTCCGTTTCCTGCGCCGGCCGTGGATGCTGGCCATCGTTCTCGCGGGCGCGCTGGTGAGCTCGCCCATGTTGCGCCTGGGACATCACGCCTGGCTCACTCCTACGCACACGCTCATTCACCTGGACGGCCTGGCCCTGGGCAGTCTGATGGCGCTGGGAATGTACACCCTCCCCCTGCCCCGGCGCGTCTGGCTATGGTTGGGCCTGGGCAGCTTGGTGCTGGGCATTGCAGCCGCAGCCACCGTAGCCGGAGGAACCGCGTTTCTTGATTCCGCCCTGGCAGTGGGCTTTGCCGGAGCGGTATTAGCCGCAATCGCTTCGACCGGCGCGCATAATCCCCTGAGTTTCATCTTGCGCCGGGGCCCCCTTCCCTTCTACGGCCGCATCAGCTACGGCCTCTACATGACGCACATCATGGTCTTCGTCTTCTTTGGTTCGTTCGACGCGCAGATGAACCACTACGGCATGGCCGGCAATCTGGCCGTTGTAGCTTTCCGACTGGCAGTAACCACCGCGGTAGCCACCGCCCTCTGGTACGGGTTCGAGTCGCAGATCATGAAGCTCAAGCGCCACTTCTAGCACTGAAGCAGTAATGCCGACCTCCCGGTCGGCTGTAGTGCGGGCGTCCCCGCCCGCGCTCGTCCCCATTCCGCAGACCAAATGAAGGAGTCGAGACACTTTTAATGACGAGGCCGGAGCAATCCATAAGTTACATAACTGCGACAGAAGCTTTCAAAAAACTTGCCGATCCTGCCTTCCGCCTATAACTTCTTTGTCCATGTTTTCGTGACAAACCAGCCCGCTTGCTAGAAGATGAATGCGTACATAAGTGCTCCTGGCACTGAGGCCTATTCCGTGGACTCATTTCGATTCTGCGCCACTTTCCTTCTTGCCGGATTGCTGACTTCCGCCGCAGCCGGCCAAACTTCCACAGGCGGAGCCAAAGCAGCACAACCTGCCCCCAAGGCCGAGACCAGCGGATTCGTTCTGCGCACCAACGCCAATCTGGTGCTGCTGGATGTGATTGTGACCGACCACGACCGGACTGTCCACGGCCTTGATCGCGGACGATTTCATCTCTTCGAGGACGGGCACGAGCAGTCCATTACGACCTTCGACGAGCATCAGCCGGCAACCCCGCCAGCCACCGTTACCGCGACGCCGCTGCCCCCTCATACCTACACCAACGTTCCCTCCTACCCTGAGGCGCCCGCGGTCAACGTGCTGTTGCTGGATGGCCTGAACACCCAAGCGGCCGACCAGATGGATGTGCGCCGCCAGATGTTCGAGTACATGGGCACCATCAAGCCCGGAACTTCGCTGGCCATCTTCACGCTGGGTTCGCACCTGCGCCAACTCTCCGGATTCACCACAGACGCTTCCAGGCTGACCCGAGCCCTGAAGGATCAGAAAGCCGGACCGCAATCGTCGGGTCTTCTGGACCCGGAGGACGACAAGGTGCTGAGCCGCTCCATGATCGAAATCGCCAACGAAACCCCTTCCCATGAAATCGTCCAATACATGCAACTGTTCATAGCCGAAAAGAATACCTTCCAGAGCGACCGGCGCATGGCCATGACGCTGGAGGCGCTGCAACTGCTGGCCCGCTATCTCAGCGGAATCCCCGGGCGAAAGAACCTGGTCTGGTTCTCCAGTTCCTTTCCCATTGCTCTCGATCCGGATTCCACGCTCGTCAACCCCTTCATGAACCAGCGCAACTACTCTGCTGAGATCCAGGAGACCAGCGACCTCTTGGCGGCCGCGCGGGTCGCGGTCTACCCGATCGACGCCCGCGGACTCCTCAAGCGGCCCTCCAACGATGCTTCAAATTCCTCCGAGGACAACATGATGAGAGGTTCCTCGGCCGGCATGAGGCCAAATGCCGATGCGCCTTCCTACAGCATGGCGGACGAGCGGTTCACCAAGGAAGTGATGGCCGAGCGCAGCGCCATGCAGCAGATTGCTTCGGCGACCGGTGGCAAGGAGTTCGTCAACACCAATGGCTTCAAGGAGGCCGTGGCCAGCGCTTTTGAGAACGGCTCCAGCTATTACACCCTCGGCTATGTTCCCAGCAAGCAGTTCGACGGGCGATTCCGCAAGCTGCAACTGCGGGTGGAGAAAGGCAGCTACAAGCTCGCCTACCGGCGCGGCTACTACGCCGACCTGCCGGACAAGCCCTCCGAACACTCGCCCGGCGCAACCAGCCTGATTATGGCTGCCACATTGCGCGGTGCGCCCCCGGCCACGCAGATTCTCTTTCAGGCGCGTGTGCTGCCTGCCACCGATCCGCAGTTCCAGGGGGCAAAACTGCCCGAAGGCCCAGCTGGCGAGTTCGCATCCTCGCTGAAAACGCCGGCACACCGGATCATCGCGGACCTGAAAGTGGACGCGCACGGATTTGTCTACGAGCAGACCCCGGACGGAGTTCGCCAAGCCAAGGTCGAGTTTGCTCTCGTGGCCTATGACGGCGAGGGTCAACGCACGAATGATGTGGACAAGACTCTCTATCTGAACCTGCGCCCCCATCAGTACGCGCAAGCGCTGGCCGAGGGCATTCCTGCCCGCCTGGTGATCGACCTGCCGGAAGGAGAAGCATTTCTGCGCATTGCCGTGCACGATCTGAACGCCGGCCGCGCGGGATCGCTCGAAGTTCCGCTGACCATTCCAGCCAGGTAGGTCAACCGGCAGTTGGACTCCTACCGCGGCCAGCGGCCCACGATGATAAACAGGGCCAGAAGAAAGAGTGAGACGACGGGCGCGGCGGAGTCCTGGCGCCGGATGTGATAGATGCCGGCCAGCACCATGATCAGCGCCAGTCCCGCCGCCGCCAGCCGGATCAGCAAGTGGCCGGGCAGCAGACTCGGTGGCGAAACCACGCCCAGCGCGCCGGCAATCTCCGCCAGCCCGATGAAAGCTGCCAGGCCGCGCGAGACGCCCGCCGGGAGCCCGTTGGAACGGGATTCCACCACGCCCTTCACTCTTTCAAAGATCAGCAGCTTGCTGACCCCGGTAAACAGAAAAATGGCAGCCAGCAAGATTTGCGCAATCCAAAGCAGCCCGTTCATGGCTCCCCTCGTCTCCCTTGCCGGTCTTCCGGCTGTTGCTTGCAACCAGCCAGGTCCATGTCAGCAGCATTTGATTGAACCTCGATTTTCCAGTATGTGTCAAGACCGTTAAGAACCATCGTCGGGCACGGCTGGTGGTTCGCTGAAGGTTCACAATATAAAGAGCGGGCGAGCACCAAACAATGAACCGGTCTCTTACCTGACTGTGACTTCAATCACCCTGGCTTTTACCCGCGGCTGTTAGGCTTTTTGAGTCACGTAACCTCTGCATTGCGAGGTGCAGCATGAGCGAAGAAGTAACATGCAAAGGCCCCTTGAGCCCTGAGCAGTTGGCTAAAATGAACGCCTACTGGCGGGCCGCCAACTACCTTTCCGTAGGTCAAATCTACCTGAAAGACAATCCACTTCTGGAACGCCCACTTACCCTGGACGACGTGAAGCCGCGCCTGCTGGGCCACTGGGGCACCACCCCCGGCCTCAACTTCCTCTACGTGCACTGGAACCGGCTGATCCGCGAACGCGACCTGAACATGCTCTACATCATCGGCCCTGGGCACGGCGGACCGGGCCTGGTGGCCAACACCTACCTGGAAGGCTCCTATACCGAAATCTATCCCCACATCGAGCAGAATCGCGACGGCATTAAGCGGCTCTTCCGCCAATTCAGCTGGCCCTACGGCATTCCCAGCCACGTGGCTCCGGAAACTCCGGGGTCCATCCACGAGGGTGGCGAACTGGGCTACTCGCTGGTCCACGCCTATGGAGCCGCGTTCGACAACCCCAACCTGATTGTGGCCTGCGTGGTGGGCGATGGCGAGGCCGAGACCGGCCCGCTAGCCACCAGCTGGCACTCCAACAAGTTTCTCAATCCCGCCACCGACGGGGCAGTGCTGCCGATTCTGCACCTGAATGGCTACAAGATCGCCAACCCCACGGTGCTGGCGCGGATTCCCCATGCCGAACTGGAAGAACTGATGCGCGGCTACGGCTATGAGCCCTTCACGCTCGAAGGCGACGACCCGGAAACCATGCACCAGCAGGCCGCTGCGGTCTTTGACACCATGCTGGACCGCATCGCCGCCATCCAGAAGTCGGCGCGCGAAGCCGCAGCCAAGGGAGAAACAATTCAGCGGCCGGCGTGGCCCATGCTGATCATGCGCACCCCCAAGGGCTGGACGGGACCGAAGTTTGTGGACGGCAAGCCGGTGGAAGGCACCTGGCGCGCCCACCAGGTACCGTTCTCCGAGATCCGCGAAAAGCCCGACCATCTGCGCCTGTTGGAAGAGTGGATGCGCAGCTACAAGCCCGAGGAACTCTTCGACGAGAAAGGCGCATTCCGCGCCGAACTGGCCGAAATTGCTCCCAAGGGACGCCGGCGCATGGGCATGAACGCCCACTCCAATGGCGGCCAGTTGCTTGAGCCCCTGAAGATTCCCAACTTCCGCGATTTTGCCGTGAAGATCGAAGGCCGCGGCCAGCAGGATGTGGAATCCACGCGCATTCTCGGCCATCTGTTGCACGCGGTGATGGAAGCCAACAAGGTGCAGAAGAACTTCCGCGTCTTCGGCCCCGACGAAACGGCCTCCAACCGCCTCGGCGACGTCATTGCCGGGACCGGCAAAGCCTGGATGTCCTCAACCCTGCCCGTCGACGAGAATCTCTCCCAAACCGGCCGCGTGATGGAAATCCTGAGCGAACACATGTGCCAGGGCTGGCTGGAAGGCTACCTGCTCACCGGCCGCCACGGATTCTTCAATTGCTACGAGGCCTTCATCCACATCATCGATTCGATGGCCAACCAGCACGCCAAGTGGCTCAAGGTCACGCGCCAGATTCCCTGGCGCAAGCCCATCGCTTCGCTCAATTACCTGCTCAGTTCGCTCGTCTGGCGTCAGGACCACAACGGCTTCAGCCATCAGGACCCCGGCTTCATCGATCACCTGGTCAACAAGAAAGCCGACGTGGTGCGCGTCTATCTTCCTCCGGACGCCAACACCCTGCTTTCCGTGGCCGACCACTGCCTGCGCACCAAAAACTACATCAACCTGATCGTGGCCGGCAAGCAACCCGCGCCCCAATGGCTCACCATGGACGAAGCCATCGCCCACTGCACCAAGGGTTTGGGCGCGTGGAATTGGGCTTCGAACGACGAGGGTCATCCCGACGTGGTCATGGCCTGCTGCGGCGACGTACCCACCTCGGAAACCCTGGCCGCCGTTTGCCTTTTGCACCAACAGGCTCCCGATCTGCGCGTCCGCGTGGTGAATGTGGTGGACCTGATGGCGCTTCAGCAGCCCTCGGAACATCCCCATGGACTTGCCGACGAGGAGTACGACCTGCTCTTCCCGCCCGCAACGCCGGTCGTTTTTGCCTTCCACGGCTATCCCTGGTTGATCCACCGGCTCACCTACCGGCGGCACAACCACGACAATCTTCACGTGCGCGGCTACAAGGAAGAGGGCACCACCACCACGCCCTTTGACATGTGCGTACTCAACAACATCGACCGCTTCCAGTTAGCTCTGGACGCCATCAAGCGGGTCCCGCGGATGGCAGACCAAGCCGATGCGGCCGAACAATGGTACTCCGAGGCCATTCAGCGGCATAAACTGTACGTAGCCGAAAATGGCGACGATTTGCCCGAAATCAGGGATTGGCGCTGGCCTCAAAGCTAGGTATCTGACTGCTTGAACTTGCATCAATGCTGGGTTTCCCAGGTCTCGATTTTGAGACCTGGGAAACCACGAAATCAATACTACGGAACTATTCGGTCGCAGACCTGGGAGCTGGCCGCGCTGCGATGCCAGGTTCGCACGCACCGCTGCCAACTCGCTAACTTGCCAACTCGCTAACCTGCTGACTCAATCAGCCCCAACCTACAGAGGTTTCCATTCATGTCGTCTTTGCCCGTACTGGTTTTGAATAGCGGTTCTTCTTCCATCAAGTTTTCAGTCTACGAAGCCGGCGACGGCGAACGGACCAAGCTCTTCGAGGGCGCGGTCGACGGCATTGGCACCGATCTGGGCAAGTTCTGGATCAAGAACGCCGAAGGCAAAAAGCTGGTAGACGAAACTCCGGCCCTGCCCAACCGCGCAGTCGCTTTCAAACTGGTGGCCGACGCGCTCCATTCCAGTGACTTCCCTGCCCCGCAGGCAATCGGCCATCGCATGGTTTCCGGCGGCCCGACGGTCCTGGAAAATCAGCGCATCACCCCCGCCCTGATCGACGAGATGGAGAGCTACACGGCCTTTGCGCCGCTCCACACGCCCATCGCCATCTACATCATGCGCGAAGCGCTGCGCCTCTTCCCCGGCCTGCCCAATTTCGTCATTCTTGACACCTACTTCCATCGCACCATGCCGGAAGTTGCCAAGCACATGCCCATCCCTCCGGAATATGCCGCAATGGGTGTCCGCCGCTACGGCGCGCACGGCGTTTCCTACGAGTCGATCGTCTATCAGCTTCAGCCCAATGTTCCCGAAAGGCTGATCGTCGCCCACCTCGGCAACGGCGCATCCATCTCCGCCATTCGCGGCGGCAAGTGCCTGGACACCTCCATGGGCCTGACGCCCACCGGCGGCATCATCTCGGGTACCCGCACCGGCGACATCGATCCCGGCGTGCTCTTGTTCATTTTGCGTAAGTTTGTGGACGCGGGCATGAGCGCCGCCGAATGCGCCGACCAACTGGAAATCGTGGCCAGCAAGAAGGCCGGCCTCTTGGGCATGAGCGAGCTCTCCAACGACATGCGCGACCTCCGCGATGCCATCAAGGAAGGTAACGCCAAGGCCCGTCTGGCCGTCGACAAGTTCACCTGGACCATCGCCCGCTGGATCGGCAGCTATGTGGCCGAACTGGGCGGCCTGGACATGGTGGTCTTCACCGGCGGTATCGGCGAAAACGACCCCTTCACCCGCGCGGAAATCTGCGCCGGCCTGGGCGCTCTGGGCATCGTCATCGACCCCCAGCGGAACAACTGCCGCGGCGAAGCCCTCATCTCCGCCGACAGCTCCGCAGTGACCGTCCGCGTCATCCCGCCCGCCGAAGACCTGATCATCGTAAACCACGTGGTACGCCTGCTCGGAGAGTAAGCAGCCTACTGTTAGTACAAAACGTGGCCCTGTTGCCCATTCAACCCGAATGACGCGGCAGGGCCATTACTTTGAGATGCCTGCCAAGTTTCACAAATTCCGAGTGGGCGTTCAAGCAGCGAGCCGCAGCCGGCTGCCGGTCTGTACTACACTGATGGGTTCCAATCGGAGTCATCCCAAATGCCTGCAATCGCCGTTCCCGTAAACGTCCAACGCCTGCCCTCGCCTGCCTTGCGGCGCTATGCCTGGGGCGTACTCGCCTACTTCATCGCCGTCATTCTGTGGGGCACTCTGGTGCGCGCCACCGGCTCCGGTGCCGGCTGCGGCGGCCATTGGCCGCTGTGCAACGGCACCGTCCTGCAGCACTCTGCCAGCGCGGAAACCCTCATCGAGCTCACCCACCGCATCACCAGCGGGCTCTCGTTCTTCTCGGTCGTAGGGCTTCTGGTGTGGACCTTCGCCGGCACGGTGCGCGGACACCTGGCGCGCCCATTGGCTGTCGCTTCCGTGGCCTTTACCCTGGTTGAAGCGATCCTGGGCGCGTTGCTGGTCGAACTCGGCTACACGGCCCAGAGCCAGTCGCCCATGCGGCCTGCCTTTCTGGCCCTGCATCTGACCAACACTCTGCTTTTGCTCGCCGCCATCACCCTCACCGCGCACCTGCTCAGCCGACGCAAAGCCTACATGCGCGGCAGCATCCGCCTGGTTGCCCCCTTCAGCGCCGCCATTGGCGTTCTGGTGGTCATGATGGTAGGCGTCACCGGCTCGCTGGCCGCGCTCGGCGACACGCTCTTTCCGGCAAGTTCGTTGGGCATGGCGCTGGCTCAGGACTTCTCCGCCACCAGCGGCTGGCTGGTGCGTTGGCGCTGGACCCATCCCACCATCGCGTTCCTGGCCAGCATCTTCCTCATCTCGCTGCTGGTCCGCGCAGCGCAGCGCACCACCCACTGGGACAATCGCACCCTCTCCGCGCTGGTGCTCATGCTGCTGGCCGCGGTCTATGTGTTGGGAATTCTGGATGTGGTGCTGCTGGCGCCGTTGTGGGTGCAGGTGGCGCACCTGCTGGCCGCCGATACGCTATGGGCCTCGCTGGTGGTGCTGACGGCGCGACTGACGTTGCAGCCGAAAGGAGCGAGTTAGTAAGTTAGCGAGTCAGCGAAAGGGCCCCATGCCGGGGCCCTTTCTGTTGGCGCGTTCCAAGTTGACAGGTTTTTCTACTCCTAACTCCCTGTTCCCTATCCCCTGCCTTACTTCACCAGCACCCCAGCCGACAGATACACCTTGCCGTTGACCGTAGCTTCGATCACCGGCAATTCCGGCGTCGCGGTCAGGTACTCGATCTTGCCGCCACTCAGAACCACGGTGTCCTCGGTCTTGCCGCCGCGGATGCTCGGGTTCCAGGCAAAGGCCTGATTGTCCACCAGGATCTCTGTGCCCGCTGGCGTCGCAACCCACTCCCGCTCGTTGTAGCCGGTCGGTCCGCCCTGGTGATGAAAGCGCTCTTCGCCGGGATAGCCCTCGGCCACATAAGCGGCTTGGGCCGTGCGGAACAGATCGCCAGAAGTTGCACCCACCCGTGTGGCGTCCAACAGAGCAGCATTCACCTTCGCCGCGGAGACAAAGCGCGCCGCCAGCTCCGTAGGCACCGCGCCGAAATGAATGAAGCGGGTGATGGAGATGACCAGCCCCCACTTGCGCGCGCAGAGGTTGAGCATTCCGTACTCCTTCAGGCGATGGCCGCGCGGCACGGCGTGCTTGTACTTGAGAATCCGGTCGTCCACGGCATAGAGAGCCACCGACGGCAGAATTCCACGCCGAAAAAGACCGGCCGTAGTCAGAGCCTCAAGATCGTACTCGCTCATGCCGGGTTCAACCTGGTGGAGCGCCTCCACTGTGGCAGCCGCAGTTTCAATTCCCAGCCAGCGATAGCGCGCAATTTCGGTCTCGGTGAGCGAAGCGCGCAAGGGGTAGAGACTTATCGGCGTCAATCCCCCACCCGCCGTATCGCAGCCCACCGACCCGCCCGCCAGCTTCACCGCGGTAGCAGACGTGTCGTCGGCATACCAGGGAAACAGAACCGGCTCAAAATCGAGTGCGTCAAATTCCTCGTCATGAGCGCGTGGAGCTTCATTCTCAGTGGTCAGGTAGTAGCGTTTGCCGGCGGCTGTCACCAGCACTGAGTACGTGCCTGTCTCAGCGGCAGTGCAAACAATTCCCTCCACCGCGCCGCCCGTCACCCAGGCAATATTCTCGTTGCGCCGCAGCAGAACGCCGGCCAGCCCCTTGCCGCGCATCCACTGGATCAGCTTCTCGTGCTTCGCATCCAACTCCGCATTCCACGCCGCTTCCGTCACCAGCGTGGAACCACTCACCACCAGGCTCTTGCCGATTCTTTTACTCATGATTGCGCATCCTTTTCGTCTGTTGCTCCAAAGAGATTCGGGCGTTGACTGGATTCGTCAACGCCCGAGAAGTTGCCGCGCCTTGCTTAGTCTTCAAGCTCGGGGTGGTAGTAGCTTTCCCAACCCAGGTAGTTGGAGGCTGCTTCGTGAACCGCCTTGGAAACATCGCTGAAGTTGGCCGCCACATGGTGCTCGAAGCCTTCGCGGCAGATGAACTTCAACAGCCGCTGCAGTTCGGGAATCTCCGCCACGCCCGCGCCGCCAAATGTCTCCAGCGGATCGTCGGTAAAGGCGCCCGTGCCCGTGTAGCCCCGGATCGTGCCGTAGTTGTCGTCGGTCGAGTAGCGCGCATAGCTCATGGTGCCGGCCTTCACGCGGCCTACGCAGGTGCCGAAGGTGTTTTCCTTGCCCACCGTGCCGGCAATGATCGCCTGATAATCCATCGTCGGAGGTTGCGCAAAAAAGTGCTTGGGCAGGTTCGAGCAGTGGAAGCACACGCACTTGTTGGGATCGCTGCCGTAGTTGTTGTTCCAGTCCAGCAGCGCCGAAGGCGTGCCCGAGGCCAGGGCCATCATGTACATGCCGATCACGCCCGGAACATCCACTTCGCAGGCCGAGGGAATCAGGTCATTGCTCATCATGCTCATGATCGTGCACGGCACCACGCCGAAAAACTCTTCGAATGAGGTCCAGCACTGCACCGCGGTCACGGAAACGTTGGTCTGCTTCATCCAGCCGTCGATCACCGCGCCCAGCTTGGCCATCTTCAGCAGGGCTTCGGCGGGAACGCTGCCCGTGGAGACATAGCTCTTGATGGCGGCCAGCTTGGCCTGCGCCGCGTCGTCCGAGTCCTTCATGCGGTTGATGCGCCCGAATATCTCAGATAGATCGATGGGCTCGATCGAGATGCCACTGGCTTCAAACAGCCGTTCGGAATAGCGGACCGTGTTGAACGCAGCCGGACGCGCGCCGATAGCGCCCACGCGCACATTCTTCAAACCCTTGACGATGCGGCAAACCGAGGTGAACCACTCCAGATCCGCCTTGAATTCCGGCGACGTGAGGCTCTCGGTGTGTAGCGAGGTCAGCGAGTAGGGAATCTGATACTGCATCAGGTTGTTGCAACAGCTCATCTTGCCGCAGAAGCTGTCGCGCCGAACGGCGATGGTCATGTTGTCGGAGCGGTCGGGCGTGGCCTGCACCAGCACCGGAACCTTCAGCCCGGACAAACGGATGGCGTCCACAATGCCGCGCTCTTCACCGAAGTTCGGAAGGGTGATGATGATGCCGTCGATCTCGTCGGCGTGCTTCTTGAACAACTCGGCGCAGTGCTGCGACTCTGCGTAGGTTTCCACTGCGCCAAACTTCGACTCTTCGGGGCTTAACACCACAACGTTCGCGCCCGCCGCTTCAAGAACCGCAATGATCTCTTCGCGGCCGGTCTTTGCCAGGTGATCGGGAAAGAATCCACGATTGCCGACGATTACGCCAAATGTAACCTTCTTCTGTGCTGCCATTTTCTTTGCTCCTTCAATCCTTGCCGCTTGCGCGGTTGCATTGCGCCTGCGCGGGCTCCGGGCCAGCCGTCACCATTCGGGGAGACCCGCGCAGAAATCGTGATGGAACTTCCTTTCGCGCCGCGACGGCATGGCGCGCTCTTTCAATCGTATTCCGGCAGCCTGCCGCTCACTTACTTTGTGGCGCGGCCCGGTCGGAACTTGACCACGTAAAGCACACCCAAAATTGCCAGAATCGCACCCCACCAGATGGGAGTGTGAAGGTTGGTCAGCTGCACCAGCGGCGGATAGCTGCCGGTTGCCAACTCATAGATGCCATAACCGAAAATCATGGTGCCATAGACCAGCAACAGCACTCCAATGAAGAACCAGATGGGAATTCCGGAACCATGCATGTTTCGCTACCCTTTCTTCTCTCGCTGCCGGGGCGGCCTGCTTGCCGCGCCCGGCACGGAATTGCTCTGACTACCAGAACAAAATGTTGAGGAACGCAAAAATAATCACCGCCACCACAGCCCACAGGTACACGTTCTTGTAAAACGGTACGGGGGCTTCCTTGGGCAGGTTCGTTGCGCCATAGACCAGTCCTTCCAACTCCGCCACCGGCCTGGCCTTGGTCAGCAGGCTCACCACAACCACGATGATCGCGGCGAACAGAAATGCCCACAGTGCACGGAAGACATTCTCGGCCATCGGCTTGGCGTCCGGCGAAAGCGCCACCACGGCCAGTGCCGCCGGAGTGACCTTGACCCACATAAACAGGCCCGCGGAAAACACGATGCCCAGCAGCAGCCCCAGGAATCCGGCCATCTTGGTCGCCCGTTTCCAGAACATGCCGAACAGAATCGTGGCCAGCAGCGGCGCAATGAAGATGCTGAACAGCGCCTGCACGTAATCCATAATGCCGTGCGCGTGCATCACCAGGTATGCCGCGCCGATGGAAATCCCGACGCCTACCACAATCGACATTCGGCCCACCATGACATAGTGGCTGTCGGAGCCTCTCTTGTTGATGAGCGGCTTGTAAATGTCATACGTCCACACCGTGGAGAAGGCGCTCACATTGCCCGCCATGCCACTCATGAATCCGGCGATCAGCGCGGTGATGCCCAGCCCCAGCAGGCCGGGTCCCAGGTAGCGGACCATCATCAGGGGCAGCGCCTGGTTGTAACTGTGTAGCTCTGTCTCTGGTGCGCCGCTCAAGACCTTCTGTTGCGCTTGCGGCGTAAGTGAAGTCTTTGACATGGCGGCCGAGCAGGCGCCTGGATCTTCGAGCCTGCCTCCTGCTGAAGCAATCGTGCAGGAGGCGACCACGTCCTCTCCCACCAGTTGGCGGCGGCTGCCGTCGGGATTCTGCAAGAGAACCAATCCCAGCAGGCCCGGCAGAATCACGATGAACGGAACCGCCATCTTGAAGAACGATCCGATGATCGGGGCCATGCGCGCGGCCCGCAGATTGTGCGCCGCCAACACGCGCTGCACCACCAGGAAGTCGGTGGTCCAATAGCCGAAGCTGATCACAAATCCCAGGCCAAACACGATTCCAGACCAGTGCACGCCCATGGGGTTCGAGGCAAAGTGGCCGGTATCGCGCCACAGGTGGAAATAACTGTCCGGGGCAATGCTCGAGCTGGCGGTCACCAGGTTGGCCATGATCCGGTTCTTCAGGCCGGTGGGTCCGCCGGCCTGGATCAGGCCGAGGATCGGCACCAGCAGTGCGCCACCCCAGATCAGCACGAACTGCAAAACCTCGTTGAAAATTGCCGAGCGCAACCCGCCCAGGCCCACATACAACGCCACCGCAACCGAAGAGACAAAGATGCTGAAGGTAATGTCCCACCCCAGCACCACCTTCATCACCACGGCCATGGCGAACATATTCACGCCGCTCATCAGGATCATCTCGGTGGCGAAGGAGAAGGCTGCCACAGTGCGGGCTCCTCCTCCATAGCGCAGGTCCAGATAACCGGGAACGGAGTGAATTTTCGAGACGTAGTAGAACGGCATCATCACCAGGCCCAGGAAGAGCATCGCGGGGATGGCGCCCACCCAATACCAATGGGTGGCCAGAATGCCGTACTGGTAAGCCGAGCCGGCCCAGCCCATCAGTTCCAGGGAGCCCATGTTGGCCGAGACAAAGCTCAAGCCGGCAATCCAGGCGGTCATTTCCCGCCCGGCCATGAAGAATTCTTCGCTGGTGTTCGACTTGCCTTTGAGATAGAAACCGATCCACACCACCATCGCGAAATAAATGGCGATCACAGCGATGTCGAGGGGCCTCAGGTGAGCCAGAGGAGCGACGTTGAAGGCCAGAAGAACCGGAAGATGAGTCAAACGACTTGCGGCGATGGAGACTGGAACCAATCCGAACATTGCTTCACCTTCGTGGGTGATTTCGCCCGCGCAGTGCGCGAACGTTCGACCCCTAGTAAATGGGTTTACTCAAACACTTGTCAAGCGGCAAACCTGGGCCGTGAAAATAAACCGCACTCCAGACGCCGCAGGAGAGCGCAACCGGCGAGAGCAGAAAAACAGAGACAGCGCCGGAGCCGGGAAAGCGTTTACCGAACGCAGTGTAGCACAACTTCCCCTACCCCATCCCCTCCCTCCCTCCCCCTCGTAAAATTGCCCCCAGTGCCCTTGCTCATTTGAGCCCTTTCCCAGCCCTCGGAGAACTTGCAGACCGCCGTCCCGGAGAATCCTTGTCCCTGAATCCATTCACCTGTCCACGATTGGCTTCCAGATCGTGGAATTAAAACCCTCCCCCAGAACCGTTCAAAGCATCCTATAGTAGTGTGAGATAAATCACTTTTAGGGGTGCGCCCTGGCACATACCGCAAAATGTGCCGGTGCCACGCTCTCCAGTGTGAGGTGGAAGCCATGCCGGATTCTGGCCCGCAGATCGCCCAGGATCGCTGGCCCCGTCCAGCCGTTATTCTCGTCGCGACCGATTTGACCGAGCTGGACCGGCTGGTGCCGTTCGCCTTCGAGCAGGCGGCGGAAACCGGAGCCCAGCTGATTCTGTTGCATGTGATCGCCTCCGGCACTGGCATGGCGGTAGACGCGGGCGGTTTGCCGTACTACGATCCGGCAGGTGCATTGGAGTTTGCCACCAAGGCGCTTGAGCCGTGGTGCGAACAGGCGCACCGCCGGCGTATCGGATGCGATGCGCTGGTGCGCGAAGGAAACGCTGCCCAGCAGATTGCGGCAGCCGCGCACCAGTTCCAAGCGGATCGCGTCCTGTTGGGGACCCGGAGCCGGAGCAAGCTGGGAAAATTGCTCCTTGGTTCCGTGGCAGAGCAAGTGCTGCGCTCGGTCAATCCCCCGGTCATGACCGTGGGACCCGAGGCTCATCTTCCGGTGGGGAGCGGCGACCAGAATCAGGTCGTGCTGCATGCCACCGCACTCAGAGAGGCCTCCCGCCCGAGCGCTGCACTTGCGTGCAGGATTGCGGCCAGCCGCAATGCGCGCCTGGTGCTGCTGCATGTGTTGCCCCCCAAGGACGAGATGGAGCGCAAAGGCCTGCCCACCGGCTTGGATTCGGCCGCTTTACATGAACTGCATATTCTGGCCGCAGAGATGGGAATGGGTTGTTCAAGCAGTGTGGATGTCCGTGTCGTCCATGGGAACCCCTCGATCGAGATTCTCGCCGAGGCCTCGGAACTCAATGCCAACCTGATCGTGCTGGGCGCCACCGAGCGCTCGATCTTTGAGAACTTGACCCGCGAGCGCACCGTTTACCACGTTCTGGCCCATGCCCGCTGTCCGGTGCTTACCCTGCGCGAACCGCTGGTCAAGGAAGACGCCACAGACGCAAAACGCCTAACCCTTCAAGGATGAAGAAAGTACCATCGGTCATTCCGGGGCCTGGAGCAGAAATGCTCCAGCTCAGGCGGTAAGGCGTTCTAGCTGGTCGGGCTTGATGATGGTCAGGCTGGAGCCCTTCACCGTAATCCACTCGTCGCGGCGAAACTGATTCAGCAGCCGGGTGACCGTTTCGCGCGAAGTTCCGGCCATGTTGGCGATCTCTTCGTGTGTCAGGGCCATGGTGAAGCGGATTTCCGGCTTTCCACTGGCCGATGCGCGCCCCCAGTCCAGCAGCAACCGGGCCAGCCGTCCTGCGGCAGAGCCGGAAAGCGCCAGCCTCTTGGCGTCGTGGAAGACCGTAAGGTACTCGCCTGAAAGCGATTGCGCGGCATGCATCGAGGCGATTCCGTGACGGCCCAGGAAGTCCACAAACTCCTGCTTGCGCACGGTCTTCACCTGGCAGGGCTCTATGGCCTCGGCGGTTACTTCATGCGGAACGTTGGCCAAAACAGCGCTCAATCCCATCACGTCCCCAGGGCCGGCGATTTTTAGAATCATGGTCTTGCCGTCGCGGGATGTGGATGAGATCTTGACTTGACCGAAACAGATCACGAAGACGTTGCGCGCCGGATCGCCTTCGGAAAACAGCTTGGCCCCCCGCGCGTGACTCATCATGACGCCAATTCCGTCGTAATCCCGAAGCGCTTCGGGTGTGAGATTGCAAAACATTCGCAGATGGCGATGCTCACAATTGAGACAATCTTCCGGGGGGCGATGAGAATGGAATGAGGCCATACTTTTGACGCTTGTGAAACTGAAGTATAGCGCACTTTGGTCCCAAACCAGGCAGGGATTTTCTGTCAATCTGCGCTACGACGCCTGGACGGCGTTGCCGCGCAAATCCTCCGATGCCGAACTTCCCCGTTCACGCCTGCGCCGAAGCCCCGCTTTTCCGCCGCGTTTTCACCGTGCGGCTCATGCAGCAGACGTTATAGGCACGGGAAACCTCGCGCGCCAGTTCCTCCAGCAACCTCATACGGAGGGGAGGGTAGTTTTGAAACGCCTGGTTCAGCGACTCGATGGGCAACATCAGCACCGATCCGTCGGTCAACGCAGACAACGTATAGGTGTGATGCCCGTCCCCGAGGGCGGCAGCCAGTTCCAACAGGTCCCCGGGACGCGCGGGTCCCAGCGTCAGGCGCGCCTCCAGTCGTTCCGTGCGGCGCAAAAACTCTCCTGAAACAACCACATAGAGCCCACGACACACCGCGGATTGGCGAAAAACCGTGTCCCCGGCCTTGAAATCCATGCCCTGGGCCGAACCGTTCAGCAGACTTCCAGTCGCCTGTGGGCACTCCAGAAGCTCCGCAAGGGGATGCGCCTGGACGGCATCCATTCGCCCGGATATTGCATCAGGTTGCATTTTTGCGTCTCCCTTTGTCTCCATCCGATACCCGGTCCCGCGGCGGTTGGCCTCAGCCTTCCACCTGCCGGCCGCTTGTGGGCGAAGGCGTTTGGTCATGCGATTTTGCGATGAGCCGTATTCCATATGCAGCAAATCGCTCCAAATGCAACAAATCCGGAAAGGCCGGAACGAGGGGGGTGGTGGAATTTCTCCTTCCGCCGACCCTCTCGAGTGAAACTCAATGCTTGGCCCGCAGTGTCCCTTGGCCTACTCGGCCTCAACGAGGGTCGAAATCCCTGGCATTCCTGCCTCTCGCGCAACTTCCGGCGGAACGCACAAAACCGGGACGCGGGAACGGGCCAGCAGCGCAAAGGCAGTGCCATGCGGACCTGGCGTATCGCTGGCGCGCTTCACCCCGGCCACCAGGATGCTCGGTTGAAACTGCTCCACTGCCTCGGCAATGGCATCGGTCGGATTGCCGTCCTTGACCATGCAACGCACCGGAAATTCCGCGCTTGCCTCGATGCCAAACTCCTCCAGCGTGGTCGCGCAGGGATTCAGGAAAGCCGAAGCCTCGGCCGCCCCGCGCGCATGGAGCACCAACAGTGTGCGGTGAAAAGTCCGCGCCAGCGAATAGGCCGTGGCCACGGCAGGCGCGGTGGCCTCATTGCGCTCCATGGCCAACAAGATCGGACCACCGGGAGTGGGGCGGAATTCCCCGGCATTCCAGTCCGCGGCCACGGCCAGCACCGGACATGGCGCCAGACGCACTATCTGCTCGGCCACCGCCCCCACCACTACCGGTCCCGCGCCTTCATGCCCCTTGGTGCCAACCACGATCAGCCCGGCCTGATACTGCCTGGCCACATCCACCAGCATCTCGGCGACGGTGCCCTGACGAATCTCCGAGTGACTGTGGATGCCTTCCCGAATCAAGGCGTTGGCCATCTCCTCCAGCACCGCGCGCGCCTGCTCGGGCAACTTCTTCAGCACCCGGCCGGGAACCCCATCCACCGCCGCATACTCCATCGGATCAAGGCCGTGGGCCAGCACAATCCGCGCGCCATAGGCCGAGGCAAGCTTGCGGGCATACTCCAGAGCCGCTTCCGACCGCCCGTCCAAATCCGTTGCCACGACGATGGTCTTCAATCCGGTTGCAAAGCTCATGCCAGCCTCCAGGCGCACCACGCGCCCTCACAGTTTTCCACCTACAGGATTCAGAGTCTGCGCCCCGCGCTGAGTCGAGAGCAGTGACCTTATTCACTCCGCGCTGTGACTCGTGTCACAAGATACAGCGGATATCCTCCAGATACATCGGCTGTTACCCTCCTTTCCCGCCTAAGAAACCAGCCTTTGGTTCCCCGCTATGTAATCGCAGGAAGCCCATCAACAGCGGCATTTCGTTCACTTTCCTTCTCCGCACGCAGGACTCGCCGATCTACACCGCCTCTCACACGTCCGTGTAGAAGAAGCCCGGCCCCTGAAACTCGCCAATCCTGTGAAATACACTTCTTGGTGAGACCGCCGCCGCCCAAAACGTCCGGGTTGTCTCCGAGGATCCTGATGAAATCGCTTTCACGCCTTGCCCTGGCGCTCGCGCCCTTCTTCCTTCTGAGTTATCCCGTGCTCAGTCAGAATGCCCCTCGCGTCGATCCGTTCCTGGGCGCGGATGGCGGCGGAAATGTCTTTCCCGGTCCCTCCATGCCCTTCGGCATGATCAAGCCAGGTCCGGATATGGACACCGGAGAGGACTCGCCCAACGCCGGCTGGGCTGCTACGGGAGATATTCGCGGCTTCAGTCAGACCCACGTCAGCGGCACCGGCGGCGGAGACAAGTATGGCAATGTGCTGGTCATGCCGACCGTGGGCGAGCCCGCGGCCTCCGGCTACCAGTCGCCCCGCGCCAATGAGCGCGCCTCTGCCGGGTTTTATGGCGTCACGCTCCCGCGCTACGGCGTCGGCGTAGAGATCGCCGCGGCCCGCCGCACGGCCCTTTACCGGTTCACATTCCCCGCGAGCAAAAAATCCAACCTTCTCTTCGACGTGGGACATTGCCTGGTAGCCGTCGCCAAATACGGCGAAGGACAGTCCATCACCGCTTCCGCCATCCAGGTTCTATCTCCCACCGAGGTCAGCGGTTCCACTTCCGTGACCGGAGGATGGAACAAGCAGACCAATTCCTACACCGTGTATTTCTACGCGCAGACCGACCTTCCCGCCGCGACCTGGGGAACTTGGATCGACGGCCGGCTCCAGCCCGGCAGCAAAACCGCCCAAACCGGCGCCAAGGCGCGCTCCGGTGCCTGGCTCTCTTTCCCCACCAGCGCCGGCCAGCAGGTGCGGATGAAGATCGGCATTTCCTTCCTGAGCACCGCACAAGCCCGCCGCAACGCGGAAACCGAGATTCCCGGCTTCGATTTCGCAGCCACGCAGTCGGCCGCCATTGCCGCATGGAACAAGGCTCTGGGCACGGTCGAGCTCAGCGGCGCAACGCCCGAGCAAGCACAAATCTTCTATACCGCGCTCTACCACACCATGCTGATGCCCGTAGACCGCACCGGCGAAAACCCGCTGTGGACCTCCGACGAGCCTTACTACGACGACTACTATGCGATATGGGACATCTTCCGCAGTTCCGGCCCGCTGCTTACCCTGATTGCTCCAGAACGGCAAACCGGCATTGTGCGTTCGCTGGTAGATATCTACCGGCATGAAGGTTGGCTGCCCGATGCGCGCAGCGGCAACTTCAACGGCCGCACCCAGGGCGGAAGCAATGCCGAGTTCATGATCACCGATGCTTATCTCAAGGGGCTGAAGGGTATCGATTGGGAGACGGCGTACGCAGCCGAAGTGCACGATGCCGAAGTCTCGCCCGCCGACCACTTCAAGGAAGGCCGCGGCGGCCTGGACGACTGGCACAAACTCGGCTACGTTTCCATCGAAGGCTCTGACCGCTCCGGATCGGTGCACATGGAGTATGCCGCCAACGATTTTGAGATTGCGTTGCTGGCCAAAGGGCTGGGCAAGACGGCGGACTACGAAAAATACCTGTCCCGCTCGGCCAACTGGAAAAACCTCTGGGACAGCACCTTCAACGAAGCGGGCTTTACCGGTTTCATTCGTCCGCGCCATCGGGACGGAAGCTGGATCACACCCTTCACGGCGATGGATTCCTGCAGTTGGGGCGGCAAAACCTTCTATGAGGGAAACTCCTGGACTTACTCGACCTTTGTGCCCCAGGATGTAGCCTCGCTGATTGAGAAATCCGGAGGCAAGGAGCAGTTTGTCCGCCGTCTCGATGCCTTCTTCGAGGTTCCCGATCGCTACGATGTCGGCAACGAGCCGGGCTTCCTGGCTCCCTATCTCTATAACTGGGCGGGGCGCCCGGACAAAACCGCGGAACACGTGCGCTCCATCATCGCCAAGAGTTATCACGCCGGGCCCAGCGGCCTGCCGGGAAACGATGACTCCGGAGCCATGTCCTCCTGGTTTGCCTTTGGCCAGATGGGCATCTATCCCAACGCGGGTCAGGACGTGTATCTCATCGGAAGTCCCGCTTATCCCCGGACCACGCTCCATCTTGCCGACGGAAAAGACTTCGTGATCGAGGCCAAAAACGTCTCTGTCGACAATCTCTACGTGGTTTCCGCAGACTTGAATGGAAAGCCGCTCGACCGCGCCTGGCTGCATCACGCGGAAATTCTTGCCGGGGGACAGCTGGTCCTGACCATGGCCAAAACACCAGCCCATTGGGCGGAGAGCGATCTTCCTCCCTCTACCCACTAAGTCAAGGAGTAACGCCGACCTCCCGGTCGGCTGTAGCGTGGACCTCCCGGTCCACGCTCGTCTCCATCCCACGACCAAAGAACGAACCCAACCACTATTCGCCGCTACTCCGCCCGCAGCGCCGTCACCGGATTGGTGGCGGCAGCTCTTCGCGCCGGAAGAAACGTCCCAGCCACGGCCAGCAACGGAAGAATGCAGATCGCCACGATCAGGGTCACTGGATCGTACTGCGAGGTCTGAATCAGTTCTCCCTTGGCCAGGCGTCCTGCGACAAAAGCCAGCGGAAGCCCAACCGCCACGCCGAGCACGGCAAGCACACACGCCTGACGCAGCACCAGCCACATCACGCGTGCGCGGCTGGCACCCAGCGCCATGCGAATGCCAATCTCCTGCGTGCGCTGCGAGGTGACGAAGGACAGAACCCCGTAAATCCCCACCAGCGAAAGCAGCAGCGCCGCCGCGGCAAAGGCTCCGAAAAGCGTTAAGGCAAATCGCGGCCCGGCGTAGCCATACATATCCAGCATCTGCTGCAGGCTCATGGCGTCGACAATGGGTTGGTCCTTGTCGATGGAATAGACCGCCTGGCGCACCGGATTCACAAGATTATTGGCCGGCAGAGCGGTCGATACAATCAGGGCGCTGTCGGCCGCGGGAGCCACCGTATAGGGCAGGAAGATATGCGGATAGTCTTCCGTGAATCCTGCAAAGAAGGGTAGATCGCTGATCACTCCAACCACGGTGAAAGAGGGGTTTTGGAGATTAGTCTTCCCATCGGGCTTGAACTCCGGCAGAACCACCGTGCGGCCAATCACGTTTTCGCCAGCAAAGTAACGCTTGGCGAAATTTGCGCTGATCACCGCATCATGCGACTGCGCGGATATTTCGCGCGCGTCCAGAAAGTGGCCTTGCACTATTCTCCGGTTGGAGATGGCGAGGAACTCCGGATCGGTGAAATGAATGGCCACCACGCGCTTGTCAATCGGCGCGCTGCCAATCTGCACGTGGTCGCCGTAGTAATCCATCACCGGATAGGTCGTATCCACGGTGGCATTACTCACGCCGGGAACCGCGCGAACGCGATCCAACAGCTCGCGGAAGAAGGTGACGCGGCTCTCCGGCGTGGGATAGTGCGCGTCGGCCAGGGGAAGTCCCATCAACAGGGTGTGGTCGGGAGTAAAGGAAACCGGTACGCTTTCCACCGCCAGCAGCGAGCGAATCATGAGCCCGGCCAGCATCAGCAGCGCCAGCGATAGCGCAATTTCGGTAATCACAAAGCCGCTCAGGATGCGCCGCTGCGTCCGGCTCCCTGACGAGTGAGCACTGTTCAGAGCCGCGGCCAGGCGCGGGTTGGCGCTGTGCCACGCCGGTGCCAGGCCGACAATCAGGACTGTAGCCAGTGCGATGCCGAGCGCGCCCAGGAGCACAGGAATGTTCATGGTCACCACGGCTTCGTCGGGAATGGTCTCCGTAGGGACGATGCGCAGAATCGCCTGCAGTCCCCCGTAAGCGAAGGCCAGCGCCAGTGGCAATGCACACAAAGCCAGCAGCAGGGATTCCATCAGCGCATTGCGGATCAGCGTCAGCCGCGACGCTCCCACCGAAGCGCGAATCACGAACTCGTGTTCGCGATTGACCGCGCGGGCCAGCAGCAGACTCGAGACATTTACACACGCAATAAACAACAGAACGAACACGGCGCCAAGCAGCAAATGCAGAATGCTCGAAAGGTCCGACTTGAACATCTCATCGAATGTAATAATGCCCAGGATAATATTCTTCGGATACCTGCGCGGCTCAATTTTGCTGAACTCATCAAAGATGGGCTTCAGTTCGGCGGCAGCCTGCGCGTCGGTAACGCCCGGCTTCAAGCGCCCCACCAGTGCGAAGTTGTGTTGTCCCTGGACTTCGGGAGTGTTGGTCATCTGGACGGGCAGGTAAACGTCCCCTCCGCGCCACAGAAAACGCGGCGGCATGATTCCAATAATCGTGCGGGGATGGCCGTCGAAGTTCAGCGTGCGTCCCAGGATCGCGTTGCTACCGCCATAATGAGCCTGCCAGTAGCGGTAGCTCAGCAGGGCCACCTCTCCGTGATTGGGTTGGACGTCGCTCTCCTGCGAGGCGCGGCCCAGGATTGGCTTCACGCCAAGCACGTCGAAGGTATTGGGCGTGATGTAGTTGCCGCGCAACCGCTGCGGTTCCGTCCCGCCGGTGAGTACGACGTTGCTGATGGTCGACGCGGTCACGCCATTGAAAATGTCGGTCCGGTCAGCGATTTCGTTGTATTGCTGCGGGGTATAAACCCTCCAGCCGCAGCGCGGCCACTCGGGAGAGCAGAGCCTCGGGGTGGCCAGTGTATGAACATCCTTATAGGGGAAAGGATCGATGAGAACTCCATAGGCGACGCTGAAAACGGCAGTGCTGGCGCCGATGCCCAGGGCCAGAGTCAGGATCGCGGTGATCGCATAACCCGGATTCCTCTTGAGTTGACGCGCCGCATACCGAAAATCCTGCCAGATTGTTTCAAAGCGAATCAATGCCGCCACTTGTCCTCCTGTGCGTCCTCGAAACCGTTGCCCATCCGCGCGGGCTTCAGGCGCTTGATCGAAAGAGCAATCCATTTGCCACGATTTGATGCACGAAAACGGGTCTTCAAAATCGGAAGGTCCATTGTAGCGGCCTACCGTCCAGACGGGCTCGGCACGCACATTCAATTCTTCTGAAGTTGGACGGCGGAAAACTCCAAAGCGCTCCATTTTTTCGGGCCTGGATATGGCTATACAGGCAACCGGCAAATGCGCTACCCTTGCCGGTCATGAGAAACCAGCAAAAACACACTCCTGAAACTGCTTTCGCCTTTATGCGCGCATGCATGCTGCCGATTCTGCTGATTTGCGCGCTGTCTGCCTTGGCCCAGGCCCCGGCTCCGAGTTCGCCCGGAATCGAAGCCAAGGCCCATGCCATGATCGCCAAGCTCACGCTGGAGCAGAAGATCGATCTGCTGGGCGGCGTCGATGGCATGTACACCCATCAGTCGCCCAGCATCGATCTGCCCCGCTTCAAGATGTCCGACGCCTCCGTCGGCGTGCGCACTTGGGGACCAACCACGGCCTATGCCGGCGGCGTCTCTCTGGCTGCCACCTGGGACCGGGACTTTGCGCGCAAGCTGGGCGAAGCCCTGGGCAAGGACGCCCGCGCCCGCAGCGTGAATTTCCTCCTCGGTCCCGGAGTGAACATTGCCCGCTCGCCCATCAACGGCCGCAACTTCGAGTACCTCTCGGAAGACCCCTTCCTGAATGGAGACATGGTGGTTCCGTTCATTCAGGGCGTGCAGTCCCAGGGCGTCATCGCCACGGTCAAGCACTATGCTCTGAACAATCAGGAGTACAACCGCCACAACGTTGACTCCGAAGCCGACGAGCGCACTATGCGCGAAATCTACCTGCCGGCCTTCGAGGCCGCCGTCACCAGGGGCCACGTGGACGCCGTCATGAACTCCTACAACCTGATCAATGGCTCTCACGCCACCCAGAACGAGTTCCTGAATCTCAAGGTGCTCAAGGGCGAGTGGGCCTTCAAGGGCATCCTGATGTCGGACTGGGACGCCACTTATGACGCGGTGGGCGCGGCCAACAACGGCCTCGATCTCGAGATGCCCGGCCCCCGCTTCATGAACAGCAAGAACCTGCTGGCCGCGGTCAAAGACGGCACGGTGAAGGAAGCCACCATGGACGACAAGTTGATGCGCCTCTTCTGCACCGTGCTGCGTTACGGATTCCTCGACCGGCCGCAATTCGATCCAGCCGATTCCACCTATTCCGTAGCCGACCGCGCGGTTGCCTTGCAAGGCGCCCTCGAGAGCATCACCCTGCTCAAGAATGAAGGGCAGACCCTGCCGCTCGACGCGTCGAAGGTGAAGACCATCGCCGTCATCGGCCCCAATGCATGGCCGGCGGTGACCGGCGGCGGAGGTTCCTCCGAAGCCCAGGCCTTTGAGCCCGTCAGCATCCTTACCGGCATCGCCAACCTGGCCGGCCCCAATGTGCACGTGCTCTATACCCGCGGCCTGCCGGAGATGAACGATGTCTTCTGGAATACGCACTGGGCGGGCAAAGTGAACGTTGCCACCTACCCCAGCAAGGATTTCACCGGCACACCCGAAACAGCCGACGCGCAGGGCATCGCCAACTGGAAAGATGAGTGGTGGGGACCGGACGACAAGACTCCGCGCAGCATTCGTTACACCGCAGCCTTCAAGGCTGAAAAAGCCGGAAAATACCTGGTTCTGGCCGCCATCTCCGGCAATGACAGCTACAAGATAACGATTGACGGCAAGCAGCTCACTTCCCCTCCCCACGCAGAGGGGCAAGCTCCGCAATTCTGGACGCTCGATCTGACCGCCGGCCAGCAAGTCAGCGTGGTGGCCGATTATCTACCCGGCTTCGTCGGCGTCCGCTTCGGCCTGGGAATGGCCTACGAGCCCGACCTGATTTCCGCGGAAGCCAAGGAATTCGCCGCCAAGGCCGACGTCGCCATCGTCGCAGTTGGCTTCAACAAAGGAACCGAGGGCGAGGGTGCCGACCGCACCTTTGAACTCCCCTGGGGACAGGACTCGCTGATCGAGGCCGTCGCCGCGGCCAATCCCCGCACCATCGTCGCGCTCACCGGCGGCGGCGGCATGGATACGCGCCGCTGGCTCGACAAGGTTCCCGCGCTCCTCCACACCTACTACCCCGGCCAGGAAGGCGGAACCGCCGTCGCCGAGGTGCTCTTCGGCAAACACAACCCCGAGGGCAAGCTGCCCGTCAGCTTTGACCGCAGTTGGGATGAGAATCCCTCGGCCAAGTATTACTACCCCATCCCCGGCGCCGACACCACGCTGCACGTCACTGAGACCGACGGTCGCAAGGTGGATTACGTCATTCCCCACGTCAAGTACGAAGACGGTTTGATGGTCGGCTACCGCTACTGGACCACCACCGGCAAACACCCGCTCTTCCCCTTCGGCTTCGGCCTCAGCTACACCACCTTCAGCTTCTCCAAGCTGCAGGCGCCAGCCACCGCCGCCTCTGGATCGACAGTCCCGGTCAGCTTCGACGTCACCAACACCGGCAGCGTGGCGGGCGCGGAAGTGGCCCAGCTCTACGTCTCCGACCCCTCCGCCAGGGCCACCCGGCCGGAGCGCGAGTTGAAGGGCTTTGAGAAGGTCCGCCTGGCCCCCGGCGAAACCAAGCACGTCACTCTCAACCTGGACGCACGCGCCTTCAGCTATTGGGACGCGGCGGCCCACAAGTGGACCATCGATCCCGGCAAGTTCGTCGTGCGCGTCGGCGACTCCAGCGAAAACACCCCGCTCCACGCCGACCTCACACTGAACTAATCAACGTGTAACGCCGACCTCCCGGTCGGCTGTAGCGTGGGCCTCCCGGCCCACGCTCATTCTCGGCCGATGGCAGAGCTGCTCTAAAACGCCACCGACTCAACGCACCTCTATCACCCGCCAGCCGGATTCTTCCTCAAGAAGAATCCACCTGGCAGGTACCTTTCAGCCCCAACAAAGGATCGGTCGCACCCTGCGAACTTTCCCCTTCCCCACCCCACCGCCTACAATGGGTATTGATCTTTACCACCCCGAGGAATTCCTGCCATGCCGCTTTCCGGAGAAGCCATCCGCCTGATGAACTACATTGACGACGTTGCCGTAACCCTGCGCCGGGTGCTGGCTGCCATTCCCACCCTCAGCGCCGAGGAGCGCGTTCGTGTCGCCGAGCATTTGCTCCAGGCCAAGCCCAATGCCGAAGACGTGGCCCAGGCACTGACCGCCAAGTAAGCCCGCTTGCCCCCCACTGTCGCCATCATTGGAGCCGGTCCCCTGGGCCGCTGGCTGGCTTTGACTGCCGCCCGCGCCGGGTTCCCGGTGCTCCTCGAAGACGTGATGCCGGGCAATCTGCATCACGCCCAGGAAATTCTTCGCCGGCAACTCAGCCCGGCTGCTTTGGGCCTTGACTCTGGCTCTCTAGCCGCGCCCGCCATCGCCTTCGTCTCCACCATTGAAGACGCCGTCCGCGAGGCCGACCTGGCCATCGATTGCGTGCCGGACGAGCTTGAATCCAAGCTCGAAATTCTCTGGCTGCTGGACCGCATGGCTCCGCCGCGCACCGTTCTCGCTACCCCCACCACGCGCCTGTCCATCACCGACCTGGCCAACTGCACCTACCGCCCGGAAAAGTGCATCGCCATTGCGGCCGAAGCTTTTGAATTGACCGGCACCCTGGCCCCTGAAATCCTGCTTCGCACCACCCCTCGCACCAGCCCGGAAACCATCGCGTTGGTCCAACACTTCTGGCTCCAACTGGGCTTCACTCCAACCTTCAAGCCTGACCCCACCGCTTAAATGGCCCCGCCGCAAGTGGCAATCCCCGCCAACTTGCCTATTTTTGGCTTGACCTTTTTCAACCAAAAAACAAATCCGTTGTTGTACGATACCGCCCATGCAACGCGACTTGAAACCGATGAAATCGCCGACCACTCCGCCGAACACTCCACCGGCAGGGTCATTTTCTCTCGTGAGCCGCTATTCAGCCGCGTGGAGCGAACACAACCTGCGCATTGAGCAACGCCAGTCGGTCCTGCAGATGTATCTGGGCGCTGCCGGCGTGGTCTATGGCTTCTACTTTCTATCAGCCGCAGCAGACAAAAGCGAGATGGGCGCGTTCTTGACCATCAGCATCACCGTCCTCACGCTTGCCTCTTCGCTTCTCATGTACCTGCACAACCGGGTCATCAGCCAGCTGACCTACTTCATGAAGAGATGCGAGAAGTGTTCGGCTCAAGAGATAGAAGCAGGCGGCGGCGCGGTCGATCTCTTCTACTTCTACGCCAGTGACACTAAAAAGATGCAGCCCTTTCACGAGAGACAGAGGCTCTACCAGCGCCTGGTTCTCGCAGGGATCCTGGGAGGAACCAACGGCTATGCCATCTATTTAACATGGAACAAGAACCCCGCCACGACAGCGATCTCGACCATCCTCTGTGTATTGGCGGTTTTCTTGATGTCTTTCGGCCTCTTCCACCCCAGCGAATAGCCGCGGGCCTGCAGGAGAAGCGCGCCGTTCAGGATACGTCGTTCTGCCTACCGCAGCCCGAATCATTGCCGCCTTTGGGCCGTTACTCTAGTCGCAATTCAGAAATCGCGGAGCGAGCGGGGGGCTTCAGCCCCCTGAAATAGCCTCTTCTTGACGAGGCCTTCAGGCCCGGGCCGTTCAGCAATCCCCGCCAATCAAGGATATTAGGCACTTACACCGGAACTGCCCCTCGATCTTTGCTCTCAGCTCCCTGTTGTGCCAGCACCTGCTCGTAATACCGCACATAATGAGGCACCACCAGCGACGAGCAGAAGCGCTTTTGCGCCGTCTTCCGGCCCGCGTCGCGCATCGCCTCCAGCCGCTCGCGATCCTTCAGCAGTTCCACCGCACCGGCTGCCATTCCGTCCACATCGCCCACTTCGTACAGCAGTCCCGTGACCCCGTCATCGATCAGCTCGGGAACTCCGCCCACCCGCGTCGCGATGGAGGGGACCTTGCAGGCCATGGCTTCCAGCGCCGCCAAACCAAACGACTCCAACTCGCTGGGCATCAACATCAAATCGGCCAGTGGCAGCAACTCGTTGACCTGCTCCTGCTTGCCCACAAAATGAACGCGATTGTGAATGCACAGGTCATGCGCCAGCCATTCGGCCGACGAGCGGTCCGGCCCGTCGCCCACCAGAACCAGTTGCACCGGAAGCGTCTGCGCCACGCGGGCAAAAACCTTCACCACGTCCCCGACCCGCTTGACCGGGCGAAAGTTGGACAGGTGCATCAGGATCGCCTCCTCCGGCGCCGCCAGCTTCCGCCGCGCCGCTGTCCGCGCCGCCTCGTCCTTCAGCGGCTGGTACTCGTCGCAGTTCACGAAGTTCGGAATCACTTCGATGGGCCGCGTAACGCCGAAATCCACCAGCGTCTTCTCCCTCAGGTAATCGGAGATGCTGGTCACCCCATCGCTCTCCTGGATGGAGTAGCGCGTGATCGGCAGGTAACTCCGGTCCAGGCCCACCAGGGTAATGTCGGTGCCGTGAAGCGTGGTCACAAAGGGCAGCCGACGCCCCCTCGCCGCCAGCATCTGCCGCGCCAGCAAGGCGCTTACAGAGTGGGGAATGGCGTAATGCACATGCAGCAGATCCAGATCGTAGAACTCCGCCACCTCCGCCATCCGCGAGGCCAGCGCCAGATCGTAGGGCGGAAACTCAAAAAGCGGGTAACTGGATACCGGCACCTCGTGGAAAAAGATGCCCCCGTCGCGACCGCTGAGCCGGAAGGGCTGCGAGTAGGAAATGAAGTGAACCTCGTGGCCCAGCGCGGCCAGTTCGATGCCCAACTCCGTTGCCACCACGCCCGAACCGCCGTAGGTGGGATAACACGTAATGCCTATGCGCATGACTTCTCTCTTTGCAGGTTCGGAACCGGTTGATGTCCGGAATCCGTCTCGATATCCGGTTGCCACCGCCGTTGGTTGGACGCGACCAGAAGCGGCAAAGATGCACACACTCAGGTTAAAGGTGGCTCTCCTCGACCCAGCGAATCAATCTGCGCAAAGGAGATCAGATCGATGGCGGGAAACTCTTTGAGCGCATCGAGAGCGTCCCGCTCCGTCTCCCGCGAAGCCAGCAGCCGGGTGTGCGCTCGGGCCAGTTCGGCATCGTTGTAACCCGGATGCGAAACCAGCTCAAAAGTCCCGGCTGGAAGGGCTGAAGCCAGTGACGCTACCGTTGCGGCGTCCAGTGTCCCTGTTGCCAACACGCCCACGGCGCCATCTGTGGTGGTGAACCCCTCTTCGGCCACGGTGCGCCGGAAGGCGGGTTCGAGCAGCCGCAGCAGACTCACTTCCGTGCGCCGCACCCACGGAGCGCCGGGAGTGGCGCGGAGGCTCCATTGCGGCTCAAAAGGATTCCGCACGGCGCCAATCCCGGCCGCCCGCGCCGCCCGCAACACCGGCCTCAGCACGGCGGGAAACATGTGCGTGTGCTTGTGGGTGTCGATGTGGGTCAGGTGCAAGCCCCGGCTCTGCAACAGGGCAATCTGCGCGCCAGCCTCAGCCTCAATTTCCCGCACAAAGGAGCGGGAAGCCCTTCCAAAGGAGTAGAGACTGCGCAAAAAAGCAGGGAGTTTCGGCTTAAATCTTCCGGTCCCTGGATCGGCCAGATGAGGAATCTCCCGCCCGGCCAGCACCGGTTCCCCATCCACCAGAACTACGTGGCAACCCACGCCCAGCGAGGGGGTCGCGCGCGCCATTTCGATGGCCTCTTCCGTGGCTGCAGCCCGCGCCATCAGCGTCGTACTGGTCAGCACCCCTGCCCGGTGCAACTCCACAATGGCGCGGTTGACTCCTGCAGTCAGCCCGAAGTCATCGGCATTCACAATGAGACGGTTCACAGGGCAAGTCTATCAATCTTGAGCATCATGGATTCGGAACTCAGTCGCTGCTATGATGACAGAAGGCCGAAAGCGCCTTTCCGCCAAACGTGGGCGGCTAGCTCAGTTGGTTAGAGCGCCTGCCTTACAAGCAGGATGTCGGGGGTTCGAGTCCCTCGCTGCCCACCATTCCTAAGACCAACTCCATTGCCAACATGGAGTTAGCTTCATAGACGCCTCCCCTTAAAATGCTGGCATCCTGCCGAAAAATCACACTCGGCATGTGTCAGCAGGATCTCTGTCGAGAAAGCCAAGCACCATCCCCCCACAAGCTCAAGCGCTCACACCCGTTATACTTCAACCGCCCACCAGAATCGCTGGCGCCATAACCAGCGGATCGGCTCATATGAAAGGACCAATTCAGTGCATCGTCGCAACTTCCTGAGGACCGCCGCCATGGCCACTGCGGCGTCAATGTTTGTTTCGCGCGGCAGGGCCGCCTCGCAGGCTGACGCATTCATCGAGATCATGACGGATGAGGGACTCGGAGAAATTTCACCGCTCCTCCAAGGGCAATTTACCGAGCACATCGGCGGAGTGATCTACGACGGTGTGTGGGTCGGTGAACACTCGAAAATCAGGAACTACCATGGCCTTCGTGCCGAGCTGGTAGATCATCTCAAAAAGATCCATGTGCCCATCATTCGCTGGCCCGGTGGATGCTTTGCCGACAGTTATAACTGGCGTGACGGTGTCGGCCCGCTCTCGAAGCGCCCCCGCCATGCAAACTTTTGGGAAGTAGAACCCGATGCTCAACGTCTGCACGAAAAAGGGCCGCAGATATTTGAGCCGAATGAGTTTGGCACGGATGAGTTTGCGCGTTTCTGTCAGTCGGTAGGGGCAGAACCCTATCTTGCGGCAAATGTTCGCAGCCTTCCGTCACTGGAGTTTGATAACTGGGTCGAATATTGCAATTCGCCCGCCGGTTCAACTTCTCTGGCAGACCTCAGAGCGGAAGGAGGGTCTCCTGATCCGTACAAGGTGCGCTGGTGGGGTGTGGGCAACGAAAGCTGGGGATGCGGAGGGAACTTCCTGCCGGAGGATTATGCATCGGAATTTCGCCGCTACTCCACATGGATTCCGAGCTTTGGGGTTGATCTCCAGCTTGTCGGATCAGGTCCGAACGACAACGATCTCGATTGGACGCATCGCTTCTTCGAGAACATTTTTGGTTCGAATCATCCTTATGACAATCGCCACTTCAAAGGGTGGTCCGTCCATCATTATGCCGCACATGGACAACAGGCCCTGCGCTTCGAAGACGCAAACTGGTACCAAGTATTGAAAGAGTGCGACGATGTGGAACAGATCATTGAAGACCAATGGTCTGTCATGGGCCAATACGATAAAGACCATCGTGTCCGATTGGTCGTGGACGAATACGGTCCGTGGTACGTGGAAGGGACAGAACTGGATCCGTCGCATATCTTCGGCCAGCAGGTGACGGTGCGCGATGCGTTGGCCACAGCCCTGACGCTGGATACCTTCAATCGGCACCCCGAAAAAGTATGCATGGGAACCAATGCGCAATTGGTGAACAACATCAACGCACTATTCCTCTGCCACGAAGACAAGTTCCTTGCTACGCCGAACTATTACGTGTTTGGCATGTATGCCGCTCACCAGGGAGGACAGGCCTTGCGTGCCAACTTCTCTGCCCCAAACATCCACTATAACTTCGAGGGCAAGAGCTCCACCATGTGGGGTCTGAATGGCTCGGCTTCGCGCAAAGGAAACGTAATTACGGTCACGGCCGTGAATGCGGATGCGCACTCTCCCAAGTTGACCCATTTGAAATTGCGAGGCATGAATATCCAGCAAGTGACGGGAACGGCACTCTCTGCGGCAGACATGCACGCTCACAATACCTTTGAAAATCGGACCGCCGTGCAGCCCACTCCACTTCATGCAGATCTGAGCGGAGGTGAAGTCACCGTGACCCTCCCTGCTGGGTCCGTTGTAAAGCTTGAGTTGACGGTGGGATAGTCGATCGCTCTCTCTAGCCTGCATCATTCGTGAATCTGTCTGAGCGCAGGCATATTGATGGTCTGGGCGGCTGAAAATGTGCATTTTGAGCCCGGTGTCAGATTTTGTTCTCAAGGAGGGG
>Ga0302202_10000573_pt1 | contig 48436 bp, 44 predicted proteins | sample II_Bog_N3_3_FD_194579 | JGI IMG/M metagenome (GOLD analysis project Ga0302202, IMG submission 194579) | Peat permafrost microbial communities from Stordalen Mire near Abisko, Sweden - II_Bog_N3_3 | ecosystem: Environmental > Terrestrial > Soil > Wetlands > Peat | place: Sweden: Abisko...
TACTTCTTCGCCGCCTCGTAATAAGGGTTGGTACCTGACGCGTGGTCGGTCACGTCAACGATGGTCACGATCTCCGGCACACTTTCGCGGATTGCCACCTCGATGCCCTGACTAAGCGTCACCGCCGCCATGCCACACCCGGCGCACCCGCCTGACAGACGCAGGTAGGCGGTGTCCACCTCGACTGCCACAAGGTCCGCACGGCCGCCGTGTGCTGCTATCGCAGGGTTGATCTGCTCCTCCAGGACCTGGAGCAGCCTTTGAGCCACGTCACCGCTCAGGTCCGGCGGCGGGCCGGTCATCGCAGGGCTCCGACGAGCGGGAGGTGGCCGGTTCGGGTTCCTGATCACCATCCCACCGCCATCTGCTTCCGGGCTCAGGTCCAAGACCGAACCACGTAGACGGTCGATGCTCTGGCCCGGCACGAGCAGGGTGAGACCGTCGAGATTGTCCATCCAGTCACCCGGCGCCGCGTCGGACGCGGCCTGGAAGTACATGTCGTAGGTATACACGTCGTCATGAACGCCGCTTATCTCCACACACAGCGCGAGCGACTCTGGGGCAGCCTCGCTGGCCCTCAATTCGATGATCTCGGCCAAAGCCAGCGCCGTCAGCCGAAGGACCGGGACGCCGTCACTAACGCTGTTGTCACTGCCGCTCATGAGATGACCTCGAGGAAGTTGGACTGCCTATGTTAAGGCCGTCGCGCTGCCAAACCGTCTCCGGACCGTGCGTGGGCAAGATCGCTATAACGTGCGAGCGTGCGCGTCCTGTTGGTGTCAACCTACGAACTCGGACATCAACCGGTGCATGTGGCCTCCCCGGGTGCTGCTCTGCGTTCCGCTGGCCACGACGTGCGCGCGCTCGACGTGTCCATCGAGCCCTGGGACCGAGACCTCGTGGAATGGGCCGACGGTGTCGCTTTCTCGGTACCGATGCACACCGCGATGCGAATGGCATTGGCCCTGGCGACCACGGTCCGGGCTCAGCGACCTGATCTCCCGATCTGCCTGTACGGCCTCTATGCCGGCATGAGCCGCGACTCGACGGTAGGTGGCGTCGCCGACCGGGTGATCATCGGCGAGTACGAACCGGCGCTAGTGGCATGGGCGGACGGGACCAGTGGTGCGAGGGTGCCCGCAAGTGCCGAGGACGTGGTGGTTCAACTCGGCCGGGGTGGCTTCGAAACACCGGCACGCGACCTTCTGCCGCCGCTCGATCGCTACGCCAGGCTCGTAATAGGCGACGAGGAGCGACTCGCCGGCGCAGTCGAGGCGAGCCACGGCTGCTCGCACCGCTGTCGTCACTGCCCGCTGCCGGTCGTGTACGACGGTCGTCTTCGTGTCGTACCCGAACAGGTCGTACTGAGCGACGTGTCCCAGCTCGTGGCCATGGGCGCCAGGCACATCACCTTCGGTGATCCTGACTTCCTGAACGGGCCGCGGCACGCAGTCCGAGTCGCCCAGGCGATCCACTCGAGCTTCCCGGATCTGAGTTTCGACTGCACGACCAAGGTCGAACACATCCTCGACCACGAGGACCTGTGGTCCGGCCTCGCGAAGGTCGGCTGTCTGTTCGTAGTTTCGGCGTTCGAATCGGTCGACGACAAGACTCTCCGCATCCTCGACAAAGGCCATACCGCCGCCAACGAGAGCGCGGCGGTCACCTTGCTGCGGAGCCACGGGATCGAGGTCCGGCCATCATGGCTCCCCTTCACACCATGGACGCAGGCAGCCGAGGTCGACGCCATGCTCGACTTCGTCATCTCACATGACCTCGTGAGAAACGTCGACGCGGTTCAGTACACGATCCGGCTCCTGGTCCCGGAGGGCTCCCTGCTGCTCTCGGTTCCGGAGGTCAAAGGGCGGCTCGAGTACTACGACGCCACGCGTCTGAGCTGGATTTGGACATCTGAAGACGCCGGGCTCGACGAGCTTCAAGAAGAGCTGGCGGCACTTGTCGAGGCTGCGGGAGCCCAATCTGCGCTGTCGGCGGCCGAGGACACGTTCAAGGAGGTGGACGCTCGCGTCCGCGTCTACATGGCGAGCCACGGCACGCGAACCGGCGCGGCCGCTCCGCGCCGCGGGAGTCGCTCGAGCGGGCCAACCGGGCCCAGACCACGCTTGAGCGAGCCATGGTTCTGTTGCAGCGAGCCCACCTCCATACAGCGGCAAACTGTCGGTGCCGACATGAACGATGTTCAAGCCGAGTTCGGACTCGGGAACGCCGTCCCGCCACGAGCGAGCTTGCGAGCCGGATCCGCGGCCCATCGGTTCGGACGCGCAAGCGGACCCGCGCGCTGCAATTAGCTCGCTGGCCTCGACAGCTCTACCAAGTGCCGATCGCGGGACGCCCCGGCCGCGACCAGCCTTCGACAGCTCGAAGGCCGAGATCACAACCTGAGTGACGTAGGGGCGTCGTCTCGGACATGTGAGTCTGGCGCGCAGCTGGGCGGGCCGTGGAGTTGTGGCAGCAGTGCGTCACGACCTGCGTATGCTGTCGTGCCGGGGCTTGCTACTATTTCTAGTAATAGAATAAACTTATGGCCAATAATCGGATCCGTCCATGGACCACGAACAGGAGAACAGTGAAACGACGCTTCATCACACCCGCCGTGCTCGGGCTCGCCGCCGTCCTGGCTGCGCCGTGCTGGGCGAGCTTGTCGAGTTCTGCCAGCCAGGCCCTGTCGGGTTCGTCCTCAAAGGCAAAGCCAGTCATCCGGCTGACCGAGTTCGTGGCGCCGGGTGCCATAACGCTCAATGGAGCGGGTGCAAACTCGATTGCACCGTTCTTCACCAAGGTGTTCTATAACTACGAGCAGCTCCACTCGAAGGTCACCATCAACTACTCGCCTGCGGGTAGCAGCGTCGGCATCAAGGACATCCAGGAAAACACGGTCGACTTCGGCGACTCGGAGATTCCGATGTCGTCATCTGCGCAGGCTGCCGCCACGGGCGGCGCTGTCCTCCAAGTGCCGGTTGCGCTCGGCGGTGTGGCGCTCAGTTACAACGTGCCCGGCGCGCCGAATGGCCTGCACCTCGACGGACCAACAATCGCCGCGATCTTCGACGGTGCGATCACCAAGTGGAACGATCCGGCTATCGCCAAGGTCTCAGGGGTACCAAACCTTCCGGATCTTGCCATCGTCCCCGTCCACCGCGCCGACTCATCAGGGCCTGGATGGGATCTCGACCAGTACCTGATCAAAACCTCGCCCAAATGGGTCACAAAGGTCGGCACGTCGAAGGCGTCCACGTCATGGCCGCTGCCCGACATCGGCGAGGGTGAGCAACTCAACACCGGCGTCGCCACGTTCGTCAAGGCCACGGCCGGTGCGATCGGCTTCGTCTCTTACGGATACGCGTCGAAAGCTGGTTTCACCAACGCCGCTGTCAAGAACGGGTCGGGCTCATACGTGAGGCCGACGTCCTACACCATTGGCCAAGCCGGGGCACAGGCGACACACCTGAGTGCGACCAAATTCTCGATCATCGACGAATCTGGCCCGTCGACCTACCCGTTGGCCAACTTCAGCTGGACGCTGCTCTACAAGAAGCAGGCGAGCGCAGCCAAGAGCGCGGCACTCGATAATCTCTTCTACTACGTGGTTACGACTGGACAACTGCAAGCGAAATCGCTCGGCTACTCGGCGCTTCCGTCCAATGTTGCTCAGCTCGCCAAGGCGACACTGTCCAAGTTGCAGTCCTAGACGGGGGCAGCGCGACCCAAGCTGTGAACGAACCGATCGCCAACTCGCCGCCCTCTCCTGCCTCCGGGTCAGCCGTGCCAGGTGAGGGCGGCGTCAGTCCCGACGCGCGGCGACCCTGGCACAAGCGTCGGCTCCTGCCCTCGAGCCCGTTGTACGCGACCTTAAGGTGGGGGGCGGCCGGGCTCTTCGCCGCGATCGTGGTCGGCCTGATTGTCAGCATCGTGTCGCAGTCGAGCCAGGCGTTCGCTCACTCGGGGATCAGCTTCCTGTGGTCGGGGACCTGGAACCCCGACGCCGGCGACTATGCGAGCGGGACACTTGTCGTGGGGACGGTCATCACCACGCTGGTGGCCATGATCATCGTCGTGCCGGTAGGCCTTGGCGTTTCGGTGTCTCTATCCGAGCTGATGCCCCGGTGGCTGGCCGCGCCGCTTTCCACCTCCATCGAGTTCCTCGCCGCCGTGCCGAGCATCGTCGTGGGCCTGTGGGCACTGCTCGTGCTCTCACCGGTGTTCGCGACCGATGTCGAACCCGCGTTAGAGGGCCTTCCTGTACTGAACCGGATATTTCGCGGGCCTGCCTACGGGCCGAGCGTGCTACTGGCCTCGGTGGTGCTGGCCATCATGACGCTTCCCACCGTCGTCGCCCTGAGCCGGACCGCGCTCGGCGGGGTCCCCATCGCGGACCGGGAGGCAGCGATGGCGCTCGGCGCCACGCACTGGCAGGTGGTGAGGCGCACCGTGCTGCCGGGCGCACGGTCCGGAATCGCTGCTGCAATCACACTGGCGATCGGGCGCGCACTCGGTGAGAGCATCGCCGTGGCGCTCGTCATAGGCAACCGCCCGGCGATCCCCCATTCGCTCCTCGCTCCTGGGGCAACACTCGGCTCGGCGATCGTCAACCAGTTCGCAGAGGCCTCCCCCGGACTGGGTACGAGCGCGGTTATAGCACTGGCAGGCGTCTTGCTCCTGCTCACGATCCTCGTCAATGTCGTAGGACAGCTTCTCGTCCGAAGAAGAGGTGGTCGACGCCTGCTCGGTGTCCGGGGCGCGGTCGTATGAGCAAGCTCCCGTCCATGCAAGTGGCACTTGATGGGGCAATGCCCGATATGGGGCTCGCCGAGGTGGCCCGGCGTCGGCTCGTCGTGCGGGACTCGGCCCGTCGCTCTATCGGACGGCGCCGGACTGCGGGTCGCGCCATGCAGGTGATCTGCCTGCTCGCAGTCCCGATCGCGTTGGCGCCCTTGGTGGCCCTCGCCATCGCGACGGTATCGAAGGGAGCAGGTGCACTGAGCATCGGCTTCCTGGCGCATGCCCCAACGCCGGAAGGTGTGCCCGGTGGGGGCATTTCCACCGCGATCGTCGGTTCCGGTGAGATCATCGCCTACGCGATCGCCTTGGCGGTGCCCTTGGGGCTGTTCATCGCCCTGTTTCTATTCGAACGTCCGGGACCGATCGCTTCTGCCATCCGCTTCAGCGCGGACGTCATGTCAGGCGTTCCCTCGATCATCATCGGCATCTTCGCCTACGCGGTCTATGTCGAGCGGTTCCACCATTTCTCGGACGTGGCTGCCGGTTTCGCGCTCGGAGTCTTGATGTTGCCCATCATGGTCCGAGCGAACGAGGAGGCCATGCGAACAGTCTCGGTCGACCTGTGGGAAGCGGGAATCTCGCTCGGTGCGCGTCGGTCGCGCGTGGCCCGCTCCGTCGTGTTGCGGGGAGCGCTGCCGGGAGTGGTGACCGGCAACCTACTGGCACTGGCCCGTGGCGTTGGCGAAACCGCCCCGCTCCTGTTCACTGTGGCCTCTCCCACATTCGCCATGACGCTGCTCATCTTCAATGACGCGACACAGCCGTACCCGGACGCTCAGCAAACAGCCTGGGGAACGGCGCTGGTGCTCCTCGCCCTTGTGCTTATCCTGAGCGTGATCGCCAGGACAGTCGCGTGGACACTCAACAGGAAGACACGATGAAGCAAAACGACGCTGCCACAGATACGGGAGCGAACCACGAGACCGATCAGCAGACCCTTTTCGGGGACCGATCAGGGCAGCTCGCGAAGGAATCGAGGGTGCCGGCAGGCAAACCGGACGCCGGTGCGCACGGCACTGCGGTGACACTCGATGACGTGAGCATCAGCTTCGGGGATCACGTCGCCGTCCGCAATGTCACCCTCCAGCTGCCCGCTCGCGAGGTGACTGCGCTCGTCGGTCCGTCCGGATGTGGCAAGACGAGTGTGTTGCGCGCCATCAACCGGCTCCACGACCACACGGGAGGGGTCGTTCGAGGCACGATCAGGCTAGGCAGCCTCGACGTCTATGGAACAGACGTTCAGCCGGAGGTGCTGCGAAGCCGGATCGGGATGGTGTTCCAAAAGCCAAATCCCTTCCCAACAATGAGCATCTTCGACAACGTAATCTCAGGGCTGCGTTTCAACGGTGTGCGCAACAAGCGCCTCCTCCGCGAAATGGGCATAGCCGCGCTTCACAACGCCGCCCTTTGGGACATCGTCAAGGACCGCCTCCACCAGCCCGCACTGCGCCTTTCGGGTGGTCAGCAGCAGCGCCTGTGCATCGCGCGCGCTCTCGCCATCGAGCCCGAGGTGCTCCTCATGGACGAGCCGTGCTCCGCGCTCGATCCGGTGGCCACAGCAAAGATCGAGGACCTCATAAGACACCTGTCTGGGGAGGTGACGATCGCCCTTGTCACCCACAACATGTTCCAGGCCGCCCGCGTCTCGGACAACGTCGCCGTCTTCCTCCTCGGCGAGGACCGTGTGGGAGAACTGGTTGAGGTAGGACCAACCGACCGGGTGTTCGACACTCCCAGCGATGCCCGCACGAAGGCTTACGTCACCGGACACGTCGGCTGACCGAGCGGGCTCGCCTAGCCGACACCAGGTGTCGCTGACAAAGCCACGTCAGTTCGCGCCGAGGATCACGCTCTCGAGATCGAGGCCGATGTCCAGTGCCATGACCGAATGGGTCAGGGCACCGACCGAGATCACGTCTGCGCCGGCCCTCGCGTAGGCCGCGACGTTCTCGAGGTTGATGCCGCCCGAGGCCTCGACCAGGACTGACCCGGTGGACCCGCGCGGGTGTGCCCGCACGAGCTCCACGCATGCCCGGACATCGTCCGGCGTCATGTTGTCGCACATGACAAGCGTCGCCCCGGCATCAAGGGCCTCGGTCACTTGGCCGAGGTGCTCGCACTCGACCTCGACCATACGTCCCGGCCAGAGCTCCAGGGCCTTTCGGACACCCTCGCCGATCGAGAGCCCGCATAGGTGGTTGTCCTTGATCAGCACCGCCTCGGAGAGGCTGCCCCGATGATTTGCCGCGCCTCCTGCTCGCACGGCCGCCTTCTCCAGCGACCGCAGCCCGGGCGTGGTCTTACGCGTGTCCCAGATCCTGGTCGACGGGTTGGCTTCGCGGGCGGCCTCGACGTAGCGGCGCGCCGCGGTCGCGACACCAGAGAGATGGCAGAGGAAGTTGAGCGCGGTTCGCTCGGCGGTGAGAAGGGACCGTAACGGACCCTCGACCCGCCCGATCACGCCACCTTGACCTATCTCGCCGCCCTCTTTCACCAGCCAGTTCACTTCGAGGCCAGGGTCGACTTGGACGCAGGCCTGTTCGGCACAACGGGTGCCGGCGACGACACCCTGCTCTCGCGCGACAAATGCAGCCCGTCCCCGCGAATCCTCGGGCATGAGGCCGGAGGAGAGGTCGCCGAGCGGGAGCACGTCCTCGGCTAGAGCGATCGCTACGGCATGGCGGATCGCCATAGCCGGTGGATGGACGTCGTCGCGGTACAACGGGCGCCCCGTCACGAACCGGTCACAGCTGACCCGCGCTGGGGATCGTTCGCGGGCTGTGCGCCGCCGTCTGTATCGTGCGACAACCTGCAGAGAAAAGCGGGCGAGACATCTGGGAAATCCGAACGTACTTGTGAACCGCGCGTCTCCTCGCGTTCGGTCGCGGCTTCGAGCAGTGCTCTGGCGACGTCGGTGAGGTTTCGCACTTCGGCCGTCGCACGCTCCAACGTGGAGCCGAGCTCAGCCGCGACGCTGTTGACGGCTCGAGAGGCCAGCGCGAGCGAGGAGGCGTCGCGGACAACGCCAGCCCAGCTGGTCATGGCGGCTTGAAGAGCGGACCGATGAGCCGCGGCGCTCGCGATGGGATGCGGCGAATCGCCGAACTCCATAGCGGCACTTCCCAGATGGTGATCAGCCCTGCACCGGCACTCAACGACGGGCCTGACCGGGATCGGCCGTGGCATGTCGTCGCCCGGCAGCCCCTGGGCGATCTCTGTGTCCAGGCCTGCGAGCGCACCGGTGGGTTCAGGCGCGTCTTGACCCGACAAGATGGCATCGACGCATCGAGCCCCGAAAACCATGCCTTCGAGGAGCGAGTTCGACGCGAGCCGGTTTGCACCGTGAACCCCGCTGCACGCGACTTCTCCTGCCGCCCAGAGCCCTGGCAGCGCCGTCGCGCCGTCGAGGTTCACAAGCACGCCTCCGGACAGGTAATGGGCGGCGGGCGCGACCGGCAGCCAGTCACGGACAGGGTCAAAGCCTGCCTCAGCCAGCGACTCCGCGATCGTCGGGAACCTTCGCGCGAAGTCCTCCAGAGCAGTCGCGTCCAGCCACACGTGATCGCTGCCCTCCTCCGCCAGCTTGACGGCGATCGCGCGGCTCACGCGGTCACGCGGGAGAAGCTCGTCGACGAAACGATCGCCCGCTCGATCGCGCAGCACCGCCCCGTGACCACGCAATGCCTCCGAGATGAGCGGGCGTGGCATGGCCGGGTGGTGGAGCGCGGTCGGATGAAACTGCACGAACTCCACGTCGGCGACCGGAACTCCGGCACGAAGCGCCATCGCGATGCCGTCACCGGTCGCTTCGACCGGATTGGTAGTGACCGAGTACATCTGTCCCGCGCCGCCGCATGCGAGAACGACGTGGGAGGCCTCGACGCGCTGGAGCCGACCTTCGGGGTCGAGCGCGACGACGCCTGTGCACCGGGCACCTTCGAGGACAAGGTCGAGGGCAAACCAATCCTCGAGGATCGCGGCGGCACTCTCACGCACCGCTGCGACGAGGGCCCTTTCCACTTCCGCGCCTGTAGCGGTCCCTCCCGCGTGCAGAACGCGCGCGGTCGAGTGGCCGCCCTCCCTGGCTCTGGACAACCCACCGCCGGGGCTCCTGTCGAACACGGCGCCGAGCGCGATGAGCTCGTAGACGCGATCAGAACCTTCGTCGACAAGCACGCGAACTGCTGCCTCGTCGCACAGTCCAGCTCCGGCCCGGAGGGTGTCCGCGAGGTGGAGATCGGTTGAGTCCTCGTCGCCGGGCAACACGGCGGCGATACCTCCCTGCGCCCAACGTGTCGTCGACTGCTCCAACTCGCCCTTGGTCAGAACCCCGACCCTGGCACCGCCGAGCTGGGCAAGACGTACCGCGGCGGAAAGGCCCGCCACCCCGCTCCCGATTACGAGGACCTCGAGCCGCTCCAGCGGACTCACCGCCACTCGCGCCGCTCGGCCTGCCAAACCTTGGCAGGCGGACTCAGTTCCATCACTTCACCCCCAAGTTGTCGATCAGTCGGACTGGCCCGACTCGAGCCGCGATGAGAAGCCGAAGCTCTCCAGACAGCGATGCAGGTGACCCGAGGGTGACTGGATCCACGACAACTGCATAGTCCAACTCGGCGCGCCGCTCAGCCGCAACCACGCCGACCATCGTCGCTTCCACTTCCGCACTCTGCCGCGCCCCTGTTGACAGCGCGTCACGCCCCGCTTCGAGCGCCTTGAACAGCACGGTCGCCGCGCTCCGATCGTCCGGCCCCAGTCGGCGGTTGCGGCTCGAGCACGCAAGACCATCAGACTCACGCACCGTTGGGCACCCGACGATCTCGACATCGAGATCGAGGTCCGCGACCAGGCGGCGCACAAGAGCCAGCTGCTGGAAGTCCTTCTCCCCGAAAAATGCCCGACACCGCCCACTAAGCGACAGCAGCTTGGTCACGACGGTCGCGACGCCCGTGAAATGGCCCGGGCGGGAGGCGCCCTCGAGGCGATCGGCGAGAGGTCCCGGCTCGACTCTCGTTTCCGGTTCCCCCCGGGGGTACATCTCTTGCGCCGAAGGCGCGAACAGCAGTCCGACGCCAACCGCTTGAGCCATCGAGATGTCCTTGTCCAAGTCGGCCGGGTACTGCGCTAGATCCGAAGCGGAGGAGAACTGAAGCGGGTTCACGAAGATACTCACCGCCACCACGTCGCAGCTCGATGCCGCGGCCCGCAGGAGTGAAATGTGCCCCTCATGGAAGGCGCCCATCGTCGGCACAAGGCCGAGGCGGGAGCCACCTGCGCGCACGTCCGAGGTCGCCTTTCGGAACTCGTCGCGTGAGGTGATTACCTCCACATTCCCGTCCCGAGGTTGCCTGGACGATGGTGGCCAGCGCCGCGCCCGCAGCTTGCGGCAGGCGTACGGTCGGGCACGCTCATCCTTGCCGGCCCGCGATCACAAGTCGGCGGGCGAGGTCGACCCCAGCGTCGTAACCGCCAAGCTCGGCCGGGTCCAACACCTGGCGGTGACGTTCGATCGTGGTCAGGTCCCCGCGAGAGACCGGGCCTGTGAGCGCCGCGGCAGGTCCGAGCCGGCTGACGTCGTCGAGGGCACCTCGGGCAAGGGGCAGGAAGGCCTCCAGAGGCAGACCGACTGTCGCGGCCACGCGTTGTACCTGGCCGAGCAGTGCCACGAGATGGTTCGATGCCATGCAAGCTGCAGCGTGGTACGCGGCCCTTGCCTGCGCAGGTATCACGAGCGCCTTGCCACCGAGCGCGTGGACGAGGTCGACGATGGCCTGGTCACCGGCCACAGCGAAGTAACCGCCCGATCCAAGGCGCTCGGCTCCGGTCGCGGGGTCGGGAAGGGTAACCAACGGGTGGAGCGCCGCGACGCGTTCATGGGGCGCGAGTACCTCGAGGCCGAGTGCCCCCGAACAATGGGCCACTACGGTGCCGGGAACCGGTGAGACAGCCCACGCGACGTCGACGACGGCCTGATCAGGAACCGCCAGCAACAGTACGTCGACATCGGCGGCCGCCGAGAAAACGTCATCGGCGCGCCCGAGAAGGCCCCGGACCTCGACGCCCGCAGCGCCAAAGGCCGTGGCAAAAGATGTGCCGGCGCGCCCGTGCCCGATGATGCGAACCGTAGTCATGGTGAGCTCTTTCCGTTCCGGCCCTGTCTCCAGGTGCCGTTCGCGTCTCTGTCATCGGAGCGTACCAACCCGACGTACATCTAGTGACGCCGGGTCCGTTTCGGCGAGTCGGGTCCGCCAGCTCGGTGGCACGCGGGACGCGTCGAGGTCCTCGAGCGGTGCCAACACGAACCCGCGCTCGGACATCCGCGGGTGCGGCACCACGAGATCGGGCTCGGTGATTTGAAGGTCTCCGATGAGAAGAATGTCGACGTCCAGCTCACGGGGTCCGTCGCGCACGGTCCGAATCCGGCCCGTCAGGTCCTCGAGCCCGTGTGCAACCTCGAGAAGCTGGCGCGCACTGAGCGTGGACTCGAGCCGGACAACGCAATTGAAGTACCTGTTCTGCGGTTCCGGGCCGCCGAGCGGGGCCGTCTCGTAAACCGGCGAGACACTGAGGAGAGGATCGATGCCTTTGAGCACCTTCACGGCCAGCTCGAGATAGCGGAGGCGATCGCCCATGTTCGAGCCGAGACCCAAGAACGTCTCCACGCTCATGCGGACCTGTCCGTACGTTCCCGGCGGAGCCGCACCCCGGCGGAGGCCAGGTCAGCCGCGACAGGGGGGCGGAGCTTGCGAACCGTCACCGTGACCGCTTGGACCTCAGGTATCTCGAGGATCCCCGTCGCGATCGCCCCGGCGAGCGCCTCGAGCAGACGGAACTGGCGCAGGCTGACGATCTCCAAGGCCTTGCCTACAACAAGCGAGTAGTCGACCGTCTTTGCCAGGTCGTCGTCATCAGCTGCCGCAACAAAGTCGGCCTCGACCTCCAGGTCGATCTCGAAGGGCTGGGCGGTGTCCTGCTCGTCCTTTGAGGCGCCATGGCGCCCGAGCGCCCGCAGCCCCCGCAGCTCGATCCGATCGGCCATCTACGAGGGGTCGCAGGCCGGGTCGTCGTCCTGCTCGTCTCCCAACGGCTCACCTTCGTCGCCTCCGGGGTCCTCAGCAGTGGCCGCAAACTCTTGTTCTGTGCCGCGGGCCTCTTCGCTCGGTAGTGACAGCGGTGCTTCCTCCTCCGGCCCGCGAGCACCCGGAGAGGCTGCCTCGTTGTCCGCCCCGGCGTCTGAGTCGCTTGTCCGCTCTGCCCCGGCGCCTTGCGGTGGCGCGGTCTTGCCGTCTTGCTCAGCGGCGGCGACCTCGAGAGCGGCGAGGCTCTCCAGCGACGGGACCTCCTCCACGACGCTGACGATCATTCGCCCGGCGGTGCCCATCTGGCGACGGAGCAGCTGTTCCATGGCCGTGATGGCTCGAGGTCCGTCGGGAAGGATCTCGCTCCACAGCAGGTAGCCAGCGACCACACCCATCACACAGTCGCCGAGCTCCTCCTGGTGGAGCAGTACACGTTCATTGTTGCGCAACCAGCCGTGCAAGGCTGGATAAAGCTCGGCGAGGACGTCGCGAGTGTCGGAGGCAGCGGGCATGGCAAAGCGCGACCATTCGAGGTGGAGCTCGTCATATGCATGGAGATTGTGAGTCGAGGCGAGTAGCGATACGACCCTCGTAAAGCCCTGGGCTCGAAGCCACAACAGCTCCTCATGGCGGCGAACCTTGCGGTGGTTAGGCGCGTAACCGCCAGGTCGTTCGCTGACCGCCAGGTGATCCTTGACTATCCAGCAGAAGTTCCTCGGGACGATCCCGGCTGCCCATCGGCCCCTCATGCCGCTGCCCCGGTGAACAGTCCGGCCGCCTGCACGGTGGCCGCAACATCATGGACCCTCACCACCGCAACCCCGCAGGCCATCGCCCACACGGCCGTGGCCAGGGAGCCCTCCAATCGGTCATCGGTCCCGAGCGGCGGAACCTCACCTACCCGCCCGTCTGGAGACCCGCCCACTCCGAGATGGCCGATAAATGCCTTGCGGCTCGTCCCAACCAGCACAGGGACGCCGGTCGCAACCAATTGCGGGAGCGCGGCAAGGAGCTGGAGGTTGTGGCGAACCGACTTGCCGAACCCGATCCCGGGGTCGATGTAGACCTCCGTGACGCCAGCTGCACGGGCCTGCGTGACGCATCTCTCGAGATATCTCCGGACCTCACCGACAACGTCGTCGTAATGTGGATTGAGCTGCATGTCCGTGGGCATTCCTCTGCGATGCATCGCTACGAACCCGGCGCCATGTTCGGCGGCAACCGCCGCCAGGCTCGACGAGACATCGTTCAACAAGGATGCCCCCGCCGCCAGTGCGGCGCGTGCGACCGATGCCTTGGTCGTGTCGATCGAGACCCGAACCTCACCCGAGAGCGCCTCGACCACCGGCAGGACACGGTGCAGCTCCTCGTCGGGAGGGACAGCTGAAGCACCGGGACGCGTCGACTCACCCCCGATGTCGACGATGTCCGCACCTTCGGCCACCATTTGGCGCCCGCGGCGCACGGCAGCCTCGCGGTCGACGTAGAGGCCGCCGTCTGAAAACGAGTCGGATGTGACGTTCAGCACGCCCATCACGAGGGGGACCACATCTCAAGAGTAGAGGGTCAGGCGCCTCTACCTCGCACGTGCCCCATTGCTTCTGCCCGAGTCCTCGGGTCGGTCCGGAACAGTCCTCGTACGGTCGAGGTGACCGTGATGGCTCCGGGTTTGCGAACGCCGCGCATCGACATACACAGGTGTTCGGCCTCGATCACCACCAGCACGCCCCGGGGAGCGAGTGCGGCCTCGATCGCCTCAGCGATCTGGGTCGTCATGCGCTCTTGGACCTGAAGGCGGCCCGCGACGGCGTCGACGACGCGGGCGAGCTTAGAAAGGCCAGTGATCCGCCCGTCTTTGCTCGGGATGTAGGCGACGTGGGCCTTGCCGAGGAACGGGACCAGGTGGTGCTCGCACAAGGACGCGAACGGGATGTCGCGGACCATGACCATCTCATCGTGTTCGGCCGCGAAGGTGACGGTGAGGAACCTGGCCGGGTCTTCACTTGCCTCGTCGAAGAGCTCGCCGTACATCTCTGCCACTCTCGACGGCGTGCGAACAAGACCTTCTCGGTCGGGGTCCTCACCGATAGCGGTCAAGAGCTCGCGAACCGCCCGGCGGACACGCTCCCTATCGACCGCTCCGCGGAGGTGATCCTCCGACGCGGGCACATCGCCCGTGTCGCTCATTGATGGGATTGGTGGCGAGAAGCCACCTCGGCCGGGAAAAAGCTCACGTGGGCTCTCCGGTCACGTACACGCGAATGTCGGGAAGGTTGCGGTAACGCTCGGCGACGTCGAGGCCGTAGCCCACGACGAACTCGGGCTCGATCTCGAACCCGACGTAGGCGAGCTCGAGATCCGGCCGCGGCTGAACGCTTCGCTTGACGAGTAGCGAGCAGACGGCCAGGCTCTCCGGGCCGCGAGCAAGAAGACTCTTGCGCAGGTAAGAAAGAGTGAGACCGCTGTCGAGGATGTCCTCGACTATGAGGACGTGACGACCGGTGAGATCGATGTCGAGGTCCTTGAGTATCCGCACGACGCCACTGGTCTTTGTGGACCTGCCGTAGGACGAAACGGCCATGAAGTCGAGCTCCAGCGGCAGCTGGATCTCCCGGGCTAGATCAGCGAGAAACATGAAGGCGCCCTTGAGCACCCCCACCAACAGTGGCGGTCTGCTCGCATAGTCGGCCGTGATCATCTTGCCGAGCTCGGCGACCCGTTTGGCGATCTGCTCGACCGAGAGCACGACCCGGCCGAGGGCAGGATCGGCGTCCCAAACACTCAGGACTCCGGGCACCTCCGACCGCGCTTCGGAGTCCGGCTCTGAAGCTCGCTGGTCAGCATGATCGCCCACTGGCGCCGACACTAGTCGGGGACTGCCGGCACGCACGAAAGGACATCGGGATCCTGCGGCTCGACCAGCTCTCGAGCTTTGGCCTCGAGCGCCGGTTCGATGCGCAGTCGGCCGCGTGACCGGCGTACGCTTCTCCCCGCCCCGATGTCGGCGGCCAGTGTCACTCCGGCGGCAACCGACAGCACCCTGTCCACCGTCGCCAGGTCAGGCGGATGACCGCACCGCAGCCACTCGCGCAGTGCCCGACGCGCGAGAGGAGGGGGGGCGTGCGCGATCGCCTTGGCGTCGGTCGGGTCGAGTGCGGCGGCTAGCTCGCCCAGCAGGTCCGCGTCGTCCGCAAACAACCTCGCCTGACGGATGAGAATCGGCACGATGTCACGGTTTGCGAGCTCGCACAGTACCGGGACCAGCTCGTGACGAATCCGATTGCGCAGATACGCCGGATCCAGGTTCGTCGGGTCCTCAACAGGGTGCAGACCGAGCTCTAAACACAAGTTGTGGGTCTCGGCGCGTCGCAGGGCGAGAATCGGGTGGCCGGGGCCCGGGCGCATCGCGGCAAGCCCGTCGGTGGCGGCCCCACGGAGCAGGTTGACGAGGACCGTCTCGGCTTGGTCGTCGGCGGTGTGACCGGTAGCGGCGCCTACAGGCAGGGCACCAAGCCGCGCAGCACGCGCCCGCGCCTCCAGATTGGGTCCCGCGCCGACGTTCACTCGGTGAACCATGACCTCGACTCCGAGCGCCTCGGCGACCTCGTTCACAACCTTGACGTCCTCGCCGGAGTCCTCTCGTAGGCCATGGTCGACGTGATGCGCGACCACCTCGCAGCCGGCGGCGACCGCGAGCACGAGCAGGGCCAAGGAGTCGGCCCCTCCGGACACAGCGCACGCGACTTGCGTCCCCGGATCGGGAAACGAGCACCTCCCGGTCAACCGAACAGCGGCCTCGCGCGCCCGTGCCCTGAATGGGCGAGTCACGCCGGCTCGAGCGCCAGACCCCGTACGCGTGACACCCATTTGTCAGGCGCCTTGATTTCCGCTGCGCTAGGCAGATTCTCGGGTGCCTGCCAAGCGACCGAAAGGAGCTCGGGACCACCGGCGTTCTCGATCTCGCGAACGAAGCTCGCCCCGTCCGCGTACTGGCGCAGCTTGGCCTCGAGTCCGATCAGCTGCTGGAACAACCTCGTCAGCCCACCAGCAGATTCGCGGCGTGCACGGAGGACCTTCGAGAAGTGTGCGGCGTTCGGGATCAGATCGCGGGCGGCACGGTCCATCGTCACGTCGCCATGACCTTCGAGGAGGCTCATCATCCCCTGGATGGAGCGGAGGGTCTCCAGCTGCGCCGGCGAAGCGAAAGCACCGACGAGCCCGGACTCGGCCAGCGGGTTCCTACCGGACCGGATGTCGACAGCCATGCGGCCGAGTGCTTCCAAGACCTGGTGCGGATCGGGCGACGCGATGGCGATGCTGCGTTCCACGAGGTCGAGAAAGTGAGCGCGCAGCCAGGGCACGCCGGTGAATTGGGCACGGTGGGTCAGTTCGTGCAGTGCGATCCAGAGCCGGAACTCACGGGGTTCGAAGCCGTGCCGCCGCTCGAGCGAGACGATGTTCTGCCCCACGTAGTACACGGCGTCGCGCGGCAAGTCGCCGTCTGCGAACAACAGGTCGTACTGGCCGAGCACTCGCCCCGACATCCACCCGAGCACTACGCCCATCTCGGCCCCTGCGGCCATCCTCCCTACGGGGCCGAGCAGACCTGGAAGGCCTTGGCCGCCTTTGCCGGCACGCGCCAGCACCGGACCGAGCAAACGCCGAAACGAGGAGATGTTTGCGTGGATCCATTCCTCGCGGGTGGCGACCTGGGCCCGTGCCGGGCCGGCAAGCGAGTGCAGCCCTGTCGACTCCTCGACGAGCGCTTCTGCCTGGACGGTGACCTCCTCGAAGTCGGTTACGAGGGAGCGGAGCGTAGCCCAGTCGATGCTGGTTTCGGTCCGTCGCGCCACGCGTGCAGCAACGCGCTCCGCGATGTCCCACGCGACCGGCTCAGAAGGCGACGATGTCTCAGCATGGAAAGGCGGCCCGGCCGCAAGCTCCGTAACGGTCAGAGCTCCGCACCCTCAGTGACTCCGCCGACAGCTGCCCTCGCCTTGTCCTCGTGGTCGATCACAGCGGCGATCCGCGTCTTCAGCTCTTCGGGCACCTTGTCACGACACTTGTCGGCCAGGAGCCTTCTGATCTCGGTCTCGAAGCCGAAAGCCCTCAGGCACGGGGCGCACTTATCCAGGTGACGAGCAATCTGGTCACGAGTCTCAGGGGTGATCTCGCCATCGAGGAAGTCGTAGACGCGATGAAGCGCCTGCCGGCAGTTGATGTTCCGCTCGACCTTCTCGCCCGTCATACAAGCTCCATCCGATGCTCAGCCCTGCCGGGCCGCGACTAAGCCCCGCGCGACTCCAAAGTCGTGCAACGCCTTTTGCAGCGCCCTTCTTCCGCGATGCAGCCGGCTCATGACCGTCCCGATCGGAACGTCCATGATGTCCGCGATCTCTTTGTACGAGAACCCCTCCACATCCGCCAGCAAAACGGTCATCCGGAAGGTCTCGGGCAACGACTCCAACGCGGCCTTGACCTCCTCGTCGGTGATCCAGTCCAGAGCTTCGTCCTCGGCGCTGCGGCCGATGCCACCGTCACGGCCGTTCATGCGTCGGAACAGGTAGAGCTCCTCGACGTCATCCAGCTCCGTCTCTTCCGGATGGCGTTTGCGCGACCGGTAGGTATTGATGAACGTGTTCGTGAGGATGCGGTAGAGCCACGCCTTCAAGTTGGTGCCCGCCTCGAAACCGCCGTAGCCACGGTAGGCCTTCAGGTAGGTCTCCTGAACCAGGTCCTGGGCGTCCGACGCATTGCGTGTCATTCGGAGCGCGGCGGTGTAGAGCGAATCCATGAAACCGGTGGTGTCCTCCGCGAAAGTCGCTTGGTCAGCCACGACCGAACCCTAGCGCCCGGCTGTCACAACCGGGGAACAGCCGTTGCGAACGGACACGTTTATGCATCCACACTGGAAATACGTACGCCGACTTGAAGCTACTCGGCATGCGGCAGTTGTGAACCCCACGACCTGGGAAGGTTCCTCGGGTCGAACACGGACATGATCCGCTTCCAACGGGCGATCGTCCCGCGAGCGCCGCGGACGACCGTCCTGGCGTCGCGAGTTGCCTGGCGGGCCCAGAGCTCACCAGGCGGCGTACCGGCATAGGACGCAGTCGTCGCGAGCATGGCGAGGTCTGCAAAGGCCAGCTCTGCCTCACCGGACAACACTCCGGTCGAGCTGACACGACTTGCGAGCTCGAGATAGGTCTCGGCCCGGCGGCGACGGACGCCGACACGCTCGAGATTCCTCAGCGCGTCGCTCCACGCGGCGAGGACGCCGGCACGTGATTCGCGCCTCAGACGCTGCAAGCGCAGCCGCCTCCACACAACGAGCGCTCCGGTCCAAAAGACCAGACATGCGGGGAGCAGGAGAAGCCACGGTGCCAACGATCTGGCGGATCGATATGCACCGAACCCGGGGCTGCCCGTCCTTGACTTGGTCGATGCAGCGTTGCCCGAGCGATGGGTGTTGTGCGTTGTGCCCGAAGTGGGCGGGGTCGCGGAAGGTCGCGTCGTAGTCGTGGCTGTCGTCGCCGAGGCGGGCGCTGAAGACCCCTGCACACTCGTGCCAGGAGTGGGCTCGAAGTCGATCCAGCCGAAGTTCTCGAACTGCACCTGGGGCCAGGCGTGGGTGTCGCTACCGTCGACCTGCCACTCGTCGTGGCCGACACGAATCCCGGGGAGGAAACCGACCGCGATCCTGGTCGGGAGCCCATCGATACGAGCGAGTACCGCGAAGGATGTGGCGAATTGCTGGCAGTAACCGGTCTCGGACTTGAACAGGAAGTTCACAATGTCGCCGTAACCCGAAGACGGCGCGACCACACCCAGTTTCGTTGGCCGAGGAAGCTCGTAACGGAATCTCGGAGAGGTCAGGTACGCGTCGATGTCGAGCGCCTTTTCATAAGCCGTGGTCGCTCCTAGGACGATGCGGTTGGCGAGCTCCACGAGCCGTGACGGCACCGGCCGAGGAAGCTGCAGGTACTCGCGGTTGGAGACGATCGGAGTATCAGCCTCGAGCTGGACCGGCGATGGATCGGCCTCGACCGAGTCCACGGCGTACAGCGATCCGCGCTGGAGCTGGGTGGCCGAGACGATCGACCCTCCAGACCCGTACCTCCACACGTGACCCGCGTTGGCGACCGTAATGGGATAGCCCCAGCTCGGAAGGCTGTGACCGCGAAGGCCTGACACCTCAAAGATCTGAAGCAGCTGCTCGTGGCCGGGACCGTCCGGAACCGCAGGAGGCGGCTGACGCTCGTCCTCGCCGAAGGGTGGCGAGAACGAGCTGACTTCCGTCGACGAGCCGGGTGCCGTCGCACTCCAGGTGACGCCGTTGAACTCGTCCAATGCCGCAATCATCTCCCGTGTGGCCGTACGGCTATGCACGGTGAAAAGGGCAACAGAGGGATCGTCGACCTCCTGCTGAGCGACCTGAACGAGCGTGCTCACCTGGACGCCAGACGCGGTCGCCCCAGGGGACAATTTGGCGCCCCCATTGCCGGCTCCTCCGGTGCCGTGCCAGGCGACTAGGGCCACCGAGCGTGCACCTGGGAGATTCGGGCCGAGGGCGGCGGCCGAAAAGGCTGCCAAAGCGGCCATCCACAGCGGCACGGCACCTGCGCGGTGGGACGTGGTGCGCTCGCCGGCGCTGAGGCCCGTGTCGGGCGTAGCGACGAGGACGCCTTGATCTCGCTCGCGCTGACCGACGACTGCGACGAGATACCAGCAGGCCGACCCGGCCATAGCCGCGAGACCGGGCACTCGCCAGCTATCTGTTCCCAGTGCGGAGGCGAAAAGATAGAGCCCGAGGGCCGGCACGAGCGCGAGCACCGCCGGGACCCTGCGCTTGGACGAGATCAGCTCCGCAAGCAGTCCCGCAGTGCCAGCCGCCCATGCCGTCGCCAGAACAAGGCCCGGCAGCTCGGGCACCGGTGCGAGTCTGAATGAGAAGGCGGTCCAACCTGCTCGGATGTCAGTGAACATGACATGCCACGCGCCATAGCCGGGCACGATCCACAAGAAGGTTGGCCCCTCAACGATCCCGATCGGCAAGAACACTGCCACGACCAGGCCGAGTGCCCAAGGGACAACTCGGGAGGGACGCCGGGTGCTCTGGTTCGCCGCGAGATCCGGCTCGCCGGTTCCACCAAGTCCGGTCACGCGGAGTGCGGACATGCCGCCGCGCGCCTCGAGGCCAACGAGATGTACGAGAAGGAGGGTCACGAGCGCGGCGGTCAGCTCCCCCGGCCCCGTGAAGCAGCGGGCGAAAGTGGCGACGGCTACCACGTCGGTGAGCACGAGGGCGAGCCACGCGCTCATCTGGACACCTCGCGGGCGTCGCCCAACCAATCCGTGAGGTCGTCGACCGGCGTCGTTCCCTCGGGATCAAGCCTGCTCCACGCTCCGGCCAGAGACCTCCCGGGCGGGAGCGGCACGGTCAACAGCGTGCCCCTTTGGCCTCCGCCTGGTTCCAGGGCCGGACAGGGGCCGATCTCTGAGAATCCACCAGTGGCGGCACCGTCGGAGTCGGCTCGCCATGTGGCTTCGACCTGGTCCAGCCCCGGAAGGCACGCGGCTCCGACGAGGACGAGCACGACCGCCGAGTACACCCGCACAAGATCCCCGAGAACCTCGCGATCCGGTGGGCGTCGCCCGAACGCTCCGACGATGACGAGCGCCTCGTCGTGATCGGGCTGACCGAGACGCGCGACGGCGGCACTGAACCGCCCGGGCACCGGTGTCGGCGCCGGGGCGACGGCGGCGATGGCGATGAGCACGTTCTGCAGCGCGTCTTGCCCTCGTTGAGCGCCTGTGTCCAGACCGGCCGTCGTCACAAGGCGGTAGGTGGCGGAGACTCCGGTACCGGACTCGTCCGCCGCGGCGGACAATACGCTCGCGGCGACCTCGACAGCCCGATCCAGCTCGTCAGGCAGAGTCGCACCGTCGCCTACCTCGAGCAGCACCGTGGTGGCGATGCGGTCCGGTTCGTCCCGGTCTCCGCCATCGCGAACCATGAGCTTGCCGACGCGCGCAGTCGTACGCCAGTGAACCCTGCGAAGATCGTCCCCGTGTGCGTAGGGTCGAAGCATCGAGCTCGCGGTGATCGGCCTCTCCGCGAGCGAGAGGGCACTCTCGGCGTCAGTGCGGCCGAGCCCTTCGGGCAGCACCGATGCGAGTGCCTCGATGCGCGGGAGCACGACGCATCGAGTAGGCCGGCTGGCCGATACACGCCGCACGGCCAGGCCTAGCGGATCGGAGATCACCGCTTCGTAGCCTCCGGCGTCGACAAGGCCTCGCCGCTCGGTACTGATCGCGAACCGCGCCATTGCCCGGCCGTCGCGCACCAGACGCGGCACGGTGATCCTCGTCGGCTGGTGCGGCACCGGGCGCAGCGAGTGGTCTGTCTGGAGAGTGACCGGTACCGAGAGCGATCCGGCGCCACCGGGCGCCTCGATGGTGAGCTCGAGCACAGCCGGCTCGTCCACGCTCACCACAGGTGGCAAAGCACGTGCGGTGACCGTGAGGGTGCATTTGACGACGCGGACCCCTATCAGTGCCGCCAGAGTGACGACGACGACAGCCGTAGCCAGGCCTAGAAACTCCGGGATTCCCAGTACCCGGCCCGCGGCACCCGCGATCAGGCCCAGTGTTATCGTCCGGCGGCCTCGGGCGGTCAACATCCTGTTCGCTATCGGCGCCCGGTGGGTAGATCGGGCACGGGCACCTGACCGAGCACCTCGTCGAGAACGGCCTTCACAGGGCTGCCACCGCGACCTGCCGTCGCTCGCAGCTCCAGGCGGTGGCCGATGACCGATGGGACCATGACCTTGACGTCGTCAGGCGCGACGAAGTCCCGGCCCTCGAGCACGGCCCGAGCTCGCGCCGCGCGCTGCAGGGCCAGGGCCGCCCTCGGTGACATCCCCAGGACGACCGAGGGGTGGACGCGGGTCGCGTTTGCGATCTGCACGATGTAGCGCTGGATCAGCGGCGAGACGTGAACCGCCCGCACCCGCGCGGCGAGCGCGATCACATCCTCGGGAGTGGCGACCGGCTCCAGTGTCTCGAGGGGCTCGCTCACGCGATGGGTCTCGAGCATGACAATCTCGGACTCGACGCCGGGATAGCCGATCTGGATCCTAAGAAGGAACCGGTCGAGCTGACTGATGGGGAGCGGAAACGTCCCCTCGTGCTCGATCGGGTTCTGCGTTGCTATCACCATGAACGGATCGGGCAGCTTGTAGGTGTTCCCGTCGACAGTGACCTGGCGCTCCTCCATCGACTCGAGCAGCGCTGACTGAGTCTTCGGAGGCGTGCGGTTGATCTCGTCACCAAGGACGATGTTGGCGAAGATGGGCCCAGGCCTGAACTCGAAAGTCGTCTTCGTGGCGTCGAACACGCTCACCCCGGTGACGTCGGAGGGCAGGAGATCAGAAGTGAATTGGATCCTGCGGTGGCGGCAGGACACCGAGGCCGACAGGGCCTTGCCGAGGCTCGTCTTGCCCACGCCGGGCACGTCCTCCACAAGGAGGTGACCACCGGCGACAAGACAGGTCACCGAGAGTCGAATGGCCTCGTCATTGCCCTGAACCACCCGTGCGATGTTGTCCACGATCCGCTCGAATAACAGAGCCGCCTCGGACGCCTCGGTAATGACCGGGAGCTCGCCGGCCACTGGCCAGCCCTGTGGGTCGAGCCCGGCGCGGGCACCGAGATCCATCCTCGCCACCTCACCTCCGAGATCAAGAGCTGCCGCCACACAAGATCATCCCAGCACTCGGGTTGTTCTTGTCCGCGGCAGGCCGGCGTGCTTGTCAAGCCCCTCTCGTGCTCAGCTTAACCAGCGCCCAGACACACGAAAGCTCCTGCTGCCAACGCCTCCAGCGCTCGTTGGTCGCCTGCGGCGAGATCGCCGAATGATGAGGGATCGGGAAGTACTCGCGCCTGGGCGGTCGCCAGCGCCCGTGCCAACCCGTACCCATGAACCAGCTGCTCGTGCAGAGCCATCATGACCGGGATCACCCCGTCATCGGGCACCGCCGCCGCGCTCGAGACGACGGCTCGCGTCCCGAGCGAGAGCAGGGCAGCGCTTGTGCCCATGAGCTCGTCGCCCGGATGGACCTCCGAGCGTCCCGCTTCGCAGGCCGAGAGCACTATCCACTCGGGCGGCCGCACGATACGTTCGAGGTCGTAGACGGTGAGCGGCCCGTCAGCCAAGTGCAGGGAGGAGAACTGAGGATTGTCTGCACGAAATGTCCCGTGAGCAGCCACGTGAGCGAGGCGTCGCCGTTCGAAAGCCAGTGCGACCGCCCGCACAGTAGCTGCAGGGCCTTTCAAGGTCCGCGCTCTCGGATAGAAAGCCGAGCGGATCCGGTCGATTTCCTCTGACGCGTGTGCGACCCTTGGACCGGCGACGAACACGATCTCATCCGCGCCCGCAGCCTCCAGCCGTAGCTCTCGGAGATCCTCGCACTGGCGGGAGTACCAAAGTGACGCGGACGGCGAAACGGTCACAGCCCGGCCTCGCAGCGACGGGAGCAACGCCCAGGAAAGGGCGTGGAGCTCACCGGTCGGTACGACTACGAGGTCGCGACCGTCCAGGTCGCGGGCCAGGGGCTTCACTAGGAGGCCCTCCAGGCGGTTGCAAGATCGCTGAAGGAGTGCCGCCGCCGCCTCGAGACTTGGTGGGGAGCTACGGCGAAGGGCCAGGCGACGCAGCGCGAACTGCAGCATGAACCGCTCGGCCGCCACTTGGTGTGCACTGCCTAGACGCCATAGTTTGAACCGGCGCCGGGTCCCGGTAACAGCATGCAGCCGACCGTCGTGCTCGACGTATTCGACAAGGACTCGCTCACCGATCGCCTCTCGCAGTTCGGCGGGACTGGGAAATCGCGGGACTTCTGCGAAATCTCCTTCGGCTCGTTGGCTGCGCTGGCGGATCGCTGCCTCGATCCTCCGCTGTCGCGCGAAGAGCAACGCTACGTCGTCGCCTTCGAGCGAGGCGCGCTCGAGGCGAGCGACGGTCTCCCGCAGCGTCGCGAGCATCCGAGCGAGCTCCTCGTCCTTCGGAGGCGTAGCCCTCGGTGCCCGTAGCGCGCCAGCTCGCCACCGCTCCGACCACTGGAGCACCTCTACCGCGCGTCTGGACTCGAATGCCATTTCAAGGCCAAGATCGGCGAGCTCCGAAACGCTCGTCGCAGTTCGCACACGTAGCTCGGTGGCCCCCAGGGTCGCGCGATAATCCTGGGCGACTTTGAGCCCGGACCTGAGCGCCGACAGCGCGCCCGGGCGGTCGTTGAGTGCAAGTCGGCCCAGTGCCTCGCCGTACCATGCGCGCATTCGCTGCGCCGACGGCCCGGACCGCGTACGTCCGTCGATACCGGCCACGAGTGACTGCACAGTGTCCATGTCGCCTGCCAGCAGGGCCGCGCGTGCGCCAATCAGGCGGCACTCGAGGCTCGGTAGCAGCCACTCTTGCTCGCCGAGAACCCCTGCGAGCGCACCGGCCTCTCTGGGGACGCGAGATTGGGCGCTGCCGGCCGCCCATCGCGATTGCGCCTCGGCGAACCGGGCCAGTGCCGCCCAACGGGACCGTCCCTGACGCACGAGTTGTCTACGCGCCGAGCGCGCCGCCGAGCTTGAGACGCCGAGATCGCCCTCGGCGAGAGCAACCTGGCTCAGGAGCAGTCTGGCCTCAGCCAGGTCGAGGGAAGTGCCCGCTGCCTCCAAACTCGCAACACCGGCCTCGATCTGCTGGCGCGCTTCGGGAAGCAACCTCGTAGAAAGCAACAGCTCGGCGCGATCGATCGACAGGGCCGGAGCGCTCAGGCCTCGCTCGGCGAATTGGAGCGCGGCTTGGTCGTACAGTCGCAGCGCGGCAGGGACGTCGCCCTTCAGCGCGGAGACATACCCGAGGTTGTGCAGCACCTGAGCTGCCGCGATCCCACCTTCGAGCGACCGGTACAGGTGCAAGGCCTTGTTGAGATCCCTTTCGGCGAGAGCGAGCTCACTGCGGTAGGCATGGAGGATTCCACGATTGGAGAGAAGCCGCGCTTCGTTCAAGCGGTCGCCGGCACGGCGGAGCAGCGGAAGAGCTCGGCGGCTGTCCTCAATTGCCTCTTCAAAGCGACCGACGCGGATGTGAATGAGGGCACGCTGTACAAAGACTTGTCCGCGCAGTTCTCGCGGGGCTTGTTCGGCCGCGTGATCGAGCTCGGTCAGCGCCGCGTCCGGGTATCCGCCTTGGAGGAGTGCGAGGACCAGGCTCAATCGCGCCTCGGTCGCGCGTACGTCCAGCTTCCCGGCCTCGGCGACGGCGATCGCGCGGCGTAGGCGTTGTCTGGCGACGCTCAGCCGGCCAGTCTCGCGAGCCACCAGACCGACCGTGCGATGGGCCACCGACGCTGCCTCCGCGTCAACTCCACGATCGGAGAGCACTGCCAATGCGGCTGCTTCAGCCCGGAGCGGGTCGTCGACAACTGCCGCGAGGGCGCGTTCGGCCGCGTCGAGTGACGTGTTCGCGGTCGGACGCGCCATCAGGCCCGCCGGCTCACCCCGGACTCGATCAGAGCGTGAACCAACTGGTTGCGACCGGACGGGCACCAGGCGCTGCGGGGTGCCAGCGGAAGCTCACAGGTCCGTCGGGCACCGCAGGGACGTGGAAACAACCGAGCTCGTCGGTCTCCATCTCGGCAGTTCCGCCTCGGTGGCGGAGCTCCACCGTGGCTGCCTGTGGAGGTACGACTTGCCCCACCAGGTACCTGGCGCCTGATACCTCGAGCTCGAGCGCAAGGTCACGTGCCTCAAAAGTCAGTTGTCGGACCGTCCGTCCGCCGGACCGAACACTCACGAGAAGCTCGTCGTCCGTCAGCGAGTCATAGACAAGAGCGGCCAGCTCATCATCGATGGAACGCAACCCGAAACTGGACTTCGCGCTCGAGAGCACTTCGGCCGGTACCGGATCGTCCTCGAGCACCAACGAGTGGAGTCTCCTGAAGGTCGCCTCGCGGGCGGCCTGTGCGGCATCTGGCCATTCAAGATGTGAGGCGGGTGCTCCAGAGCGAGACGACTTGTCCGCGGCCTGGTCGCGTGCATTCATCAGACTCTCCCGTTGCTCGTGCCTGCACCTGCGCGACAACTCCGAGAGTGGAGCGGGTGAAGCGCAGTTCGGTCACAAAGCCGGTCGAGGCCGCCGAGGTCGACGTCGTCCATGCGCCAACTGTAACCACGCCGCGGCTAAAGGCCGGAGAGGGGACCCTCCCACAGGCCACGCGGCCTTGGCCTTGGAAAACTCCCGCGGAGTGACGCGCGACTGTCAGGCTGGGACATAATCGAGACATCCCTGGAACGATGGACCGCAGGCAAAGTGAAGAACGATACCGGCGGTGACTTGTTCGTGATTCGCAGTGACCCGCAAGGCCCACGAAGATGAGACGGCTGGCCGTGGTCGGAGCCGGCATCGTTGGCTTGGCCATAGCTCGAGAGCTGTTGTCGGCCAACCCGGCGGCAAGCGTCGTGGTGATCGAACGGGAAGACGTCGTCTGCGCCCATCAGAGCGGCCACAACAGTGGAGTGATCCATTCTGGCCTCTACTACGCGCCCGGTTCCTTGAAGGCGGAGCTCTGCGTATCAGGGGGTCGGCTAATGAAGCAATACTGCGCTGAGCACTCCATTCCGGTCCATGCTTGCGGCAAGGTCGTTGTCGCAGTCGATGATTCGGAGCTGCCGAGACTCCGAGAGCTGTTCGAACGCGGTGTGGCCAACGGCGTTCCTGGACTTGAAATGGTGGAGGAATCGGCATTACGTGGGCTGGAGCCGCACGTCGTCGGCCTTCGTGCCATCCACTCTCCTTCGACCGCCGTCGTCGACTTCAGTGCCGTCGCTGATGCTCTCGCTCAGGACGTAGCTGCTTCGGGACATCTCTGGCTCGGAACAGAAGTGCTATCAGTCATCTCTCGGTCCGATGGTCTCGTCCGGCTGGAGTTGGCGGGCGCCCACGCCGGGCACTTCGACTGCGACTTCGCGATCGTTTGCGCGGGCCTTCAATCAGACCGTTTGGCTATACGTTCGGGAGCCGACGCCGAGCCTCGAATCATTCCGTTCCGAGGGTCCTACTATCGCCTGCGACCCGCAGCTCAGCGCCTGGTGCGAGGGCTCGTCTACCCCGTTCCCGATCCCCGGTTCCCGTTTCTCGGAATTCACTTGACGAGAACCGTGCACGACGAGGTGCTCGTCGGGCCGAATGCCTGTCTCGGCTTGTCACGCGACAACTACTCGAGATCGGCCTTTGCCTGGCAGGACGTTCGCGAGACTCTAACGTGGCCTGGATTTCTCCGTTTTGCGAGATCGAATTGGCGCGCTGGCATGCGAGAGATCTCTCACGCCACGAGCCGGCGGGGATTTGCATCGGCGGTTCGCCGCTACGTCCCGGAGCTGACCGCTGACGACTTGGAACCGTCTCTGGCAGGCATCCGGGCCCAGGCGATGCTTCGTGACGGATCACTGGTCGACGATTTCTGGCTTGACTTCAGGGGCAGCATCCTGGATGTTCGCAACGCCCCGTCTCCCGCCGCCACAGCGTCGCTCGCGATTGCCGACCACATCTGCAAGAGGGCCGGGTTGAGCTGAGCCTCGTCCGGCGTGTGGATGGTGATCGGCACTCAAGGGCGCCGGGGTTCCTGCGGGCCCCCGGAGGTAGCCTCTCACCGTGCGCAAACTGCTCGTCGCCCTCGGAGTGGTTGCCGTCGGTATCGGAGCATCTGGTTGCACCAGCACGCCATCGGGCACGTCGTCGACGACATCGACATCGAGCCGCACTGCAGCGCCAACGACCACGCTCGCGGCCGTGCCCGTCACCGGAAGCAACAACGCGGCCGCTCAGGCGATGGAGGCGGCCCTAGGTCACGGGCGATCGCGGCCGTCGTTGCACTATGTCAGTACATCGGTCGGCAACGGGCTGACAACCACCATTGTCGGCGACGTCAACCAGACCTCGGGTACCCAGACCATCGTCGTCTCGTATCAGGGATCCAAGGCCTCGATGGTCATCGAACTGGATGGCCAAGAGGCATACTTCCGGGGCGACGCTGCCGCCATCGAGGTGCTCATCAACTTGACGGCGCGGCAATCTGACGCCGCGGCCGGCCAGTGGGTCTCGGTCGCACCTGCCGACTCGGTCTACCAGAGCACTGCCGCCGCTCTCACCGTGGGCTCGGTGATGTCGGAGCTCGCCCTTTCGTCCCCGATTCGCGGGGAGCACAACGCCATCGACGGTGGGCGCACCGTGACCGAGATCTCCGGTGCCTGGGTGGGCGATGGGATCACAGCCAAGGACCACGCGACAGGTGAGCTCGAGGTGAGCAAAGGAGCCGAGTCGCTGCCGGTCGCTTTCAGCGGCGTCATGCCCGCGACGGCGAGCGCGGCCCGTTTCGCGGAGAACCTCGCGGTGAGCAAGTGGGGAGAGCCCGTCCACGTCTCGCCCCCGTCTTCGGCGATACCTCTGGCCACGATCCTCAAGAGCACAACGACCACGACCGTGCCGGTCGTGGTCTGAGTCAAGGGCCAGTCGTGCCGCCGATCGGTGACTATGCCGTCGTCGGAGGAATCGCCGCGGTGTGCAGTTACCTGCTGACCTTCCCGCTCCGGCGCTTCGCGGCTCGTATTTCCTTCGTCGCAGAGCCGGACGAGCGACGACTCCACCACCATGCCATCCCTTACGGCGGAGGTCCCGCGATGTTCCTCGCGTTCCTCGTCGCGATAATCGTCGCCGACCACGTCGGACACCTGAGCGAGATCTTCCAGGGTTCCTCGGAGCCTCTCGGTATCGTTCTCGGCTCCGCGGTCATCCTCGGCGTAGGGCTCCTCGACGATGCCCGTGAGATCTCTGCCCCGGCCAAGGTGGCAGGCCAGGTCCTCGCGGCAATGATGCTCGTGTTTCTCGGGGCCACCATGTTCTGGCTGAAGATCCCTCTCGCCGGGACCGTGGTGCTCTCCACGGACCTCACCCCCTTGATCACCGCCCTTTGGGTGATCGGCATCACGAACGCGATCAACCTGATCGACGGCCTCGACGGTCTTGCTGCCGGCATCGTCGCCATCGCCTCGGGCGCCCTCGCCGTCTACGGGTTGCGACTGGTGGAACTGGGTTCTCTGCAGGCCACGAATCTCGGGCCGCTCATCGCCGTGATCACCTGCGGAATCTGCCTCGGCTTTCTTCCGCACAACTTCAATCCGGCGCGGGTGTTCATGGGTGATGCCGGTGCGCTCTTCCTCGGCCTGTTGATGGCTGCCGCCACCATGGAGATCGGGGGCCGAACCGAGGGTGTGAGCGGCCAGACGTACTTCTTCTACGCGCCGCTGTTCCTCCCGCTGTTCATCCTCGGTGTGCCGATCGCGGACATGGCCTTCGCATATGTCCGAAGGATGGCCAAGGGCACAAGCATCGACACCCCGGACACCGACCACGTTCACCACCGACTCGTGAGGCTCGGGCACGGCCCTCGCCGGACGGTTGTGATCCTGTGGACCTGGACCGCCGCGCTTTCCGGCTTCGTCCTGTTCCCACTGTTCGCTCCCGAGTCGAACGCCATAATCCCGTTTGCCGCGATCGTCTTGGGTCTGCTGCTATTTACCTTGTTCCGCCCTGGCCTGCGGAACGAGCGCCGCAAGCAACGCAGGGGCGCGGCACGCGCCAGGGCCCAGGGCGAAGACGGGTCAGCGGCGCGAGCTGCAGCCGGTGTCGAAACCGCCTCCCAATTCGGGGACACGTCTGCCAACGGGGCTGCACCGGCTAAAGACGGTGCACAACGGATCGGGTGCGGGCCTGACAACGCTGGACCGAGATCGGAAACCGCCCTCAGCTGAGGCTGTCGTGGACCACTGCGCCGAGACGACGAGTAGCCGATGAATCAGAAGTCGAGGTCAGACAGCTCCGGAACTGTTCGCAGCGCCCGGTCGCGGGCTTCGAGCCAGCGCTGGCGGTCGACGCGCCTCTTGGGCTCGATCACAGCCCTCGGCTGAAGCTCCGCCGCCGCTTCCTCGAGGCTCGCCCAGGTGCCGACCGCGACGCCGGCCAGGTATGCGGCGCCGATCGTTGTCGCCTCGGTGACCGCGGACGTCTCGACGGGCCGGCCGATGGCATTAGCGAGCGCCTGGGTGAAAGTCCGGTTCGCGCTCATGCCGCCGTCAACCCGAAGCGCGCCGATCGAGAGGCCTGAGTCCGTCTCTGCCGCTTCGAGAAGGTCGGCGCCCCGGTGCGCGATCCCCTCCAGTACCGCGCGCGCTATTTCGGCCCTGCCTGATCCCCGCGTGAGGCCCAACAACGTGCCGCGGGCACCGTAGTCCCACAGCGGCGTGCCGAGACCAAGTAGCGCGGGCACGAACCAGACGCCACCCGAGTCTGAGCACGAGGCGGCCAGCCCGTCCGATTCGGCGACCGAGGACACGATTTTGAGATCGTCTCTCAGCCACTCCACGCAACTTCCGGCCGACATCATGATCGCCTCGATCCCCCAAGTGATGTTTCCGCCCTGACTCCAGGCCACGATCGGGAAGGTCCCACCAGGCCCACGCCTGGGGAAGTCCGGCCGATCGTCGCCGACGCATAGGTCGAGCATCGCCCCGGTGCCGAAAGTCGCCTTGGCAAGCCCGGGCCTGACACAGCCCTGACCGACCAGCGAGGCCTGCTGATCACCGGCAAGGCCTGCGATCAGCGGCGCGCCCGGCAACGCGCTCGCCTCGCCAAGCACACCGAGAGAGTCCACTGGATACGGAAGGACCTCGTGCGGGATGCGCAACGCCTCGAGCACTACGTCGTCCCATTCCGCAGCATTGCCGTCAAGTAGTCCGGTGACGGCGAGGTTGCTCCGGTCCGACACATGCAGGCTGCCACGCGAAAGCGTCCAGGCGACCCAGCTGTCGACGGTACCCGCGCACAGGTCACGTGACCGGTCTGGATCGGAGATGTCGAGCAGCACGGCCAGCTTGGTCGCGCTCTGATTGGGTGCGAGACGGATCCCCTGTGCCTGGAGCGCCAGGCAATAGCCCACGGTGCGGAGGTCTTGCCAGCCGATGCCCGGCCCGACCGGGTCACCCGTCGCGCGGTCCCAAAGGACTGTGGATGCCCGCTGGCTGCTGATCCCGACGGCGTCGACTCTTTCGCCTCCGGCCAGCGCAGCTGTCGACACATCGAGAACGGCGCGGGCGATCTCGGCCGCGTCGAACTCGACGAAGCCTTGCAAGGGCGAGCTCGGCAGCACCTGCAGATGGTGGACGTTCTCGACCGAGGAATCGGGCCGCACGATGGCAGCACGGACGCCACTCGTCCCTACATCGACGGCCAAGACGCTCATCGCCTGCCTCCTCTCTCGACCCCCCGAGCCGCCTCTCGATGGCGGCAACGCCACAATAAAGGTCGCGGAGCCCAGATCCCGAATGCCTGTGCCGCCAACCGCGGAAGTACCATGCGGCGATGGGCCGTCAAAGTCGACCCGGGGGGGTAGACACGCCCGGTGACCGGGCCGCCGGGCGATCAGCCTCGCCTCGGCAGAACAATGCCGCCCAAGGCCGCAATCACGCTACCGCTGTCGGTCTCATCGCGCTGGTACTCGCTGGCGCCGGGTTCGTCGCATACGCAACGGTGATCTCCCGCGGGACGCCGACACCGAAATACGCGAACCTCGTTCTCTACCCGTCGCCGGCCAAGGCCCCGGGGTTCGATCTCGGCCGCCTCGGCAATGGTGCGAGGATCACTTCGGAAGTGCTCGGCAAGGGTCCAGCCGTGGTCAACTGGTTCCAGTCGACCTGCGTCGCCTGTCAGGCAGAGCTCGGGACATTCGCCTCGGTCGCCGACACCGAGCGGGCGCGGATCCACTTTCTCGGGGTCGATGTCAATGATCCGTCGCCTGCGGCCGCTCTCGCGATGGTACGTCGTGCCGGGGCGAAGTATCCCGTGGCGGAGGCACCCGGCATCGCGAGCATCGCCTTGGCGACCCGCTTCGGCGTCGGTGACCTGCCGGCCACGGTCTTTGTCAGTGCAGGCGGCAACATCTTGGGTGAGGTGCTCGGCAAGGTGCCCCGCGCGGAGCTCGTCGCCCTGTTCTCCAATCTGGCAGCCGGCCACCCGCTCAACTACTGAGCCCTCCGACGGGAGAGGTCGCTCCTGGAACTAGATACGCCCCGCCTTCTTGTGCAGCTCGTTCGCCTTCGCTTGAAGCTTGCGAGCGGTCTGCTCCAGTTTCTCCATCGCCTCAGCCTTCGCTTGCGCCTTCACCGCCGCCTTGATGGCCGCTCTGCCCGAAGACGCACCCGAAACAGACCCGGCGGGGATTTGCGAACACAGGACCGGCACTTGCGATTGGTAGAGCTTGGCTCCTTCTCGCAGGAAGTCGATGATGCTCTCGAGGTCGGACGACGAAAGCCGCTGCGCGGACGCCCGCCATGTTTCCGCGAGACCCGCGTGCAGCTCGGCAATCCGAGTCCTGGCGATCGGGACGAGCTCGACGAGCACGCGCCTGCGGTCCTGTGCGTCCCTGAGCCGACGTACGAATCCAGCGCTCTCGAGGCGATCGAGCAGGAACGTCACGGCGCCGGTGCTGAGTCCCGCCACGCCTGCAAGAGCACCAGCAGTCATGGTCCCGTACTCGTCGAGAAGGTTCACACATCGGACGTCGGTAGGGTTCAATCCCAGGACGCTCGCCAACGCCTCGTCGAAGGCATCGGACGCGTGCAGGAAAGCCCGCAACGCCTGGGGCAACTCCTCGAGGCTGCGCTTGCGTTTCTCGTTGCTCATGATCTACCTTAGCTGCTAAAATATTTGATAGCTAAATCATACAACTTCTTAGCCGTCCGTCGCGTGAGCGCATGTGTAGGCGCTCGCAAGGAGATCCGCATGACACTCGCCATTGAGCTCGAGGACCTGCACAAGACCTTCGGCCATACCGTGCGGGCGCTTGACGGAGTCAGCTTCAGCGTGGAACCCGGCACGATCTTCGGGCTGCTTGGTCCCAACGGAGCTGGCAAGACCACCGCCGTCCGGATCCTCACTACGGTGCTCGAGCCTGACAGCGGAGTCGCGCGAGTGCTCGGTCACGACGTCACCTCCGAGCCAGGTGTCGTACGCAGCCTCATCGGGCTCGCCGGTCAGTTCGCCGCGGTCGACGAGAACCTCACCGGCGCGGAAAACCTCTCGATGGTGGGCAGGCTCAACCACATGTCCAAGACGCAGCTCAAGGAACGCTCCTCGTCGCTGCTCGAGCAGTTCGGTCTCACCGACGCGGCAAACCGGCCGACCAAGACGTACTCCGGAGGGATGCGCAGGCGTCTCGACGTCGCCGCGTCGCTCGTCGCCCACCCGAGAGTGCTCTTCCTCGACGAGCCGACAACAGGCCTGGATCCGGCGAGCCGAGTCGATGTATGGACGATGATCGAAAGTCTCGTTGCCGAAGGGACAACGGTGCTGCTCACGACTCAGTACCTTGAGGAAGCCGACCGGCTCGCCGAACACCTGGTGGTGATCAACCACGGCAAGGTCATCGCTGCTGGAACTCCCGCCACCTTGAAGGCGAACATGGGCGTGACCGTTCTCGACCTCGGTCTTGAAGACGAAAGGACCGCTCTTCGCGCTGCCGAGGCGCTCAGGACGGTCAACGAGAAGGCCCCGCTTGTCTACGGCCGCACAGTGGAGGTCAACGTGAACGACGGCCCCCGCATCGTCACCGAAGCGCTGCGAATTCTCGAGGCAGAAGGCATCGCCCCGACGACGCTCGCCTTGCGTGAGCCGAGCCTCGATGATGTGTTCCTTTCTCTGACCGGACATCGTGCCGAAGCCGAGCTAGCCGAAGGAGTGGAAAGTCTCCCAGGCCCTGGCGGACACCGGCAAAGACACAGGAGGGGCCGAAACTGATGAGTGCGACCACTACCAAGATCCCGACACCCGGCTCCCCTGCCGTCGGCTCATCACCTTCGGGCGGTCGGCTCTACTGGGCGATCGCTGACATGTGGACGATGACCAAGCGCAACCTCATTGGATACACGCGGGTGCCGGAGGCCGTCTTCTTCTCGAGTGTGCAGCCGATCATGTTCGTCCTGTTGTTCCGGTACGTGTTCGGGGGCGCGATCCCGACCCCGGGGTACCACTATGTGCAGTTCCTCATGCCGGGTATCTTCGTTCAGACAGTGGCCTTCGGATCGATCGGCACGTCCATCGGCCTCGCCGAGGACCTGCAGAAGGGCCTTATCGAGCGGTTCCGGGCACTCCCGATGTCACGGTGGGCTGTGCTCGCCGGCCGGACGACTGCTGACCTGTTCCGAAACCTGTTCGTGATGGCCCTCATGACCGCCGTCGGGTACGCGGTGGGCTACCGCATCGGGACCAACGTCGGAGAGTACCTCGCGGGGATTCTGCTCCTCCTGTTGTTCGCCTACGCGCTCAGTTGGGGGTTCGCGTTCGTAGGCCTCTCCGCCCCTAACAGCGAAACGGCGCAGTTGATGTCGTTTCCCGTGCTGTTCCCACTCACCTTTGCGTCCTCAGCCTTCGTCCCGTTGCAGACAATGCCGGGGTGGTTACAGGGCTTCGCAAAGCATCAGCCGGTGTCAGTCGTCTGCAACGCGGCGCGCGACCTCATGTCGGGATTGCCGAAGCCGGACCTTGTCTTCCCGCCCTTCACCTCGATCGTCAGCAATGGTCCAATGAACTCCACTGTCTTCTGGGCAATTGTGTGGTCACTCGGGATCCTCGCGGTTCTGGCACCGGTCTCGGTCCGCCGATACCGCCGCCGAGCGTTCTGACCACTCACTACGACCCAGCGAGCCTCGGCGCCATAGTGTCCCGACGGGCGGGCTTTCGCCTACTATGACCAGGCCAGGGCCGGAGCGCTACTAGCAGATCCTGGCGATAGGCGATCAATAGTCGCCCGGGTAGCTCAGTGGTAGAGCAGCGCACTCGTAATGCGCAGGTCATGGGTTCGAATCCCATCTCGGGCTCCGAATAAGCCCTTGTAGACGCGTTGGAGCTTGGCGACCGCCTCTCGACTAGGCTTTGTCCCAACAGTTGTCCCAACATCCGCGGGGACAGGATTTGGAGAGATGGCCGATGTCCGGGAGCATGCGTGCTCGTCCAGATCGAGGTCCCGACGCCTGGGAGCTCCGAGTGTTCCTCGGCCGTGACGGCTCGGGGCATGTCCGCCACCAGAGCCGCCTGTTCCGTGGGTCGCGGCGAGCGGCTGAGAAGGAGCTCGCGCGGCTGATCGTGAAGCAGGACCAGGCGCCTGCTCGAGTACCTGACGACGCCCAGCGCCAGTGGGGCCCAACGACCACGTTCAACGACGCCATCGCCGGCTGGCGGGAGAACGGCTGGCAGGATCTGAGCCCCACCACTGCCCAACGCTACGAGAGCATCTGGCGTGTCCACATCCGTGACACGATCGGCTGTCGGCGGATCGAGTCGGTCGGGCCCTATGACGTCGAGCGGTTCTTCCGGAAGCTGAAGGCGGACGGGGTCGGACGCGAGACCATTCGGTACTCGCGCTCGGTCCTCCACCGGGCCTGCCGTCTTGCGCGCAAGTGGAGCGGGAACACGCTGTCCAACCCTGTGACCGACACCGAGCTTCCGGTCTTCACCCGTGCCGAGTTGCCCGAGCCGGTCCGTGCACCGAGGCTGGACGAGGTCCTCGCGATATTGCGCGCAAGCGAATCCCTCGACATCCGATACCGGTCTGGGCTGGTCGTCATTGCCGCCACCGGTATGAGACGGGGAGAGGCGTGCGCGCTTCGTTGGTCGGACCTCGATGTGGCGGAGGCAACGCTCTCCATAAACGAGTCCGTCATCGCCGCTCCGCAAGGCGCTGCGTCGAAGGCGCCGAAGACGAGGGCGAGCATCCGCCGGATTGCGATTGACGCCGGGACCTTGGAAGTGCTCGAACAGCTCCGCTTTGCGCAAACAGAGCTCGCTCGGATCGCCGAAGTCCGACTCCTCGAGAGCGGCTTCATCTTGTCGATGGAACCAGGCGGCACTGCACCCATGCACCCCGACACGCTCTCGCATGCCTTTGCCAAGGCTCGAAAGGCGGCTGGCGTGGCCTCCGAGTTGCATCTGCACTCGTTGAGACATTTCCAAGCCACGGCGATCGACGCGGTGATCTCCGAGCGTCAGAAGCAGTCCCGACTTGGCTGGTCGACCGCTCATATGGCGCGGCATTACACCGCCGCCGTCGGTGAGGAGGACCGGCGAGCGGCAGAGCACATCGGTCGCTTGCTCACCGGAAGGGGCGATCCGCAGCCGGAACAGTAGTAAGCCGGCTCGACGAGACCGCTCACGGTTGGCGGGGCGAACAGCGGCGCGGGTGCCCGAGTCGACAGCTCGCCGCCCAGCATCCGCTCGACGGCGACCCGAGGAACTCGCATCGTGGCCCCGACGCGGACTATCGGCAGCGGCAGGCCCGCACGCCCGATCGTCCGATAAAGGGTCGACCGGTGGACGCCAAGGAGGTCCGCCACCTCTGAGATGGTGAGCAAGCGGTTCGTGGAGGGCGAACGCCGTCGAACAGCACTCGGCCGCCCCGTCGGGGACAGTTCGCTCCCGGCGCGGACCGGGGCGCGAGCCTTGGTACCGCGGCGGGAGGAGTCCAACTGCCCAGCATCGAGATCCATCGTCTCCACCTCCCTCCGGAGGCGGCCCGTGCGCGCGCCTCTACATAAGAGGCACTGGCGCGTCCAGGCTATCCAGACTCCCCAACAGCAGCTGGGGCTGCCGGGTCCGCGATAGCCGCTACAGTGTTACATCGTAACGGTAGGAGATGCCCATGGCAACGAACCCAGTCCGAGTCCCCGAAGCGGTGCACGACGAGGTCCATACCGCCGCACGCCTGTTCGGGTGCAACGCCTCGGAGCTCTTGGAACGCGCGTGGCACTCATTTCGCCAGAGTCCTGAGTTCGTCACCGAGTTCGAACAAGCCCGGAAGGCGTTCTCGACCGGCGCTCTCGACCAGGTCGCCTCTCGTCTGTACGAACAGTCCGCGCAGCGGGCCAAGCGTCGGGCGGATTCGGTCAAGGCACTGCGGCGAGAGACGTAGACCACTTCTGAGTCGCCGGACGTCACCTTCACGCGGTGCGGCTTCGTTTCACGCGCTCGGGGACCTGAACTTGTCAGTCAGACGGCACGCCGGTCGATCAGCCACCGATTCGCAGAGCGGCCCGTGTCTTCGTTCAGTTCCTTCCTCGAACGTCGGTCACAGAGCCCCGCGGTTAGGAACTCACGACTGCCCGTTTCGGCTCCCAACTGGGCGAATCGCGGCACTGGTCGGATCCACCGGCGGTGGGATTGCGAACCGTCAGCTGATCGCCGGGAGCGGGACCGCTCGCCAGGTTCGCCCGTCGGCGGACACGGCCATCTTCGTGCCAGCCCCGACGGGACCACTCGGGAGCAACCAGACTTCATGGCCGTCGCCCGAGATGAGGAGGAAGCTCGACTCCTCTATCACGGCACGCTGGCGCCAGACGTGACCGACATCCGTCGAGACGTCGACACCTCCGACGTAGGCGATGCCCATCTCGAGCAGGCGGTTTGTAGGCGACACGAGCGAGGTCGGATATCCGCCTTGGGGGCACGAACCGACCGGGGTAATGAGACCGACTGGGCCGTTGTTACAGCGCTCCGACCACGTAACGCCACCGTCGTCAGAGGTAACGACCTCCATCGGCTCGTAACCGGTGTAGGGGCCGGACAGGCATAAGGCCGACACCTCCCGCCCCGACACCGTGAGGAAACCCGCAAGGCGGTACCCCCACAGGCAAGGCAGGGTTGTGGTGTGCCACGTCCTGCCCGCGTCCTCCGTGCGAGCGAGAACCAGCGGAGGCCACTTGTCACCTTCCCGGGGCCGCTGCCAGCCGAGGGCGTAAGCGGTCGCCGTGTCCGTCGCCACGAGGCTCAATGGCTCGCCGTAGTCGAGGGCCGGTCCGGCAAGCGTTCGCAACGGGAACGAGGCGTCACGGGTCCAGGTCGCACCCCCATTACCCGAGCGCAGGACCGTTGCGGGCGCGTCGTCAAAACCGCAGTTGGTTGCGAACGTCGCCCAGATCGAGGAACCGGCGACGCTCACCGAGCACGCTGGCGTTGTCCCTGCCGACGCTGGGAGCTGTGCGGCGGACAACAGCTCAAAGTTGGAACTGCGAAATGACCCTCGGTAGAGACCCTGCGTCGTCGCCACCCACCACGTGCCCGCCGATGTCACGACCATGGAATGACCGGTCAGATTCGCTTCAAGACAGCCCGCGTGGCGGTCGAAGACGATCGGTAGTGACCAGTGGGTCCCACCGTCGACGGTCGTGTAGAGCGACAGCACGCAGCTACCTCCGGCGGACGAGCCGGTGCTCTCAAGGACTGCTCCGAGCCGGTCTGTTGCAAATGCCAGGCCAACCCAACCGGACTCGGACGTCCCCGGTGCGGCGCTAACCGGCACCGCAGGAACGTAAAGGAACAATGCCAGGACTGCGATGCCCGGCAGCACACGTCCGAGCAACCTCACCATCCTCTGGAGTTGATAGGAACGCACTGCTGCCATCGGCTGAGTTGTACTCCTAACAAGAGTCCAGTCGTACGCGGCCACCTGCCTTCATCACTAACTCCTTCGTCAACCGCCTCCCCCATCAACCACCGCCTCTACCGACCACCGCGTCACCGACCACCGGCTTCACGAACCACCTCCGCGATCACCATCTCCGCGATCACCACCTCCTTCACAACCAAGCTTCTGGACCACACACCCTTGGCACTTGACCAATAAGGGGCTTCTCCACCGTTGCAGTTGAGTTGAACGCGCTCAACTTCCGACAGAGCCGTCACCGGCTCTCCCTGTCTTGAGGGCGGGCAATCTGGGCGTGTCGACGCTGCGAAATGGGTCGCCTCACCCGGTCGCGGAGCGGATCGTTTTCAGATCCGCACGCGCTCCCTCGTGCTCCGGATCGAACGACAGCGCCGTTTTCGGGGCCGCGGCGGCATCCTTTAGTCGTCCAAGCTCGGCCAGCGCGGCGCCGCGTTGCGCATGTGCCTCGGCCCACTCTGATCAGATCGCCACGGCCAAGTCGAACTGCTCCAACGCCGCGGCCGGATTCCCGCAGATGAGCAGGACGAGTCCGACATCAAGACGCACCTCGGGGATGTCGCGATACCTCCCTAACGCCAACGCAGCCTCCACCAGCGCCGCGTCGCACCGACCAGCGCGGGCCAACGAGATCGCCAGATACCCCCGCGCGATGCCATTGTCGCGCCGCAGCCCCACAACCCGGCGATAGTGTTTGGCCGCTTTTACGGAGTTGCGCCAGCAAGCCCGCGCAGGAATTCCCGCACAACAGCCACCGCCTCCTGCCGCAGCCTCGCCGCTCCTTCCTCGTCGTCTATCCCCGCCAGGAACGCGCCGTACGCGATGGGGCCGTCGTGTGTCACCGCAGCGAACCGCTCGCCGAGCAGCCCCATCGCGTCGTGCACCTGCGGTTCATCTCGAATGGGGCTCACCGACGCGCTGCGCCCCGCATCTTCGGGTCCATCACCGAAGTTCAAGAGGCAGTACACGAGATCGTACGCGTCCTTGTTCTCGTGCCGGTCCTGAAAAGCCAGGATCTTCAGAACGGTGTACGAGAGGATGTTCGCGACACGAACGTCGACTCGTGACAGTCCACCTCCGTCGAGACGGTCAGCTTCGACCGCGCGGGACAGGTAGTCCCGCGTCACTAACTGCGCGCCGCGCACGTTGAATGCACCCAAGGCAGAGCCGGCATCCGCTCTGGGCCTAAAGATCTTTCCTGGCTCCACCTCGTCGGTCTCGCAGAGAAACTCAACGGTGACCGCCACACCATCCACGCTGCGCTTCCACCGAAAGCTCATCTCCGCCGTGAAACCGCTCGTCTTCAGATTGTTGGCGAGCGTGCGATACGTCTCGGGACTGTCGTCGCCGAGGGCAAGGCCGATCACCAAGTCCACGTCTGTCGTACCAACGTGCGGCGCGACTCCTCCCGGAAACGTTCCGACGATGTACCGCGGCGCCAACCCGCCCACGAGGTAGATGCGCTCACCCCACGGGCCAATGTCGCCTAGAAGCGTGACAAGCGCGCGCTCGCACCGTCCGGTCGTGACGTCGTCATATGCGCTTTGGTGGTCGCGTCTCAAAATCCGATCACCTCCTCGCGCAGCCGTTGCGCCTGCTCACGACCACGGCGCGGATCACGACGGAGGTCGTAGAAGAGCCGGAACAAATTGACACTCCAGAAGTCATCTACCTTCCGGCGATATACCAGCGGTACGTCGTCTCGGGCTTGAGCGAAAACCACGTTATGACCTTCCTCGACAACCTCTGCTCCGGCCGCGAGCGCGGCTTCCTGGAGTGCGACCGTCTCACTCACCCAAAGCTCCATGACAGGAATCGCCGTCACGAACGGCGCCAGAGCAGCAGCAGCAGCCGCACCTGTCACAGCATGCTCGACACCGGCGTCCGTCAGCGCATGGCTGAGCGCGGCTGTGAGCGTGCGTGGATCGCGCGCCAACCGGAAAGCCCTGATTTGTTTTGCCCCGCGATCGCGCATTTCTTCCGCCCACAGGTCCAACAACGCGGTGCGGCCCGATACCCGGCGAACACGTTTCGGTCCCACACCTTCGGCAGCAACGACGTTTTCGCGTTCGAGCCTGTCGAGGACGCGATGGGCCAAACCCACGGATACTCCGGCTTCGTCCGCCAGATCGTGGACTCCCCATAGCCTTTCCGGAGCGAGCAGCAGGGCCTGGACCGCAACTCCAGCCTTCCCCGTGAGCCTCACCGGCGTCTGGGCAGCGTGACGTGGAGGACCTTCCCGCTGCCCCTCAGTCCGGAGAAACATTCCGGGGAGCTGCACGTTCATGTTCCCCAAGCCGTCGATGACGGCCACGCCTGCGTCCTCAAGGATTTGCCGAGCTTCCGCCGTTGTGGTCCGGGCGACCAGCAGCAGCCAGGTGTCCTCGGCGAGCTGCCGTGCATGCTCGGCGAGCTGCCGCGCGGCGGCCGCGTTGGTATGCGGCTGCGTCTTCAGCTCCACTAAGCAGGTGACGCCGCCAGCACGGACCACAACGTCGGGCCGTCGCCGACCGGACGGGGCTTCAACCACGCTGACCTCGGGAATGTCGTGGAGGACCCGCAACGCCTCCTTCTCGAACACTCCCTCAATATTCACTACTGATTCCTTATTCACAGTGATTGTGAATATGCCACATACTATGAACATGCACAAGGACAGAACCGAGTGCCACCGCCAGCGCCGGATTCCGGTGGCCAGCCTCGACGCCTGCGATCGTGGCACGAGATGGCCGACGATCCCGCCTTCATACTTCCCTCCGGACGTCTTTGGTGCCCCGGTAGACGCGATCCCCTCCTCACGCGGAGCAAGAAGGAGGCCCTCACCTTCTTCCGCGGCTGGGTACTCTTTCGGAGCTAGTTCTGACGCTCGGAGTGTCACTATCGACGCGGAAAAGAGAAAATCTGTCCCAACAATTGAGTCTCCGGGCGTCGCAGGGAGTTGCAGCGGATCGCCACCGTCTCGAGCTTCACCCCTGTTGACCTGCCCTTATGCGACGCGTTGCGAACAGGCGGAACCCAAGAAGACGCCTTTGAAGGCCCTCGTAATGCGCAGGTCATGGGTTCGAATCCCATCTCGGGCTCCCGGAGATTTCACGTTCGAGGGCTCTTCCGATCACGGCTTCACACGGCGTGCCCCGCGCGAGGATGGACGCCGCCGACTCTTGTGCCCTACCGGTCGCCCACCGCACTGCGGGAGGTGCCGTGTCGAGGTCGATGCCGGCCTTGGTGCGATCCGCTGGGTCGAAGCGGAGAGCAGCCACCGACTAGCACTAGCCGGGGACGAACTGATCGATCGCGTAAATCGGGACGCGCTGGCCACCCACGCCTAGGGTTTGGCGGCCAGTCAACCGAGCGATCACGCCGGCTGTTGCCATGGAACCGACGAGCATCCCCGCTCACCGGTGTGCTTCGGACCGTCATGGCGATCGTGGCAAAGCACGCGGCCAAGTGTCGAGCCCTAACCCGAGCCGAGATGTCTCCACCGTCAGCTGGACGTCTCTCACGATGGGCCTACCGGACACCGGGCTTGACCGGGTGATGACAACCTGACCGACGCCGAGGCTGTCAAATATGGCCTCCGCGTGCTCGTGATCCACGACTGCCCGGTCGGCGGTGCCTTCGGCCCGCAACGGTCTAGTGCGATCGACCAGCAGGCCAAGTTCTGACCTGACCGTCAGGGAGAGGGCCAACTCGTAAGGGGCCTCGAGAGCGGTCGCCCGTGCGACGGCTTCGTCCAGCTCCTGGCTCCATTCGCTGGACTCTGCGCCAGATCCATCAGCAAATTCGGCAAGAACGCGCGCCGTGCCGAGAAGACGCAACGTCGTCAGCTCGACCTGTTCGAAGCCTGCTCGTCCCCGGAAGCCCATAAGAAGATCGCGCGCGCGAGCCATCGCCGACGCAAAGTCGCCCTCGAGCACAAGACACTCGTCGAGTCGAACCTCGGTTTCGGCGATGAAGACCGGCGAGCGGATTGCGCGAAAATCACGCAGCGCTTCTTCGAGCAGTGCGCGCCCGCGCGCGACATTGCCCGCCCTCGCTTCTAGCCGGCCGAGGTTCGACGTTGCGAGCGCGGCACCCACCCGGTAGCGAGCCGCCAACCAGGTCGTCAGCGCAGACTCGAAAAGTGGGCGCGCTCCTGCGAGGTCGCCCTGATCGGAAAGGATCTCGGCGATGTTGTTCTCCTCCGTCGCGGCTCCGACGACGTCGCCCGAGCGAACACGCGCCTCGCGGCTTGCCTCATAGTGCTCGAGCGATCGCACCCACTTCCCCCGGTAGTACGCACCGATGCCGAGATTGTTAAGTACGTTGCCCCGCCCGACGAGGTCACCGATCTCCTCGAAGATGGCGAGCGCCCGCGTCGCGAGATCGTCCTCCGGCTGACCTAGGTAGACAGACATCATGTGCTCGAGGTAGAGCGCGTGGGCCAACCCCGAACGGTGCCCTGCCCGTGTCGCATCCCGGGCCGCTTCTTTGGCAAAGCGCGTGCAGTCCAGGTAACGGCCCTGGCGGGAACAGATGCCTGCCGACGCCAGATCCAACTCGGAGCGTTCTGACCAGGCAGCCTGGTTTGCACTCGTGACGAGGCGGCGGCCCCTCGTGTAACACGCGAGTGCCTGACGGTAGTGGCCCAGCCTCTCGTGCAGCACGCCGATCTTGCGCAACAACCGCGCCCGGTCCACCTCTCCATCGACGAGTCGCCGCGCCTCCGCATAAGCGTGGCGCGAGCGCTCGTAGTTGCCGGCCAGCTCGCTGGCATCACCGAGCGCCTCGGCGACGGTTGAAACTTCGGACCGGGGGAGAGTGCGGAGCCGGCTGGCGGATTCGAGTGCCCGCGCGTAGAAGGTGGCCGCTTCCGCATTTGCCCACAAGTTCCGGGCCCGATCGCCCGCGAGACGCGAGTAGTGCCACGCCTGGTCGTAGCGCTCGGCGTTGAGCCAGTGAAGCGACAAGAGATCGGCGCCTTCGTCCGGTGCGGTCATTCTCGTCTCGATGGCCTTCGCCGCACGAGCGTGCAACTCCCTGCGCCGCTTAAAGGACAGTCCCTCGTAGGCGGCGTCGCGCATCAGACCGTGAGCGAATCGCCGACCGACGGCAGTTGGGGCGATGTAGGCGCCCAGTCTGTCCCACACGGTGCTGTCGACGATGACTCCATCCTCGAGCAGCTCATGCAGAAGGCCGGGACTGAAATGGGTGCCGAGTACGGCAGCCGCCCGCAGAACCTGCCGGTCCGATGGCGAGAGCAGGTCGATCTGTGTCGCTAGCAGCGGCTCGAGTGACTCAGGTAGACCCTCGACGCTGCCCGCTTGCCCAGCGGCACGAAGCAACTCTCGGAGGAACATCGGGTTGCCGTTCGCCCTGTCGACGATGGCGGCAACCTGAGGGGGCGCCAGCACCGGGCCGCTCCCGGACCCGGCCAGGCGGATAGCCACCTCCTCCCCGAGAGGCTCGAGCTCGATCACGAGACGGTCGGAACCTTCGGGCAGATCCAGAGGCGTTTCAGGCCCACGAGTAAGTACGACGAGCAATGGCAGGGCATCGGTTTCGAAGATAACTCTTCTGAGCAAGCTCGCCGAGGCTTCGTCCATGGCCTGCGCATCTTCGAGCACCAAAGCGGAAGGTCCCGAGATGAACAGCCCCATGAGCCGCACGGCACCGTGCTCGAGGCGCGCGCGGCGGAACCTGGGCTCGAGCTCGTCTACCTCGCGCGTGGCCGGCACGGATACGTCGACGACGTCGGCAAGGAGAGGAAGAAACGGCTCGAGATCCGGGAGGAAGGCGGCCACAACCCGTCGGAGCTCGGCGACGACGATGTCGTTGGCGGCGTCGGAGGCGCCCCCGAGCAACCGGCGAAAGACGTGGCGAAAAGCCAGGTAAGGCGTCGCGCTCCCATATTGCTCGCATGCCACTCTCAGCGTGTCGAGAGGCCATCTGTCGATTGCCTCCGACACGAGGCGGGACTTGCCGATGCCCGGCGCCCCAATGATCTCGACAACGCTCCCGGTGCCGCCGGCAACTGCGGACGCCCGGCCCAAGAGCGCGTCGAGCTCGATATCACGGCCGACGAAGGGCAAGCTGTCGCTGCTCTCTGTCGCCGCGTCGTTGCGCGGCGCCCCAACGGCCACGGCAACGACTGGCTCAGTCTTGCCCTTGACCTTGAACGGTGGTACCGGTTCGGTCTCAAAGGGATTGCGAACCCGGCCGAGGGTCTCCGCGGTGGCAAGTACCTGACGTGGCCTTGCCTGGCCCATGACACGAGCTGCCAGGTTGACGGCATCACCGGTTATCGAGAAGATCCGCCGATGTCCGAGCCCGACGTCGTGAGAGAAGACGAACACTCTTCCGGCGTTGACGCCGATGCGAAGCTCGATCGGGGAGCTGGCCGGGTGGGATAAGACGATTTCGCGCGCGACACGAAGTACGCGCTCGGCGTCGTTGCCACGCAGGATGGGAACTCCGCCAAGGAGGATCATCTTGCCGCCGTCGGGACCGATGTCCGTTCCGTGGAAGCTTGCGCCGTAGTGCTCGGCTGCTTCCTGAGCCGCGCACACGAGACGGTCGAGGTGAGCGGTGACCGCCTCGGCACCTTGACTGCCTGAGAGGGCATCGACCCCGGAGAACTCGACGAAGGCGACGGTTGCCTGCCGATGCTCGGCCTGCTCGCCTCCACCGAGGAGACGAGCTCTAGTCTCGGTCGGCAGGAGTGTCGCAACATCGATATCGACTAAGTCGTGCAAGCCGCGTATCGGCGACTCCTCTGCCTCGGGCACTTTGCTCAGGCTCACGCCCTCAAGCTTCCGGTCGCCGAGAACGCCCCTGTCGAGTCGGCGTGCCGTGTCGGGGCTGACGATCACTTCACCGGCCTCGGCGATCGTCTCCATGCGGGCAGTGACCGTGGCGGCCGGCCCTGTGACGACGAGCTCGCGGTGGCGCCCGCCAATCAGGTAGAGATCGAAGCCTCCACTATGGGCTCCGATCGAGACGCCGAGGGAGACTCGCCCGGCAGAGGTCCTCAGCCGACCGATTCGGCTCATCATCTGAGACATGAGGACAGCAGCTCGACAGGCACGCGATGGCGAGGCAGGCTCCGAGAAGAAGAGAAGCGAGGCGTCCCCACCCCACTTCAGCAGGTCCGCTCCATAACAGGCGGCGACACTGAGCATCTCGGTGAAGACCGAGCCGATGACATCGGTGATCTCCTCCGCACCTACCTTGCCCCGAGCCGCCAACCGCTCGGTGAGGGCTGTGAAGCCGGAGACGTCCACGAACAGCAGCGTGCCTTCGAGGTGACGGTGCGTCGCCTCGGGCGAGTCGGCCAGCCACTCGAGAGCCACGCGCGGGACATAGGACGCGAGGCTCTCGGCGCCGTCGGAGTCGGCTCCCGGCCGATCGTTGCGTCGGAGATCGCGCCTGAGCTGATCTCCGTGGGGACCTACCCTGTCGACAAGGCTCACTGTTCCACCGTGAACACGGCCATCTGGCTTCTCGCCGGTTCGTATCCGATCCGGATCATCGGAATCACCGTGGGGGGTCCGCTGGTGCGTCCATCCCCCGATGTAAGTGGACCAGGCGTTGCCCTGCACTCGCGGACCTCACCGGAGGTGATTATGTCCTTGACACTGTGAGGTTCGTGCTGCTGGCGCCGCTCGAACTGCCCAGGCTGGCGTCGCCTGCGTAGGCAGCCGAGACAGCATAGGAGCCGACTGCCAACGCACTGTTGCCGATCTTGCATGTACCTGTGCCGGAGCTCAACGTACCGGTGCACGAGGTCGAGCCAACGGTCACCTTAACGGTGTCGCCGTGCGGGACGGTCTCTCCATAGCCGGTAGTCACTGTCGCCGTGAAGACCGAAGCGGACTCGGCACCTGACTTGACGGTTGTCGGGCTCTCCGAGACCTTCGTGGTCGTTGTGTCCTTGCTGACGGCGAAGGAGAACTTGGCCGACGACGTCGACCCGGCAAAGTTCCCACTCGCGTAGTAGGTGGCTACGACACTCGAGATCGTGCCCACCGCCAGCTGGGCAGCAGACAGGCGACAGCTGCCCGAGCCACTCACGAGCGTGATCTGACAAAGGGTTCCTCCAGACGAACCAACGGTGACAGTACCCGAGGGCATCCCAGCTAACGAGGTGACGGTGGACAAGAACACCTCGGTCGTCTCGTTGCCGTACGTGACGCTCGACGGAGACAGACTGAGCCCCGTCGTAGTGGCCGCTCCGGTGACGGTGAGCCCCACCGCGGCCGTGCCGCTCGACGACTTGAGGTCGGTATCGCCCGCGTACGTCGCCGACACCTTGTAGCTGCCGACGGGCAAAGCGGTGGCTGCGATGGAGCAGCTGCCGTAAGCGCCGAGCAGCGAAGGAGTCATCGAGGCAACGCATGAAGCTGTCCCGACGTTGATAGTGAGGGACTCGGAGGCCGGCAGGGCTTCACCGTTGCCGGTGAGGACGACGATGCCGAACACCAGCCTCTGCTCTGAGCCGTAGGGAGTCGTTGTCGGGAGCCCCTGCAGGAACGTCTGCGTGGAGTCCTGGCTCACCGTCAAGCTCTGCGGGCTCGAGGTCGCACCGGCGTTGAGCGTGTCACCGCTGTAGACGGCCGTGACCGAGTAGCTGCCCGCGGCTTGCTCGACGTTGGTGAGACTGCAAACAGCAGTGACCGAGCTCGCCGACTTCTCCGTCAAGTTGGTCCTCGAGCACAAAGTGGTCGAGCCGGACTTGATGGACACTGTTCCTGTCGGCAGAGAACCGCTGGTCCCGGTGACGGTGGCTGTGAAAGTCTCGCCGGCTTCTGCACCGTAGGTGACCGACGACTTGGTCAACGACAAGGTCGCGGTCGAAGGGCGGGCGGTCACCTGCTGGGTGATGCTCGCAGACACCACCGAGGCGGCGAAATCGAACGAGCCCAGGTACTGCGCCGTTATCGAATGCGTCCCCGCCGCGCCGTAGCTGGTCACCGTACATGTGGCCGTGTCCGGCAGCGAGCTGCTCAGCGGGTTCGCTGTGCAGCCGCTGATAGCACCTCCGCCGTCGAGGAACTCGACGCTGCCGGTCGGGGTGCCGAAGCCGGGACTGGTGACACCCACCGTGGCGGTGTATGTCACGGGCTGGCCGACGAAAGACGGTGAGCCAGTCGTCGAGACCACCGTCGTGCTGGTACCGGCTGGGCCAACCGTTACGGTGACCGGATTCGAGCCGCCGCCGGCGGAGTAATTGGGATCGGTGCCTGGGTCGTAGAAAGCCGTGATCGCGTGCGGGCTGTTCGACGTGGAGCTATAGGCCACCTGGCAGGTCGCGGTGGCGCTGTTGACCGATCCGCTCAGAGTCTGGTTGCCCCCCGTGCACGTGAAAGTGTTCGTCCCGTCCTCGAGGTAGACGGTGCCGGTCGGTGTCGCGCCACCGCTCGGGCCAGTGACAGTGGCCGTGTAAGTCACGGTCTGGCCCACCACAGGCGAGGTGCTCGATGCCACCAATGATGTCGAGGGCGACGACTCGCTCGGCTGGTTCACCGTCTCATCCAACGGTGCCGAGGTGGTGGAGGTGATGAAGTCCGTGCTGCCCGCGTACGTGGCGGTGATCTGGTGCAGCCCAGCGGACGGGTAGCTGACAATGCAACTGACCGCCGCGTTGCTCAGATTCTTCCCGGACACGCCGCCACACACCGTGATCGGGTCGCCGTTGTCGAGGAACTCCACGTTTCCTGCGGGGTTGCCTGTGCCCGACACGTTGGCGCCAACGGTGGCTGTGAAGGTGATCTGCTGTCCGACAAGACCTGGGTTCACCGACGACGACAACGTGGTCGTTGTCTGAATCTGGCTGTTGAAATCCGAGCCCTCGTTGTTCGAGACCGAGACGTTACCCGCGGCGTCGACCGTCTCGACCATGTACTGGGCAACGCCGCTCGAGGTGATGGCCCCGGTGCCCGCCCAGCCGAGACCATCGCCGGAGTTCAGATTGAGGTCCGTCCA